>JABLTM010038426.1_pt1 | contig 15825 bp, 10 predicted proteins | sample 7160121 | NCBI WGS metagenome assembly JABLTM01 (sample SAMN14651224, study PRJNA627086) | human gut metagenome | isolation source: feces | host: Homo sapiens
CGGATGCTGTACGGCAGCAAACGGAGCAGCAGGTATTTCAGCAGTATCCCGGTCGCTCTGGGGGATGCCGATGCCCGTATCCGCCACGGACAGGAACACCGCTCCCCGGGGATCCCGGCTGACGGTGATATCCACCCTGCCTCCCTCTACGTTATACTTGATGGCGTTGTCGCACAGGTTCAGCACCATTTCATCCAGGATCTGGGGTACGCCGCTGACCGTTTCGTGGCTGCCGTGTACCGCCAGGGTAATATGCTTTTTCGCCGCCTCATGGGCAAGCCGCTCACGGACGGAATCAGCGATTTCCCGGAGATCCACCGGCTCCTTCCCCACGGGAATGGAGTTTTCATCCATCTGGGACAGCTTGATGATATCCCCCACCAGGGTAATGAGCCGCTGTGCCTCAGCGTAAATATTGGAGGCAAAGTGGGTGATATCCTCCGGCTTGGCAAGGCCGCTCAGAATGATCTCCGCAAAGCCGGAAATGGAGGTCAGGGGCGTTTTCAGCTCGTGGGATACGTTCGCCGTAAATTCCCGGCGCAGGTTCTCCCGCTGATCCTTTTCCGTCACGTCCAGGATAATCAGCACCGCACCGATGATCTCCTCCTCCTGGTGCACCGGGTTGGCGATCAGATGGTAGTGGCAGTCGTCGTGGTTCATGGTGCGCTCGTAATGCTCCCCGGCAATGGAGCGTTCCACCGCATGCCGGAAGCTGCGGCTGGCGTTCAGCTTCAGCACGCTTTGCCCCAGCACGGCATCGTCCGCCCCCAGCAGCCGCAGGGCGCTGGTGTTGTAGGACAGCACGTTGGTGTCCCGATCCAGAATCAGAAAGCCCTCCTGCATGTTCTCGGTGATGGCGGCAAATTCCTGCTGCTTCCGGCGCAGCTCCCGGATCTGCTCATCGATCTGCCCGCTCTGGGAGGACAGCCGATCCAACAAAGGGGTCAGCTCCGTGTAGATCTTGGCTTTGTCCGGATGCTCCGGATCCAGCTGGTTGATGGGCCGCACGATGCTCCGGGTCAGCTTGGAAGCAAGAAACAGGGACAGCAGCACCACCGTGACCACAATTAAAATCAGAGGCTTTGCCAATGTGCGCAGCACGCTGATCATGGTAAAGTCCCCGGCGGAGATCCGCAGCACCCTTCCATCCTCCAGCCGCAGGGCATAGTTATACGTCCGCTCCGACAGGGTGGCGGAATACCGGCTGCTTTCTCCGGAGCCATTTTCCAGTGCCTGCTGCACCTCCTGCCGCTGACTGTGGTTTTCCGCATGCTCCGTGCCTGCGGAATCGTACAGCACGGTGCCGTCCCGGTCGATGAGGGTGATCCGGCTGGAGGCAGAGGACAGGGAGCGGAGAAACTCCACGCCCCCTGTTTCCAGCCCGGCTGCCGCATAGGCAGCCTCGTCCCGGAACTGCTGCCGGTACCGCTGGGTAAAGGCGGACTGGATCACCCCCAGAATCAGCAGCAATGCCGCCAGCAGCGCCACCCCGGCGGCGGTCATGATGGACAGGAAGATCCGCCGGGTCATCGTGCCCCCTCCGGCTCGCTGAGCTTATAGCCGATGCCCCGGACGGTTTCGATCACGTCCGCATACTCTCCCAGCTTCTGCCGCAGGGAACGGATGTGTACGTCCACCGTCCGGCTCTCCCCGTCAAAGGCATAGCCCCACACCTTGTTGAGCAGCTGATCCCGGGTCAGCACCACGTTTCGGTTTTCCAGGAATACGCACAGCATCTCAAACTCCTTGAGGGTCAGGGACACCGGCTCCCCGTCCACGGTGACGATGTGCTTTGCCGGGCACACATACAGTCCCCGGATGGTATGCTCCGGCTGGGGATCCTTTCGCTCCGTCCGGCGCAGCAACGCCTTGACCCGGGCGATCAGCTCCATCATGCCGAAGGGCTTGGGGACGTAGTCGTCGGCACCGCAGTCCAGACCGATGACCTTGTCGTATTCGCTGCCCTTGGCGGTCAGCATCAGAATGGGCAGCTTCCGGGTGGGGGGATTGTTCCGGAGCTTTTTGAGAATTGAAAGCCCGTCCTCCTCCGGCAGCATAATATCCAGCAGCACCAGATCCGGCTGTTCCTGTTCCATGCCCCGCCAGAAATCCGAAGGCTTTTCAAAGCCCCTGGTTTCCAGCCCGGAATTGTTCAGCGAATAGGTAACAAGCTCCCGGATGCTGTTGTCATCCTCCAGCAAGTAAATCATAGCGTCCCCCCGAATCAACGTTTGAGAATTTTCTTGGCAGTGACAATGACCGCCTCATAGTTCAGTGCGAGGATCAGCCCCACGCCGCATACCAGATACAGCACATAGCGCTGGGGCATTTTGATAATGGCGGTGCTCATGCCCAGCAGGATCACATTGTTTGCCGCAAACAGCAGGTGATTGACCCGAAAGGGCACATACCGGCGGGCGTCCACGATCCGGACGATGTAGCACAGCAGATAGCTGAGGTAGGTGGCGGCAATGGCACCGTACACCCCCCATTTTGGGATCATCAGCAGGTTCAGCGGCAGATTCACCCCGGCGGCGATCAGACTGGTCCAGAAGGAGTTCCGGGTATGCTGGGTGGCGGTGTAGATGCTGCTTAAAAACTGGTTGAAGCACATGAGCAGTACGGACACCACCAGCACCGGCGTATACCGGAAGGCTGCTTCATAGGCAGTATCCAGCTTGTTGCTGATGAGCACGTTGGACAGGGGCTGCACCAGGGCAATGAGGAAGGCGGCGGCGATGCAGAGAATGGACTGATACGCTCCGAAGATCCGCTGGTAGAATTGATTCCGGCCGGCGGAGTCGTTTTCCGTAATGGCGGAAATGTTCCATGCCTGGAAAAAGATCGTGGAAACCATGGAGATCAGATTGGGGATCTTGGACGCCGCCCCGTATACCCCGGCGGCGCTTTTGCCAACCAGTCCTTCCGGCCCCTGCATGATGCCGATAAAGAACCGATCCGCAAAGCCAGTAAAGATCCACAGCACGGCGGTGGGGATCAGAGGCACGGAAAACGCCAGCATCCGGCGCAGCAGCTTCTTGTCCACATACCGGAAGGAGAAGAACCGGGGAATGCCGGACACGATGCACAGGAACACGCCGCTGCAAAAATCCGAGCAGATCACCGACAGCATGAAGCCCCGGACGCCCATGCCCAGGACGGAAATGAAGATCACGTTGAACAGGTACAGGGTCAGAGCGGTGAGGATCCCATCCACGGAGTACAGCTTCAGCAGTCCCCTTGCCCGGACGAACTGGGCGCAAAGCTGCCGGAAGGAGGAGGTGCAGATATAGACGATCAGCAGTCCCAGGAATCCATCCGTAAAGGAGAACAGTCCGATCAGCGGTGTGCACAGCAGTAGCAGCACCAGCCCTCCAAGCTCTGTGACCACCGCATTGGAGAATACCTGCCGCTTGTCATACGCCCGGTCGATGCCGTAGCGGATCACCGCCTCCGCAATGGAGAAGGTGAACACGGGGATCAGGAAATTTGCCGTGATCTCCAGCATTTCCTTGGTGTTCAGATTGTCGGAAATGATGTTCCCCGTATACAGCCGGGTCAGGAAAAACAGCAGGATCTTGGAGCCGAAGCTGCCGACTGCGAAGATCACCGTGTTCAGGGCAAGGGTTTTGTATTTATCCATAGCATTCTTCCTTTTCGTGTTGCTGATACTCATACAGCCTTTATTATATCAAATTCCCGGCAAAAAGAAAAGCCCCAACACAAAAAAACAGGGCATCCGGGGATGCCCTGCCTGTAAAGGCTAGTCTGTAACCAGAGAAAAGTCGATGTTGCCGCTGTTCACGTCCGCCTTGTCGCAGCGTACCCGGACAGCCTGTCCCACGGTGTACACCGTATTGGAGCGCTGCTCCGTCAGATGAATCACCCCGTCGCAGGTATACTCCCCCTCCGGCAGGGAGCCCACATGCACCAGACCCTGCACGGTGGAGGGCAGCTCCACATAGAAGCCGAAATCCGTCACACTGGCGATCACAGCGTCAAATTCCTCCCCGATGTGGGCAAGCATATACTCTGCCTTGTAGCAGTCCTCGCAGTCCCGCTCTGCGGTCATGGCACGGAGCTCTGCGGCACTGGAGCGCTCGGAGGCATGCTGTACGAAGGCGGCATACCGCTTGTCGAACCAGTCCTTGCCGTACCCCAGCACCACGTCCGACAGGATCCGGTGGATGGCAAGATCCGGGTACCGGCGGATGGGGGAGGTAAAGTGGGTGTAGTCCGCCAGGGCAAGACCGAAATGTCCGATGGGGGTGGGGGCATACTTTGCCTTTGCCATGGAGCGGAGCAGCAGATTGTTCAGTGCCGGCAGCAGGGGACTGTCCTTTGCGTTCTTCAGAATCTGGGCAAAGTGACAGGGGCGCACCTCGTCCAGCACCGGGTGGGGGATGTTCATCCGGTTCAGCACCTCCTCCAGCCGTTCCAGCTTTTCCGGAGAGGGGTTCTCGTGTATCCGGTACACAAAGGGAATGGACTTTTCCCGTGCCACCCGGGCGGCGGATTCATTGGCAAGGAGCATGAACTCCTCGATCAGCAGCTCGCTGCGGCCTCTGGTTCTGGGCTGTACATCCACACAGACCCCATCCTCGTTGAGGATCAGCTTGCTTTCCGGCGCATCCAGGGAGGGCGCTCCCCGCCGATCCCGATCCGCCAGCCGCTTGTCCGCCAGCTCGTTCATCAGCAGCAGGGATTCCGTCACCTCTGCATACTTTTCTGCAATTTCCGGAGTCTGGGTACCTGCCAGAATGGTGTTGATTTCCTTATATACCCCCTTGACCCGGGAACGGATCACGGACTTGTGGAAGGAGTAGGCACGGAGCTGCCCTTCCTTGTCCAGATCCATAATGGCGGAAAAGGCGAGCCGATCCTCCCCCGGATTCAAAGAGCAGATGCCGTTGGACAGGCACTTGGGCAGCATGGGGATCACCTTGTCCGCATAATACACACTGGTGCCCCGGTGCAGCGCCTCCATATCCAGGGGGGTATTTCCCCGCACATAGTGGGATACGTCCGCAATGTGTACCCCCAGCCGGTAGCCCTCTCCCCGGCGCTGGATGGATACAGCGTCGTCCAGATCCTTGGATTCTGCCGAATCGATGGTGAAGATGCACTCCTCCCGCAGATCCATCCGGTGCACCAGATCCGCCGGCTGTACCCCGGCAAGCGCCAGCTTTTCCGCCTGGGTGATGACCTCCTCCGGAAATTCGGTGGGGATGCCGCTGACGGCGATCACCGCCTCCGCACAGCTTGCCGCCTGCTGGGCGCAGCCGTAGCTGAACAGGATCCGGGCACGGTGCTCCGCATGCCGGGTGCCCCGGTGGGAGATCTGCGCCAGCACCTTATCACCGGGAGCGAAGGCGCAGTTGCCGCTGTGGGCGATAGAGATCCGGCTTTTGGACATGGTGTCCGGCAGCAGATAGCAGTGCTTGTCCTCCTCCACGATCATGCCGGTGAGCTGGGCAGGGCTTTCCACCAGAATGGAAACCACTTCCCCCTCCGGCTCTCCGGTGCGGGAGGGGATGGGGCGCATCAGCACCTGATCCCCGGGCATTGCCCCCAGCAGAAACTTACCCGGCACGAAAAATTCGGTTTCATCCTCCAGCCGCTTGCAGAAGCCGAAGGTGCGGCTGAGCCGGGTGACCTCCGCCTTGAAGCAGCCGCTTTCCGCTGCACCCACATAGGTGTGCTTCCGCTCCACCACCTCTCCGGATGCCACCAGTGCCCCCAGGGCGGCAGCATAGGCATCGCTTGCGCCGCGCTGGCTCCGGCATTTCGCCGCCAGCTCCTTTGCGCCGATAGGCTTTTTTCCGCATCGGGTCAGAGCAGCACGGATCTTTTCCGTATAATACGCTGCATCGAACTTTTCCTTTCCTGCATGCTTGCCGCTCCGTGCCTTGGCATTGCCCGCCTTGCTGCGGATTTGCTTTTCCTGCTTGAATTCACGCTTTTTCATAGTCGATTCCTCACTTTACAACAAAAGCCCTGCAACCCGCCCTGCCGCAAACACGGCAGCCGGATCACAGGGCGTCAGCTTCCTGCTCAATCAAGGTGACATCGCACAAAGCCCACCTGGCGGCTTTGCACAGCATCTGCTGACGAATTTTCCGTCATATTACGCAGAAGCTCCTTGCAACATGCCAGTATTCCTGCGCCAATTCTGTGCAATCTGACGAAAAATCTGTTGGCACATCTACTGTACAGCCTTTATGCGGTGTTGCCTTAGAACTTGATATACACCGGAAGAATGTTCACCAGCAGTGTGGCTACAAAGAAGATGATGAGCAGAACCCAGGTGAATCTGGAAAGGATGGCTTCCTTCGTTCTGCCGGCATTCTTCCCGTAGAAGGAATCGTTGCTGGCGCCGGTGATGGCGGATGTCATGTTCTGATCCTGGTTCTGATCCTGCATCATGCAGAGAACGGTGGCCAGTACAACTGTAATCAGCAGCAGAATGCCGCCGATCAGTTCAAGAATATTCATATTTGTTTCTCCTCCTGTATCCGATTGGATCTTGTTTTTATGCATAGTACGGATGCTGGGTAGCTTTGCTTCCTGTGGACATCCGAATTTCTAATCAAGTATATCACATCCGGCGAAAAAATGCAAGACCTTTTTGTAAATTTTCCAAATTTTCATGCGCCTATCTCGTTTTGAGCATATTCGCCAAAAAAGACGGATAAAATTAAAACACATTGTACATGTTGACAAAGCGCAGGTTCGGTGCTATACTAAAAGTAATGAATGGAATCCGACTGGTCGATGGGGGTGTTGAGCATGATGGGTTTGCAGAAAGGGCTGGCAGCAGGCCTTGCGCTGCTGCTTCTGACTGCCGCCGGATGCGGCGCAATGGACAACAGGGAACAGACTGCACAGGTGTCTCCGCCAGTGTCCGTGGCACAGGCACGGGCTGAGAATACCGGGGTGTACCGGGCACCGAGGGCTCCTGCTGCCACCGCTGCGGCAACAGAGGCACCGATCCAGACAACTGCGCCTGTTCAGATCACAACTGCCAGGATCACCACCACGGCTTTGCCGCCGGAAACCACTGCCCCGGCGGAGGAGGAGACCACTGCGCCCCCTCCGGCGGAGACACAGCCACCCCGGACTGCCCGGCGGGAGCCTGTCAAGACCATGGCTGCTCCGGAACCGGAGCCTGTACCGGTGACAAAGCCGCCGCAGACGTCTGTCACGCAGCCGGAGCCGGAGCCGGAGCCGGAAACACCGGTGAATGTCCCGACATACGCTGCCCAGATCCTGGAGCTTGTAAACCAGACACGGGCGGAGTATGGGCTTGCGCCCCTGGAGCTGCATACGGAATTGCTGAAGGCGGCGGACATCCGTGCCCGGGAGATCGCACAGGTGTTCAGTCACAACCGGCCGGATGGCTCCTCCTGCTTTACCGTGCTGGAGGAATGCGACCTTGCGTATAGGACGGCGGGGGAGAACATTGCCCAGGGCTATGCCAGCCCCCAGGAGGTCATGAAGGGCTGGATGAGCTCCGAAGGACACCGGGCGAATATCCTCAACGATGGCTTTTCCATGCTGGGGGTGGGGTATGATTCCGCCACCCGGAGCTGGGTACAGGTCTTTGCCGGATAGCCGGATATAAAAATGAATATACCCCCATATGTGATTTTTCAGGAGGCTTTTTGCGGAAAAGCCTCCTTTTTCGTGGTTTTGCCAAGAAAACGGCTGGGACAAGCCGTTATTTTATTCACAATCATGCAAGAATTATATTGACTTTTGGCATAAAACGCGCTATAATGATTATATGTTATGTACTGTGGGCGGTCATGCGTCCGTCCTGGGCGGACAGTGACCCCATCAAATTCAACGGAGGTTATCTACAATGAGCAGAGTTTACAATTTCAGCGCAGGTCCGGCGACCCTTCCTGAGGAAGTTCTCAAGCGCGCAGCTGATGAGCTGCTGGAATACGGCGACAGCGGTCAGTCCGTAATGGAAATGTCCCACCGTTCCAAGGAATACCAGGCAATCATCGATGACTGCGAGGCAAGACTGCGCAAGGTGATGTCCATTCCCGACAACTATAAGGTGCTGTTTCTCCAGGGCGGCGCATCCTCTCAGTTTGCGATGATCCCCCTGAATCTGATGAACAAGACCGGCAAGGCTGATTTCGTCATCACCGGTCAGTGGGCAAACAAGGCATACTCCGAGGCTGCAAAGCTCTGCGGCGCAGAAAACTGCAACATTGTCGCTTCCTCCAAGGATAAGACCTTCTCCTACATTCCGGAGCTTGACAAGTCCAAGTTCAACCCCACCGCAGATTACTTCCACATCTGCCAGAACAACACCATCTACGGCACCCGGTTCGCTGAACTGCCGGATACCGGCAATGTGCCCCTGGTGGCTGACCTGTCCTCCTGCATCCTGTCCGAGCCGATTGACGTAAGCAAGTACGGCATGATCTACGCAGGCGCACAGAAGAACATGGGCCCTGCCGGTCTGACCGTTGTCATCATCCGTGAGGATCTGATCGGCAATGCCAAGGAAGGCACTCCCACCATGTTCGACTACAAGACCCATGCAGACAACGGCTCCATGTACAATACGCCTCCCACCTACGGCATCTACATCCTCAAGCTGGTGCTGGAATGGATTGAGAAGATGGGCGGTCTGACCGCTATGAAGGAGCACAACGAGAAGAAGGCTGCCATTCTGTACAGCTTCCTGGACAGTTCCAAGCTCTTCAAGCCCACCGTACAGGGCAAGGACCGCTCCCTGATGAACGTGCCCTTCGTAACCGGCGATGCCGACCTGGACGCAAAGTTCGTGGCAGAGGCAAAGAAGAACGGCTTCATCAACATCAAGGGTCACCGGAGCGTGGGTGGTATGCGTGCTTCCATCTACAACGCAATGCCCATCGAAGGCGTGGAGAAGCTGGTTGCATTCATGAAGAAGTTCGAGGCTGAAAACGCCTGACGATATACGGAAACAGGAGGGTTATCATGTTTCAGATCCAGACACTCAATAAAATTTCCAAGGTAGGCACCTGCCGCCTGGACGCTGCAAAGTATGCCATTGCTGACGCACCGGAGAATCCGGATGCAATCATGGTTCGTTCCGCCGCTATGCACGATATGGAATTCGGCAGCAATCTGCTTGCCATTGCCCGTGCAGGTGCCGGTGTGAACAATATCCCCGTTGACAAGTGCGCAGAGCAGGGCATTGTTGTATTCAACACCCCCGGCGCAAACGCAAACGCTGTAAAGGAGCTGGTAGTCGCAGGACTGCTGCTGTCCTCCCGGAAGATCTCCGAGGCTATGGCATGGGTTCCCTCCCTCAAGGAGGAGGGCGACAACGTAGGCAAGCTGGTGGAGAAAGGCAAGAGCCAGTTCGCAGGGCCGGAGATCAAGGGCAAGACCCTGGGTATCATCGGTCTGGGCGCCATCGGCGCACTGGTTGCAAACGTTGCCATTGACCTGGGCATGAAGGTCATCGGCACAGACCCGTTCCTGTCCGTTGGGGCTGCACTCCGTCTGTCTCCGGCAGTACAGGTTGCCAAGTCTGCGGATGAGGTACTGGCTGCGGCAGATTATCTGACCCTGCACGTTCCCTGCAATGCAGACACCAAGGGCTTTATCAACGCCGCTGCCATTGCCAAGATGAAGGACGGCGCAAGAGTGCTGAACTTCGCAAGAGGCGAGCTGGTCAACGATGCTGACATGATCGCAGCACTGGAAGCTGGCAAGATCGCTTGCTATGTGACCGACTTCCCCAACGCCAATACCATCGGCGTAAAGAATATCATTGCGATCCCCCACCTGGGTGCATCCACCCCGGAGAGCGAGGACAACTGCGCTATGATGGCTGCGGATGAGCTGTCCGCATACCTGGAGCAGGGCAATATCATCAACTCCGTTAACTTCCCCAACGCAGAAATGCATGCAAACGGCACCAAGCTGTGCGTGCTGCACAAGAATGTGCCCACCATCATTGCACAGATCACTTCCGCTCTGGGCGATGCAGGCAAGAACATTGACAACATGGTCAATGCCAGCAAGAAGGACAACGCTTACACCATGATCGACGTTGCCGGCGATGTAGCCGACAGCATTGTTGACACCGTAAAGGCAATTGACGGCGTCATCCGTGTGCGTGTAATCGCATAATCCCTTCCGGATATACCAAGCGCCCGTTCCCTGGATTGGGAACGGGCGCTTTTTGGCAATACCGCACAAAGCCGCCAGGCGTGCTTTGTGCGGTGTTGCCTTTTGTGTTGCCCTTGCTTACGGATTGATCCGGACGCTCTTTCTGCCTCCCTGGGTGGATACGCTGCCGCAGCGGGTGCCTACGTCAATGACGCTGGCTGCCAGCATGGTCATATCCAGCTCCGCATCCTTCAGCAGAATGGAGCCTGCCCCCTTGGGATCCCCGATGCCGGCGATTTCCGAGCCTTCACAGTTCAGGGCGATGTTGGCACCGTCCACCACCGTGTTGATGCTGCCGTCAATGGTGCCGATGGCGGAGCAGAACCGGGCGTTGATGGCCATGCTCACGGAGGCGTCCCGGATGTCGATGCTGCCGACGCCCTTTTCCAGGGAGCCGATGCCCACGGACTTGTTGCCGGTGCCCCGGAAATCCACCCGGGCGTTGACTGCGATGTCCACGCTGCCCCGGAAGGAGCCGATGCCCACGGCACTTGCCGCATCCGCCGTCAGCGCCAGGTCACAGTCGGATACCTCTACCTGGGCGTTCCCCTCCCGGCTGCCTACGCAGATGCCTGCGATGCCGGAGGTGATGATGCTGATCTCTCCGGACAGCAGCCGGATCCGGGAGCCGGATTCATTCAGACCGCCCCCGATGCCTACGCACTGCTCCCCGTTGGTGTTCAGCGTCACCTTTCCCCCGGTGGCAAGGGTAATATTGCCGTAGCCGTGCTCCAGGTCATTGCCGATGCCGAAGCTGTTGGAGCGGTCTGTGTTGATGGTCAGATCCCCGTCCCCCACAATGGTGATGGAGGAGCCCTCCGGCACATAGATGCCAATATGCTCCAGCGTATTGGTGCCCTCCAGCACCAGGGTCAGACTGCACATCTCTCCCAACTGGATGGAGGGACTGTCCACCCCACGCAGGTTCACATCCTGCAAGGTCAGGGTACAGTCCAGTCCGTCCTCGATCTTCAGCACCATGTTGGAGGTATGTGCCGCTTCTCCCACAATGGTCAGGCACTGCTCCCGGATGAGGATATCCGTGTAATGCTCCAGCGCCAGCCGGATCAGCTCCACGCTTTCGTCGCTTTTGGCGGTGTAGCTGCGGCTGGCAAAGGTGCGGGTCTCCAGATTGAAGCTGATGATCTCGTTCTGGACGGTTTTGGAAATCTGCCGCAGCAGCACGGGCTTGGGCCGGGAGGTGTAGAACCCCTGGATCAGATCCGCCCCCAGCTGGATCACCGTCCGCAGCTCCTGCCGGGTCTCCACGCATTCCGCAATGACGGAAATGCCGTTTTCGTGGGCAAAGCTGATGATATCCGACACCAGCCGCTGCTTTTTGGAGTCGTTCTCGATGCCGCTGATGAGGGCACGGTCGATCTTCACATAATCCGGCATCATCAGCAGCAGACCGGAGGTGTTGGAGTAGCCTGCTCCGTAGTCGTCAATGGCGAACTGGCACCCCAGGGTGGTACACCGTGCCTTCAGCGTGTCCACCAGGTCGCTGTCCACATCGCTCTGCTCCGTGACCTCGATCACGATATTTTCCAGAAGCTCCCCGTAGGTGGTATGGAGCAGGTCAAAGTCCGTTTCCGTCAGCAAATGATCCGGGATCCCGTTGATGAACAGTTTCTTGTCGGAAAGCGCCTCCTGATGCTCGGTGAAGGCGTGCATGGCGTTGAACAGGGTGGCATGCTCCACCGCATACAGCCGCTTGTTCTGTTCGGCGATCCGCAGGATCTGGGTGGCGGTCAGAGGCAGATCCCCTGCGCGCATCAAAATCTCAAAGGCAAAGATCTCACCGGTCTTGGCGCTGACGATGGGCTGAAAGTGATAGGTAAAGGCGTTGTCGCTGACCAGCCGCCGGAACAGCTGCAATTCCCGGAACTGGGTCTTGTCCGCCTCATACCGGGCTTTGTTGAAGGCGCAGATATCCTTCCGCTCGTTCATAGCCTCGAATACGGAGAAGTTGGCGTGGTTGATGAGAGCGTCCAGATCATGGCTGCCGGCGGTGCGCACCGAGTACCCCAGACTGATGGTCAGGGCGTCGCTGGCATCGATTTTCAGCACCTCGCCGAAATCGTCCGTGATGACGCAGCCGGAAATGGCAGCCCGCATGCGCTGAAAGATCGTGCCTGCCTGCTCTGCGGCACTGCCCCCTACATATACCATGAATTCCTTGTAGGAGCGCATACCGATGATGACCTGGGGGGAGGAGAAGCTCCGGAGCGCCTGGCTGATGGCGATGACGCACCGGTCATTCTGGCTGTAGCCGTACTGCTGGGCGATCTGCTCAATGCCGTGTACATGGAGGATGGCAAGATACCCTGCCCCCGGACACTCCCGCATGCACTGCTCCGTGCGGCGGATAAAGGCGCTCCGGTGGTACAGGTGGGTCAGAGGATCGTATTCCCCTGCGTCCTGGTACATGGGGCAGAACCCATCGTTGTAGTGGGTAATGTCCTGGACAAAGCCCATCCAGCTCTGGGCGTCCCGTTCCACAAAGCTGAGCCGCAGCTGGAGCTGCTCGCTGCCTACGTTGTACTGGTAGACCTGGTTCTGCCGTGCCACCGGGTTCCGGGTAATGTCCTGCATCACCTGGGTGAACCGGTCGTGGGAGAGAAGCCCGTTTGCATGCTCCTTCTGGATATGCAGGATCCGGAAGGTATTGTCGTCCAGGTACGCCTCCCGGGTGGTGTGGATATATAAAAATGCGCCCATATAGGGGAACAGCTTCTGGAAGATCTCCCAGTCGTGATCCGTGGGACTGGAAGCGTGCTTGGACAGGTCAAAGATCATAGGGTACCTCGCTTCTGTATAGGTCATATGGTTCGCCTTTATTATACTACGCTCCGGCACAATTGTCAACATTTCCAGTTTTATCTGGCGATGGCGGAGGAATTCGGGCAAGGCGCACAATTTTCCAGCGGAATTTCATATAGTTTGTACATGGACGGTTCCACACATCCGTGCTATAATGAGGCAATATCAGACCCCGCAGAGAGAATGGAGTGTTGTATATGAACAAACAGAATCCCCCCTGCACCGGGGCACAGGCCGCCGCCCGGATGCACATCGGCTGGAATCTGGGGAACACCCTGGACAGCTTTGCCCCGGACAAGGGGCTGGCGGCGGAAACCGCCTGGTTCAATCCTCCCGTGACCCGGCAGGTGCTGCAAGCCGTGGCGGATGCAGGCTTTGACGTGATCCGGATCCCGGTGACCTGGTCGGGGCATTTCGGCGCCGCCCCCGGATACAAGCTGGAGGAGGCATGGCTGGAGCGGGTGGAGCAGGTGATCCGCTGGGCAATGGAGCTGGATGTGTATGTGATCCTTGACATGCACCACGACGGCTCCGCCATGCCCAGTCCCCATGCCTGGCTGGTGCCGGATGCCGCCCACATAGAGGGGGTACTGCCGGTGTTCACCGCCCTGTGGAAACAACTGGCGGAGCGGTTCGGCGCATACGGGGACAAGCTGATCTTTGAGGGCATGAACGAGCCCCATTGCGGCAGCGACTGGGTGGGGAATCCGGAGCGGTACCAGGCAGTAAACCGGCTGAACGATGCCTTTGTCCGGACTGTCCGGGCATCCGGGAGGATCAACCAGACCCGGAAGCTTCTGCTGCCCACCTATGCCGCCTCTCCAAAGCAGGCAGCCATTGACGCACTGGTGCTGCCGGAGGATCCCTACCTGCTGGCATCCGTTCACGCCTATATCCCCACGGAATTCTGTTTCCCTGCCCGGGAGGTGAACTGGGCTGCTCCCAGAATCCAGTGGGGCACACCGGCGGATCACGCCCAGATGACCAATCTGTTTGACCGGCTGGCAAAGCGGTTCCCGGAGCAGGGCATTCCCCTGCTGCTGGGGGAATTTGCGGCTGTCAGCAAGCCGGATGATGCCCAGCGGCTTGCCTGGGCGGAATACTACGTCCGGGAGGCTGCACGCCGTGGGATCCGGTGCCTGTGGTGGGATGATACCAGCGGCAGGGAGGAGTGCATGGGTCTGCTGGATCGGAACACCTGCCAGTGGCGGTATCCGGAGCTGGTACAGACTCTGATCCGGGCAGCGTATGCCTGAAAAAAGAAAAAGGACTATGCACGCAGAGCGCACATAGCCGAAAAACAAAGCAAACGATAAAATGGGGGAATTGGGGATTTTTCAATCCATGACAAAGTATAATACATAAGTCTTAAAATAATCTTAAAAATCCAGGGCAAAAAAATTGCCGTGACATCCACGGCGAAATGATCTTAGAGGGGGGTATGTTTATAGCATACCCCCATTTGCTTAAAATAATCTGAAGCCGGTCCGGCCGCATCAATTTACGTTCATATACAGCAGGGCTGCGCCGATGTGGATGGCGGCGGTGAGCACCAGGGGCCATGCCCCGATGGCGATCCTGCCGCAGCGCAGGCTCTGCCGGGGGGTATTGTCCGGCAGCCGCTCCTTGATGAGGGTGTACACGAACAGCACAGCGCCGCCCACCAGAATGATAATGGCGGTAAGTCCGGAGAATACGTTGGCAAGCTCCTGGTCAAATTCGTTCAGCAGGGAGGTGAGCATGCTGTAGGAATTGATGGTGAAATGCACCACGATGCAGGGGATGATGGAATCGTGCTTGGTGGCAATATATCCCAAAAGGATGCCCACCAGGAAGGTGAGGATGCCCTGGGCGATGTTTTCGTGGGCAAGGGAAAAGAACAGGGCGCTCATGAAGATGCCGAAGCGCTGGCTCACCCGGGACATGACCTTCAGGAAAAAGCCCCGGTACAGCAGCTCCTCGGTGATGGGCGCTACCAGGCAGGTGCTGAGAATCATGGCGGCAAGCTGCAATTTGCTGCCGGACAGGCTGAAATCCGGGGTGTAGGTGCCGTAGCCCCCCTTGACCAGCAGATCGTCCACAAAGGTGGCAAGCAGCGCGGATGCCAGCTGTAAAAACAGACCCAGCCCCATATACCGGAGCATGGTGGGCACGGTGAGCTTCTTGGTCTGGAACAAAGAGCCGATTGGGATCTTTGCCCACCGGCAGCCCAGCAGGAACAGCCCCGTATTGCCCAGCAGGAACACAAAGGTGTTCAGCGCCATGGACAGGGAGGAATTGCTGATGTAGCTGCTGACGATGGAGTCGTAATTGTCCGGCAGGGTGCCGTTCAGGTGCCGGTCCACCCCGGACAGCACCAGGGGGAAGATGGTGTACAGGATCGTGGCGATCACATTGGTGGCAACCAGGTGCAGCAGCAGGATGCCGCCTCCCAGGTTGTAGAACCGGCGGATGTTTGCACGCTCCAGCTTGGCAGGCAGCACCGGCAGTTCATATCCGGGGGCGGGGATGGGGGGGAGAATATCCGAATAGTCCAGATTATAATCACGGTTTTCCGTGGGATTGTCAAAGGGATTTCTGGGATCGATCCCGGAAGGGGTTGTGGTTTGTGGTTCCTGCATAATGCCCTCCTTGCATAGCTTGTGATATTTCTAGTATATACTTTTTTATCCCGTTCGTCAAGGCGGCAGATACGCAAAAAGCCGGACAGCATGCGCTGTCCGGTATTCGTTCAGAGAATAAAGCAGATCAGACCGTTGCAGCCCTCGTTGATGACCCGCTCCAGTGCCTCCTGCCGCTTCATCCGGGCCTCCACCG
>JABLTM010095014.1_pt1 | contig 15790 bp, 16 predicted proteins | sample 7160121 | NCBI WGS metagenome assembly JABLTM01 (sample SAMN14651224, study PRJNA627086) | human gut metagenome | isolation source: feces | host: Homo sapiens
AAATATAATTACATAAGATTTGCAACAAGAGAAGAAATAGATGCAAATATGCCATTAACAATAACACCAGAGCCAGATACAACAATAAGGGTGTTAATGGAATATAAAGGATTAGAAAATTCAATAAAAGTAGAAGAACAAAGCTTAGAAACACCGGGAAGAAAAGGATTTGTAGCAGTGGAATGGGGTGGAACAGAAATTAAATAGCATATTTAGAAATGATATTTATATAGATATCATTTTTTTTTAAGAAGAAATTAATAATTGGAAATTAAAAGTATGTTATAATAATTTAATGAGAAAAAGAAAAGAGGAAATGTGATGGCAAACATATTAATTGTAGATGATGAAAAAGAAATAGCAGATTTAGTTGAAATATACTTAAAAAACGAAAACTATAATGTATATAAATATTATTCAAGTAAAGATTTATTAAAAAACATAGATAAACTAGAAATAGATTTAGCAATATTAGATGTTATGATGCCTGATATTGATGGTTTTAAATTATGTAATAAAATAAGGGAAAAATATAATTTTCCAATTATTTTTGTAACTGCAAAAGTAGAAAATATAGATAAAATTACAGGACTTAGTATTGGAGCTGATGATTATATTACAAAACCTTTCCAACCTCTTGAACTAATAGCAAGAGTAAAAGCCCAATTGAGAAGATACAAAAAATATAATAATCAAGATAACCAGTTAGATAAAAATGAGATAGATTTTAGAGGAATACAAATTAATAATGATACCCATGAATTTTTCTTTAATGAAAAACTTGTTGAACTTACCAAAACAGAATTTTCAATTTTATGGGAATTGTGTGTTAATAGAGGAAATGTTGTAAAAAGTGATGAGCTATTTTCTAAAGTTTGGGGAGAAAAGTATTTTGAAAGAGATAATAATACTATAATGGTACATATAAGACACTTAAGAGAAAAGATGAATGACGGAGGAAGGAATCCGAAGTATATTAAGACTGTTTATGGGATGGGGTATAAGATTGAAAAATAATGATATGAAAAAAATAGTAAAAAGTACATTTTGGAGTTTTATAGTCCAATGTATGATTAGTTTAACTATAATGGGAATAATTATGATAATTTTAGCAGAAAGCAGAGCAATATTTGACTTTCAGTGGTTATACAATATTTTTCCACATTTATATGATTTACTTGATAATATATATGAATTAGTTTTTGAAAGAGCATATTTTATATTTATTATATTTGGAACTACATTAATAATAGTTTTAAGCTTATTATATAAATTATTAAATAAAATATTTTCTTATGTGTTTGCAGTTTCAGAATCAGCAGATAAATTATTTGACAAAAATGTAGAGTATATAAATTTACCGCCAGAAATGGTAGAAGTAGAGAAAAAATTAAATCATTTTAAAACAGAAGCAATAAAAAATGAAAGACTTGCAAGAGAAAATGAACAGAAAAAAGATGAGTTAATTGTATATCTTGCACATGACATAAAAACACCATTAACATCTATGATAGGATATTTATCATTGTTAAGTGAAATAAAAGATATGCCACAAGAACAAAGAAATAGGTATATTGACATTGCACTTGATAAATCATATAGATTAGAATATTTAATTAACGAATTATTTGATGTAGCTAGATTCAATTCAGAAAAAATTGTTTTAGAAAAAGAAGAAATAAACTTGAATTTAATGTTAGAACAAATTGCAGATGATTTTTATCCTACATTAAAAGAAATGAATAAAAAAATTAACTTTACTTCTGATGAAAAAACAATTTTATATGCAGATCCTGATAAATTAAGTAGAGTATTTAATAACTTAATAAAAAATGCAGTAAATTATAGTAAAGAAAACACTGATATAGATATAAGTATATTAAATAAAGAAAATCAAGCGACTGTAAAGATTACAAATAAAGGAAAACAAATTCCAAAAGAAAAGTTAGATAAAATATTTGAAAAATTCTATAGATTAGATTCTTCGAGAACAAGTAAAACAGGAGGTAGTGGGCTAGGCCTTGCTATTGCTAAAGAAATAGTAGAACTTCATGGAGGAAGAATTTATGCAGAAAGTGATATGAAAGAAACAAATTTTAGTGTTATATTACCAATAATAGAACAAGCTTAAGAAAGTTTTAAGCTTTTCATAAGAAGAAATTAAAGAAAAATCATTGATAAGTTAGTACAATATATTTGTATTGATTTACAATGATTTTTTTATTGCAAAATCTCAAAAATATATGCAAGAATCATAAAGAAGAGAGGAATAGTATGAAAAGAAAAAGATTAACACAAATATTTCCGTTTCTTTTACCAATCAGAGTATGGCAAAGAAAACTATTTTACAATATTGGAATGAAATTTGACAAAAATACATATTCAAATAAATTTGGAGATTTATTAAAATATGAAATTTGTAATACAAAAACATCAATGATTAATAAAAATAGTGGACAAGACATAATTTATCAAAAAAACAAAGTTGATAACCTGAAAATTGCAAGTAAAACAATGAATCATATATTAATATATCCAGGAGAAACATTTTCGTTTTGTTATCTTATAAAAAATGCTAAAAAGTACGGAAAATACAAAGATGGACTTATATTGATAGACGGAAAAATAGTCGCCAAAAAAGGAGGTGGATTATGTCATTTAAGTAATATGTTACATTACTTATTTTTAATGAGTCCTCTTACTGTAATAGAAAGACATGGACATAAAATGAAATCATTTCCAGATCCAGATAAAACAGCAAAACAAGGAATAGATTCAACAATAAGCAGTGGATGGTTAGACTTAAAAGTAAAAAATGAAACAAACAATATTTACCAAATTGATATATATTTTGATGAAGAATATATGTATGGAAAAATATTATCAAATAAAGAAAGTGATGTTGCTTATGTAATATCAAATGAAAATTTAAGATATGTAAGACAAAATAATAAAATATATGAAATTGTTGATATTGTAAGAGCAGAAATTGATAAAAACACAAATATGCAAATAAAAAAAGAAAAATTATATAGTGAAAAAGTAGAAATTACTTATGAACTTTCAAAAGATATAAAAATAGAAGAGAGGTAATAGTTATGAAAACAAAAGTAGGAATAATATTTGGAGGATGTTCAAGTGAATATGATGTATCGCTTGTATCTGTTACATCAGTAATAAAAAATATTAATAAAGAAAAATATGATGTAGTTTTAATAGGTATAACAAAACAAGGAGATTTTTATTTATATCAAGGAGATATAGAAAAAATAGAGAAAAACGAATGGAAAGATGATAAGTCTTGTAAAAAAATTACGATATCTACAAATAGAAGTGATCATGGAATAATTATATTAGATACTAATGAAATTATAAAATTAGATATAGTTTTTCCAGTTTTACACGGACAAAATGGAGAAGACGGAAGATTACAAGGATTACTTGAATTAGCAGGAATAAAATATGTTGGATGTGATATGACATCATCAGCAATATGTATGGATAAATATTTAGCTCATGAGCTAGTAGCAACAAATGGGATTCTTACACCAATATCTTATTTATTTGAAAATGATAGTTATGATGATATAAGAAATAAAATAAAAAATTTACATTATCCACTATTTGTAAAGCCTTTAAAAGCAGGTTCATCATTTGGAATTACAAAAATTAAAAGTGAAGATAATTTAAAAGAGGCATTAGAAGAAGCTTATAAATATGACAATAAAGTAATTATTGAAGAAAATATTGATGGATTTGAAGTTGGTTGTGCAGTATTAGGAAATTATGATTTAGTTGTAGGAGAAGTTGATGAAATTGAATTACAAGATGGATTTTTCGATTATTTTGAAAAATATAACTTAAAAACAAGTAGAATAATATTACCAGCAAGATTAAGTGAAGAAGAAAGAGAAAAAATAAAGAAAACAGCACTTGAAATTTATAAAATATTAGGTTGTACTGGATTTGCTAGAGTAGATATGTTCTATACAAAAGATAAAAAAATTGTTTTTAATGAAGTAAATACAATACCAGGTTGTACATCACATTCGAGATATCCAAGTATGTTAAATAAAATAGGAATATCATTTCCAAAAGTAATAGATAAACTTATAAAGTTAGGATTAGAAAGATGAAAAAAGTAAAATTAAATGATGAAAATATACATAAAGGATATCTTATTTTAATAAATCCAGATAATTTATTAAAAACAAATGAAATTAAATTAATATCATATAGTGAAAAATATAAAAATATAGAATTAGACCAAGTAGCAAATAGTCAACTGCAAAAAGCATTAAAAAGTATAAATGCAAATGATGAAATAGTTCCAATAAGTGGAGTTAGAACTTTTGAAGAACAGAAAAGATTATATACAGATTCAATAATAGAAAATGGTGAAGAATATACAAAAAAATTTGTAGCATTACCAAATGCAAGTGAACATCAAACAGGACTTGCAATCGATTTAGCATTAAATAAACCTAATATAGATTTTATATGCCCAAGTTTTCCATATAATGGTATATGCCAAGAGTTTAGAAAAATAGCACCAAATTTTGGTTTTATTGAAAGATACAAAGATGAAAAAAAGAACATTACAAAAATAGCTAAAGAAGAATGGCATTTTAGATTTGTAGGTTATCCTCATTCAAAAATTATAACAAATAAAGATTTATGTTTAGAAGAATATATTGAATATTTAAAAGAATATAAATATCCAAAATTTTTAAATAGCTATGGATATAAGATTTCTTATATTCCGTACGAAAATCAGAACGAAACAATTATATTACAAGAAAATCAAATGATTTCTGGAAATAATGTAGATGGATTTATTTTATCAGAAAGAGTGAGTGATGAATAAAAAAATTAACATAGATGTAGCAAGATTTGTTGTTAGTTTTTTAGTAATTGCAATACATATTTCGCCATTTATCAATATAAATCAAGAATTCAATTTCTTTTTTACAAGAATATTAGGAAGAATTGCAGTACCATTATTTTTTATGATAACAGGTTATTTTGTAATAGATGGATGTTTAAAAGATAAGAACAAATTAAAAAAATATACAATTAAAATATTAAAGATATATTTATTTTGTATAATACTTTATTTACCAATAAATATTTATATGGGAAAATTCAATAATATAAGTATTTTTTCTATTATAAAAGACATTTTGATTAATGGAACATTATATCATTTATGGTATTTCCCAGCACTTATATTAGGAATATGGATTACATATTATTTTATAAAAAAATTAGGAAATAGAAAAACATTTATAACAGTAATAGTTTTATATATTATAGGATTATTAGGTGATAGTTATTATGGACTAACGCGAAATGTGTGTGTTTTAAGTTATATATATGATTTTATCTTTAAAATAAGTGATTATACAAGAAATGGATTATTTTATGCTCCAATTTTCTTATATTTAGGATATTTTATAAAAATAAAAAGAGTAAATAACAAAAAATCATTTTTGTATAGTGTCCTATTCTTTATAGGAATGACAATAGAGGCAACGATTCTTCATAAATTTAATCTACAAAAACATGATAGTATGTATATTTTGCTAATTCCAACGATGTATGTTTTGTTTGATTATTTGATAAATATAAGTAATACACAAAATTTAAAATTAAGAAATGTATCAACTATAATTTATATTTTTCATCCATTATTTATTGTTGGAATAAGATTTATTTCAGGAATATGTAAAGTTGAAAAATACATTGTTGACAATAATTTTATATTTTATTTAGTCGTAGCAGTAGTAACAACAATATTTGCATTTTTAATAGAAAAAATTAAGGAAGTAATAAAAATGAATAAAGAAAATAGTTTATTAACAGATAGAGCTTGGGTTGAGGTTAATTTGGAAAATTTAGAACATAATATAAATGAAATAAAAAAAGTAATACAACCTAAAACAAAAATCATGGCAGTAGTAAAAGCTAATGCTTATGGGCATGGGAGTATTTTAATTGCAGAAAAATTATCTGAAATTGGAATTAACGATTTTGCTGTTGCAACTTTAGATGAAGCAATTGAATTGCGAAAACATAATATTAAAGGAAATATTTTGATATTAGGATATACTAATTTTGAAGATTTAAAATATGTAATACAATATGATTTGATTCAAACAATAGTTGATTATAATTATTCTGAAAAAATCAAAGAGTTAAAATTAAGTCAAAAATTAAATTGTCATATTAAAATAAACACAGGAATGAATCGTATTGGAGAAAGATATGATAATATGGACAGATTAATAAAAATTTATGAAAATCCAAGGCTTAATATTTTAGGAACATTTAGCCATTTATGTGTTGCTGATTCTGATAAAAAAGAAGATATAGAATTTACAGAGAAACAAATAGAAAACTTTAATAAATGTATAAAACAATTAAAAGAAAATGGACAAGATGTTGGAAAAGTACATTTACAAAGCAGTTATGGTGCTATAAATTATAATACAGAAACTTATGATTATGTAAGAATAGGAATAATCATGTATGGTGTTAATAGTGATAATACAGCATATCAAAAAAATAAATTAGATTTAAAGCCTGTTTTATCATTAAAAGCAAGAGTAACAAGTGTAAAAGAAATTAATAAAGATGATAGTGTAAGTTATGGTAGAACATATATAGCAGATAGTAATAGAAAAATTGCTTCAATATCTATTGGATATGCAGATGGATTTCCTAGATGTTTATCTAATAAAAATATGTTAGTAAAAGTAAATGGAAATTATTCGAAAGTAATTGGTAGAATTTGTATGGATCAATGTGTTATTGATGTAACAGATGTTAAAGAAATTAAAACTGGAGATGTAGTTTATATAATTGATTGTGATGATATTAATTTATCTTCAGAAAAGTTTGCAATGAATGCAGATACAATTACAAATGAATTTTTGAGTAGATTAGGTAATAGATTGCCAAGAATAAGAAGTTAGAAAAATCCCCAATAGATATATTATTAAATATGTCTATTGGGGATTTTTGAGATAAATTATGATATTTTTTGTTTTGTTTTTAAATAATCTTTTCCGCCAATAAATGCAACTTCTACTTCTGAATAGCTAGGTTCTACGACTACAAACTTTTGAAGAAAATCACATTTATTATTTGCCCACAAATATAATGTGATAAAAATACTAAAGGCAATCCATAAGATTTTTAAAATCAATGTAGGAATATATAAAATTCCACATATACATAAAGTTAATAAAGTCATAATAACTACTAATATTGTAGAACCACACCGATAAGAATATGAACTCATTTTCATTACATCTTCACATGTTTCTGGTTCTTTTTTGTATTTATCAATATAATTTAAAAATTTGTGTTCTGCTGCATGATATTTATAACATTGTACATTTTTATCATTTCGAGAATTAAAAAAGAAAAAACATATAACACTACTCCAAAATAAAGCAATTATTAGTAAGATTTGAACTTTGAAATCTTGAAAAGTATTTAAAATAAGATTTGATATGATTGTTAATAGCAAACAAATAATAGTCTTAACAAATATATAATAATGTTGTATTATTGTCAATGACATGAGTTTTAAGAAAAATAGTGTTGATAAGTAGTTGTTTTTATGATATATAATAAGAAGAAATTAACTAGGAGGAAAGAATGAATAATAAATATGAATTTTTTATTGCTGGACGAGCTAGAAATAAAGAAAATATTTTGAAAATATGTGATTTATTTGATAAATACAATATTTCTTATTATTGTTTTTTGAAAAATGAAGAAGATTGGGGATATGGTAATTCAAATCAAACTCCAGAAGAAAAACAAAGAGAGTTTGAGTCTCTTGGCTTAAAAAGTGAAGTTGTGCTTAATTTATTTAATCAGGATTTAGATGGAGAAAAAAATTCAAAAAATTTGTTATTAGTATTGCCAGCAGGCAAAGCAGCACATATTGAGGCTGGGATTGCATATGGCTTAGGTAAAAAATGTTATGCTATAGGAGAATATGAAGCGACAGATACTTTATATAATATTTTTGAATCAATATTTGAAAATGAAAATGATTTAGAGAAATTTCTTAGATTATATAAATAATAGAAATATCAAGAAACATAAAAAATGATTGGTTGAGGTGTAAAATGTATAATAAAGAGGAAATATTACGAAAAGTAGATATTTTATATAATATGTGGAAGAAAGGGAGCCTTGGTGGCGAAGTCATGCCAGAAGATGCAAATCCACATTTAGAGAAATCTTCGCTGGAAAATTATCTTTATTTTACTTTACCTATGGCATTGAACTATCAAAGAAATTCATATAAATTATGGGAAAGTGCATTAAATACATATAATGATGAGGAAACTAACTTTGTATTTAATCCTAAAATATGTTTAGAAAAGACTTTTGAAGATGTACAATATGCACTTGTAAAATATAAAATAGCATTACAAAAACAAAAGCAAACTGAAATATGGTTATCTCTATGTAAAACGTTTGTAGAATTATATGATGGAGATATTAGAAAGTTATTTGATTCATTAGATAATGATGTTAATAAGATAAAGAACTTTATTCAAAAGGAAAATAAAAAGAAATTTCCATATTTATCTGGAACAAAAATATGTAACTATTGGCTATATGTTATATATCAATATACAGACAGAAAATACAAAAACATTAATCAGTTAACAGTTGCACCTGATACACATGTTATTCAGGCAACACATAAATTAGGACTAATAACTGATGAAGAATTAAATAGAAGTGATGTACAGCTGATAGTTGTTGAGAGATGGAATGAATTATTTAAAGGGACTAAGTATAACCCTATTGATATACATACTCCACTATGGTTATGGAGTAGGAATGGTTTTAAAGAGGGTAAGGAAAATAATATTAAAAGCAGGTAATTGGTTGATAATTATCTGCTTTTATGATATAAAATGAAAGATAGTAATTGATGGAGGTATAAATACAAAAAATAAATCAAAAAAACAAATGGAAACACTTATTCAAACAATACTTCCTCGAATAGCATTATATAAAGCTTTGGAAGAAGGATTTGATGAAGAAAAAGTATACCAACATATGCAAAAATACATGATTGATATAGTTGCAAAACAAAAGCATTTGTCTATGGAAAAAATGGAAAAGGTGCCATGTTTTTATTTTCTTTATAGTAATATATTTCTTAGAGTTGTGCGTAAAACAGACTTGTGGGAAAGTACTCAAAAGCATGATAAGAAGTCCTTTGATGTAACAATGAAGAAGTGTCTTTGGCATACTGCTTGTGTAGAAAATGATTGTGCAGAATTATGCCATCTTTTCTGTGATGTTGATAATGTGACATATGGCGAATTGAAAAAAATAGGCTTTAAGAGAACAAAAACATTAGGTTATGATGGAGATTGTTGTGATTTTCATTTTTATAAAAAATAGTAAAATTTGTGATAAATATTATTTGAAAAGGAGATTGGATATGGATTTAAAAATTAAGACTGAAACAGAAGAATTTCATGGAAGAACATGTGGGATAATTAAGCAAGAAAATAAATTTTTAATTATGAGAGTAAATAAAACATCTTATTTTCATATACCAGGAGGACATATAGAAATTGGAGAAGATTCAAAAGAAGCAGTTATTCGTGAAATAAAAGAAGAAATTGGTTGTGATGTCCAAGAAGCAAATTTGTTTGTAATTCAAGAGAATTTTTGGATAAGAAATAATAGAAAATGTCATGGAATTGAATTTTATTATATAATTAAACCTAAACAACAATTACAAATGATTGATTGTGAAAAAGTTGAAATAGATAAAGGTAAAGAAAAATTATTAGAGTTTAAATGGGTTACTTCAGAAGAATTAAAAGATATATATCTAAGACCTACTAATATTAGAGATATTTTAATAAATGGAGATTATCTTAAAGGACTAACACATATTGTGAAAAAGTAAGATAACTTGAAAGGAAAAAATAAGATGAATGTAATATTTATAAGACATGCAGAATCAGAATATAATAGAGATGGAATTTGGGCTGGAAGGGCTGATTGTAGTTTAACAGATAAAGGAATTAAAGCTGCTCAAAAATTGGGTGAAACAATTGACAAAGATTTTGATGTTATATATTGTTCTCCTTTAAAAAGAACAAAGCAGACATTATTTGCAATTTTTCCAGAAGCAAAACCAATTTATGATGATCGAATAATTGAGATTTCAGTTGGAGAATGGGAAAATACAAAAAAAGAATTATATTCTAATGAATTAAGAGAATTATTTAGAAAAGGATTATATACACCTCCAGGTGGAGAAACACATAGTGATGTAGATAAGCGTGTATGTGACTTTATTGAGGATGTGTTTGAAAAGTTTCATGGCGATGAAAAAATACTAGTAGTAACACATAATGGAATTATGAGAGCAATAAAAAGAAATTTTATGAAAAAAACAAATGAAATAATGTCGAAAAATTTAGGAACACTTGTATTAACAGAAGAAGATTATAGAAGATATCAGGAAAAACAGGATTTTGAACGATGATTCAAGTTATGGTGTATAATTGGGACTAAATAAATAGGATAAAATAGTAAAAGGAGCGAAATATAAAAGATGTTTAAAAATGAATATACAATGAATAGAAAACTAATAGTAGAATATGTATTTAAAATCTTTGGAACAAAAACGATAATTAGAGGAATATTTATTTTTATATTGGGATTATTAATGTATTTGATTGAGGGTGATAGTTTAGGATATGTTATGCTTACATGTGCTATTATCTGTTTATTTACTGCTGTTATTTCGCCAATTATAATGATATACAATATTGAAAATACTTCAAAAAGAATAAACAATGGAAAGATAGAAAAAACTTCTGTGGAATTTGATAATAATATCAAAATGAATGAAGGAAAAGTTCATTTAGAATTTGAATATAGCCAGGTTTCAAAAATAGTGCAAACCCAAAATTTTATAGTATTAAAACTTGGAAAACAGTCAGCAATATTAGTATATAAAAATGGATTTACAGAAGGAAGCGAAAATGAGTTTATTAAATTCATAGAAGAAAAAATAAAAAAGTAATTTTAGAGGTAAAATATGAAAATTTTTGAAGTAAAAGAAAGAACACAAGAATTGGTAAATACATTATTAGAAGTATGGGAAAATTCAGTAAAAGCAACGCATTTATTTTTGTCAGATAATGAAATAGAAAAAATAAAAGAATATGTACCACAAGCTTTAAAAGAAGTAGCACATTTAATAGTTATAGAGAACGAAAATGATATTCCAATAGCTTTTATGGGAATAGAAGGTACAAAGCTTGAAATGTTATTTATAAAAAATAGTGAAAGAAGAAAAGGACTTGGAAGACAATTACTGAATTATGGTATAAAAAATTATAATATTAATGAATTAATAGTTAATGAGCAAAATCCTAATTCTAAAGGATTTTATGAACATTTAGGATTTAAAGTTTACAAAAGAACAGAGTTAGATGAGCAAGGAAATCATTATCCAATTTTATATATGAGATTAGAAAATTAATAAATAAAACAATCTAAAACCTTACAGAAATGTAAGGTTTCTTTTGTGATAAGTATGATATAATAACATTGGAGGGAAAACAAATGCCAAGAATATTAATAATAGAAGATGATGAAAAATTAAGAGAAGAATTAAAAATCTTTTTAAACAAAAATGGATATGAAGCAACAGCACTAACAACATTTGATAATACAATAAATGATATATTAAAAATAAATCCAGATTTAATCTTATTAGATATAAATTTGCCAAACACAGACGGAGAATATATATGTAAAGAAATTAGGAAAAAATCAAATATGCCAATTATTATAGTAACAAGTAGAGATAATGAAATAGATGAATTACTTTCAATCAATAATGGAGCAGATCATTATATTACAAAGCCATTTAACATACAAATTTTACTTGCCAAAATAGGAGCATTATTAAGAAGAACCAATATGCAAGGAGAAACAAATGATAAAATAGATGTTAAAGACTTTATATTAAATACCTCAAATAACACTATTGAGAAAGATGGAAAAGTAATAGAACTTACAAAAAATGAATATAAGATTTTAAAATATCTGGTACAAAACAGAGGAAAAATTGTATCAAGAGAAGATATAATGGAATGTTTATGGGAAAGTGAAAGCTTTATAGATGATAATACATTAACAGTAAATATTACGAGATTAAGAAATAAATTAGAAGAGTTAGAATTAAAAGAACTATTAGAAACAAAAAGAGGACAAGGATATATTTTGAAAAAAGGAGTAAACTAAATGGATTTTAAATTATTTTTTAAAGAGAAGGCTATCGCTATTTTATTATTACTATTTGGTATTATTACAATAGAGATATTCTTAATGGCATATAATGTAGGAATGTTCATAAAAATATATATTCCACTTATAATAATGGGATTATATATGATTTCAATTATTATAGAATATTTTAAAAGAAAAAAATTCTATGATAATTTATTAAAAATTTTAGAAGAATTAGACGAAAAATATTTAATTACAGAAATTATAAAAACTCCTAATTTTTTAGAGGGACAGATATTAAAAAACTCATTAGAACAAATTGATAAATCAATGTTAGAAAATGTAAACAAATACAAATATATGACAGAAGATTATAAAGAATATATAGAATTATGGATACATGAAATAAAAATACCAATAGCAACTAGTAAAATGGTAATAGAAAACAATAAAAATGCTATAACCAAAAGTATAGATGAAGAACTAGACAAAGTAGAAAATTATATTGAACAAGCTTTATTTTATGCAAGAAGTAATACTGTAGAAAAAGATTATTATATAAGAAAAGTGGTTTTAAAAGAAATTGTAAATGAAAGTATTAAAAAGAACAAAAGTAGTTTAATACAAGAAAAGATTTCTATTGATATTCATGACTTAGAGATAGAAGTTAATACAGATAACAAATGGATAGTATTTATATTAAATCAAATTATACAAAATAGTATCAAATACAGAAAAAAAGAAAACTCTGTAATGGAAATATATGCAAATCAAGGAAAAGAGAATGTGATTTTATATATTAAAGACAACGGAATAGGAATAAAACAAGGAGAAATTACAAGAGTTTTTGAAAAAGGATTTACAGGAACAAATGGAAGATTATCAAATAAGAAGTCAACAGGAATAGGATTATATTTGTGTAAAAAGTTATGTAATAAATTAGGAATAGGAATAGAATTAAATTCAGTGCAAAATGAAGGTACAGAAGTCAAGTTAGTGTTTCCAAAAGATAGCTATATTGAATTAAAGTAAAAAGAAACGAGTATTGCTAGGCAAACGAGTTTAAAATTTATGAGGCGTGCTTTTGCACGTTGATTAAATTTTAAATGAAGTTTAACAACGCAAGACGAAGTTTATTTTTGCTTTATAGTTATCTTACAAAAATGTAAGGAATATGTAAGCTAAATCGATGGTAACTTTACTAGAAAGTATTTATAATTAAGTTAAAGTCAGAAAGGAGTTATAAAAATGGAAAAAATATTAGAAGTAAAAAACATCGAAAAATACTATGGAAACAAATCAAATTTAACAAAAGCCATAGACAATATTAATTTTGATGTAAACAAAGGTGAATTTGTTGGAATTATGGGAGCAAGTGGATCTGGAAAAACAACATTATTAAACTGTATTTCCACAATAGACAGAGTAACAGCAGGACACATTATTATAAATGGAGAAGATATCACAAAATTAAAAGGAAATAATTTGAACAAATTCAGAAGAGAAGAGCTAGGATTTATATTTCAAGACTTTAACTTATTAGATACATTAACAGCTTATGAAAATATAGCTTTAGCATTAACAATTCAAAAAGTAAAGGCAAATGAAATAGATAGAAGGGTAAATGAAATAGCGGAAAAATTAGGAATTAAAGAAATCCTAAAAAAATATCCTTATCAAGTATCTGGTGGTCAAAAACAAAGAATTGCATCAGCAAGAGCTATTATTACAAATCCAAAATTAATTTTAGCAGATGAGCCAACAGGATCATTAGATAGTAAAGCAGCAAGACAATTATTAGAAAATTTTGAATTATTAAATCAAAAAATGAATGCAACAATTTTAATGGTAACACATGACGCATTTACCGCTTCTTATGCTAATCGAATTTTATTTATAAAAGATGGAAAAATTTTTAATGAATTAGTAAAGGGAAATGATACAAGAAAACAATTCTTTGAAAAAATAATAGAGGTACAAACACTTCTTGGAGGTGATTTGAACGATGTTATTTAAATTATCAATAAGAAACATGAAAAAAAGCTTTAAAGATTATGCAATATATTTTTTAACATTAGTATTAGGTGTAGCAATATTTTATATGTTTAATTCAATAGATAGTCAACAAGCAATGTTAGAAGTATCAGAATCAACAAGAAGTATTATAAAACTTATGATTTCATTGCTTGGATATGTATCAGTATTCGTAGCAGTAGTATTAGGTTTACTAATTGTATATGCAAATAATTTCTTAATAAATCGAAGAAAAAAAGAATTTGGAATATATATGACACTTGGAATGGGAAAAAGACAAATATCAAAAATAATATTAATTGAAACAATATTAGTAGGAATTATATCATTAATTGTAGGATTAATTATAGGTATATTTGCATCACAATTCATGTCAATATTAGTTGCTAAAATGTTTGAGGCAGACATGAGCAAGTTTCAATTTGTATTTTCAAAAGATGCTTGTATAAAAACTTGTATTTATTTTGCTGTAATGTATGTGGCAGTAATGTTCTTTAATACATTTACAGTTTCAAAATATAAATTAATTGATTTATTAAATGCGAGTAAAAAAAATGAAAATGTAAAAATAAAAAATCCAATTATATGTATATTAGTATTTTTAGGAGCTGTATCTATACTTGGATATGCTTACTGGAAAGTAACAGGAGATGTTAGTAGTTTAACAACAGCAGATAAAATTTTACCACCTATTTTAATGGGAATTGTTGGAACAGTAGCAGTTTTTTGGTCTTTATCAGGATTTATAATACAAATAGTTCAAAAAATGAAGAATATTTATTTTAAAAATACAAATATGTTTGTATTAAGACAAATAAATAACAAAATTAATACTATGGTTGTAAGCATGAGTGTAATATGTTTAATGCTGTTTATGACAATTTCAATACTTTCTTCAAGTTTAGCATTAAGAAATACAATGCAAAGAGAATTAATTGAAATGACACCTGTAGATTTGAATTTGTATAAAACAGCTAATTTACCAGAAAAATATTTACAATATGGAACTTATGGGAAAGAGATAACATCAACACCAGAAGCAATGTCGGATTCAAAAATACCTATTGCTGAAACTTTAAAAAATAATGGTTTAGATATGAATGTCCTAAAAGACATTGTGGAAATAACAGTATATTCCACTGATGATTTGACTTGGAAAGATTTTTTTGGAGATAAATATATAGATATAATAAAAACTAAATATCCAAATCTTTTATATAATACAGCAGAACAGATAGTAAAAATATCAGACTATAACAAAATTGCAAAACTATATGGAATTAATCAATATGAATTAAATAATGATGAATATATTGTACTTTGTGATTTTGATTTACAAAAAGAATTACGAGATGAAGCATTAAAAGATGGAAATAATGTTTTAAATATAGTTGGAAAACAATATAAATCAAAATATAATGAATGTAAAACAGGATATATTCAAATGTCT
>JABLTM010093507.1_pt1 | contig 15762 bp, 9 predicted proteins | sample 7160121 | NCBI WGS metagenome assembly JABLTM01 (sample SAMN14651224, study PRJNA627086) | human gut metagenome | isolation source: feces | host: Homo sapiens
CAGATCCGTGCGGGGTATTCGATTTTGCAGGTTGTTGGTATGAAGCATCTCTGTACATCTCAGATGTGCGTATAATATAAAGTTTAAAACAGGAGGTTTTTGAGATGAGCAAGGTAGGAATTATTTACTGGTCTTCTACAGGTAACACAGAGGCTATGGCGCAGGCTGTTGAGGAAGGTGCCAAGGCTGCTGGTGCAGATGTTGAGATTATGGAAGTGGCTGATGCTGATGTGGATAAAGCGCTTTCTTTTGATGTTCTGGCTCTTGGTTGTCCGGCTATGGGGGATGAGGAGCTTGAGGATGGTGAGTTTGAGCCGTTTTTCTCTGATCTTGAGGGTAAACTGTCTGGTAAGAAGGTTGCTCTTTTTGGTTCCTATGACTGGGGCGATGGTGAGTGGATGAGAACCTGGTGCGACAGAGCTAAGGATGCTGGTGCTGAGCTTGTTGAGGATGAGGGGCTTATCTGCAATAATACTCCTGATGATGAGGGATTGGCTGCCTGCCGTGAGCTTGGTGGCAAGCTGGTTTAAGATGTGATTAATTGAATATAGAGCTGAGCATTGGATTTTGGGAGTCGCCTGGATTGTTTGTCTGGGCGGCTTTTTTCTTTGATAATAAGGTACGGACGCTGGCAAGGCGTGTGCTGTCCGGCGCCGGGGCTTCGTCGGGGGCTGACTTCTAAGCCGCTGAAAATCTGCTAAAACCGCTTCAAAAATTCTCGAACTCGCGTCTGAAGCCGCTTAGACAGCGAGAATTTTTGAAGCAACGCAGATTTCCACCGGCTAAGAATCAGCACCCCTCCTGCAGAGCCGTCGCCAGACAGCACACGCCTTGCCAGCTGGTGTTTCAAGACGGAGAGTATGAGGCGGCTGCTCGGGAGGTTGGATTAGGGTGTGAGGTTGAGTGGTTTCCCGGAGGTTGGATGAGCCGTCAGCGCTTCGCTGGACGGCTGGGAGGAAAGGCTGAGTTTCCTTGTGGTCTGACGGGAGGTGGTGGGGGCCGAGGCGCTTCGCTGTCGGCTTAGAGGTATTGGGCGCTTCGCTGTCGGCTTAGAGGTATTGGGCGCTTTGCTGTTGGCTTAGAGGTATTGGGTGTTTCGTTGTCGGCTTGATGGGCGTTGGGAGTTTGTTGCTTTGAGGAAATATAGAAGAAATGAATATTTAAACGTGGGGAACTTGGTTGCTTTTGATATTTAGCTGTCCTAAAATAGATGGGGATGAAATAGTTGTACAGGGAGGTGTGCCGGATGACGAGGGATGAGGCGGAGCAGTATTTGTATTATGCGATGACGATTGGGGAGCAGCTTCTTTGCTGTGGTGCTGAAGTTGGGCGTGTTGAGGATACGATCCGTCGTATCTGCCTGGCTTATGGTGCTTCCCGGGCGGATGTTTTTTCCATTACTTCCAGTATTGTGACGACGATTTATGGTGAGGATTTCGGGATTTGTACGCAGACGCGGCGGGTGCCGGGGATGGCGAATGATCTGGGGAGGCTGGATGATCTGAATCAGCTTTCCAGATTTATCTGTGAGTTTCGACCGAAGCCGGAGGAGATTCAGAGGCGGCTGGATGTGATCCGGAATAAAAAGGGATATTCTTTTCGGACGCAGATTTTGATCTATGCGGTGATCTCCGGGTCGTTTTCTGTTTTTTTTGGCGGGGATCTTAATGATATGATCGCTTCGGCGTTGATCGGTATTGCGTTGAAGTTGTTTGAGGCTTTTGTGAAAAGGGGGGCGCTGAATTCGCTGCTTACGGTGCTTTTGTGTTGTGGAGCGGGTGGTGTCCTTTCCAATCTTACTGTGCTGATCGGGCTGGGGCATCATGCGGATCTGATCAGTATTGGTAATATTATGTTGCTGATTCCGGGTATTGCGTTTACTAATTCGCTGCGTGATATGTTTTCCGGGGATACGATCACGGGTTTGATCCGGTGTATGGAGTCGATTTTGCTGGCGCTGGTTGTGGGACTTGGTTTTACAGCGGCGAATCTGTTGTTCTGAGGGGGTTCAGGCAGAAATGTGATCATGGCGAAGAACGGTAACAGAGACAACGGTGTGTCCATGAATATGGAGGAAAAATATGAGAGAGATCATACAGCTGATTGTATCCTTTACAGGGTCGCTTGGTTTTGCGGCGTTGTTTAATATACATGGTAAAAAATTGTGGTTTGCGGCTCTGGGGGGCTGTTTGTCCTGGGCGGTTTATCTGGCGGTGGAGTTTGTGACTCCCAGTCCATATGTCTGTGGTTTCTGGTCAACGGTGGCGATTACTTTGTATGCGGAGTGTATGGCGAGGGTTCACAAGACGCCGGTTACGGTTTTTCTGGTTTCTGCTACGATTCCGTTGATTCCGGGGGCGGCATTGTATCGTACTATGAACTGGATGATGATGAAGAACTGGGCGAATTTTCAGAAGGACGGGATTTATACGATCCTTTTTGCGGCGAGCATGGCTGCAGGTATGACGTTGACGACCATTGCTTTTCGGATGGTTTGGCGGTGGATGTACAGGCAGAGACGGATGTGAGTGTATGAAACGCATGATAAGGTGGAATTTGGATGGCGATATCTATCTGATCTGGATGTAGATTTGGAATGATAGTTAATGACACATGGCAGGAATGAAAACTGCTGTGTGTTTTTTTTATGCCGAATGTGTAGTATGAATATTTGATTAACTTATAAGAGATTATTTGGGAATGTTCCAGGGATATGGAACTGGCTTCCGGACAGGATCAACTTACGTCGGAAGGGATTTACACTGTTGAAAAAATTAGATAAATTCTCGCAGAAACAATCAGCAATAGTGCCAAATCTGCCGGAAATGCCTGGTTTGGCTTTGCTTTATTTGGGGATGTAGGGTAGAATTGTGATATAGAGTGTGAACGTAAGTTATGAAGTGTTTGCGTTCATATACATGTAGCAGAGCGGAATGTGAATGTCCGCTTTATTGGACAAAAGACAGGAGGATGGGGAATGAAATTGAAACAGGTTCTGGCAGTTATGCTGTCATCTGTGATGGTCTTGTCTGCGGCTCCGACAGAGGTTTTTGCTTTTGATGATCTGGGGGTTCTGACGGACAGTTCCGGAGGGATAGCAGATGGAGAAGCAGGACAACTGGAGGCTGGAAATGCCAGTGCGGCATCTGCAGAAGCAGATGGGAATTTTGACGAAGGTGCGGCGCAAGAGGATATTGCAGAGAGGACATCTGATGTAAGTATGGCGCAGGGTGATACTGCGGATGCAGCGTCTGGTGGGAATGCAGTGCAGGGAGATATCTCAGAGGCGGCATCTGATGGAAATGCAGAACAGAATAATATTGCGGATGTAGCTCCTGATGGAAGCTCAGGACAGAATGATATCTCAGATGAGATATCCAATGAAGAAGAACTTCAGCAGGATATGCAGGGAGGTGACTCTCTGGAAAAAGAGGAAACGGATGCAGCTGCGATTGATGTGTTTTCGGATGGGGAGAGTGCAGATTCTGTAGATACGCAGACTGCGAAGAGTGTTACGGCCAGTGGAGCTGTAAATGATAATGTTACATGGACTTTATATGAGGACGGAGAGCTGGTAATTTCAGGAAATGGTCTGGTACCTCCATATTATAGTGAAACATCGGTACCATGGAACAGTTACAAGAGCCAGATAACAAGTCTGACAGTGGAAGATGGAATTACATATATTGGCGATTATGCTTTTTTCGGATGTGGCATTCTTGAAAACGTTACAATTGCAGACAGCGTTGTAGAAGTTGGAAGAAAACTGTTTGAGGAATGTACAAGTCTGGAGCATGTAACATTATCGAAAAATCTTAAAGCAATTCCGGAATGCATGTTTACAAAATGTGTGAGTCTTACCAGCATTGATCTGCCGGACAGTATTATAACAATTGGGGAGCAGGCTTTTGCATATTGTACGAAACTGCAGAGCGTTAAAATCCCGGATAAAGTTGCGACAATGGACTGGGGCGTTTTCTGGGAATGCAGCGGTCTGACAAGTGTAACACTTCCAGAGTGACTGGCAAGTATTGGAAATGGTGAGTTTGAGAATTGCGAAAATCTTACAGAAGTTGTGTTGCCGGAAAGTCTGTCAAGTATGGGGACAAACGTTTTTTACGGATGCAAAAAACTTACGAAAGTAAATATTCCTGAAAAAATATATACAATTCCAGGCTATACATTTGAGGACTGTATCAGTCTGGAAAGTGTTAATATTCCGAATACAGTAACGAGAATCGGAGAAAGAGCATTTTGGGGCTGTAAAAAAATATCAGAACTTGTTCTTCCGGAAAACATTACCAATATAGAACAATATACATTTTATGGCTGCATCAGCCTGAGATCTGTTAATATTCCGAATAATGTAAGGAATATTGACCAGTATGCTTTTTATCAATGTCAGTCTCTGGAAGAAATAACAATACCAGATAAAGTAAAAAGTATTGGAACAGAAGCGTTTGGTAATTGCAGCAGTTTGTCGGAGGTTGTACTGTCAGCTGAAGTTACGGATATACCGGTAGGGTTATTTGATGGTTGTACAAATCTTCAGAAAGTTACGTTGTCAGACAGCATAGAGAATATTGGAAATGGTGCATTTTCCCACTGTAGCAGTCTTCAGTCCATTAATATTCCGGACAATGTAAAAACGATCGGAGACAATGTATTTGGTAATTGCAGCAGTCTTCAGTCCATTAATATTCCAGGCAGTGTAAAAAGTATTGGTGCAGAAGCTTTTGATGGGTGCGTAGCGCTGGAAACTGCGACAATTTCGGACGGTGTAGAGAGCCTTGGAGATATGGCATTTTATTATTGTGAAGAACTGAAAGAAATTGTGCTGCCAGACAGCATTAAAAATATTGGGGAAAAAATATTCGGTCAGTGCCATAAACTCAGAAAAGTAACATTATCAAAAAACATTTCCGGTATTACAGAGGGCATGTTTATGGGATGCCATCACCTTGAAGAAGTTACAATACCGGAAGGAATTACAAGTATAGGAAAAGACAGTTTTTCGGAAGCTGGAAACAGTATTCTTCTTATACCGAATACTGTAACAAGTATCAGTAAAGAGGCTCTTAATTCCAGCTGGGGTCTTTCAGTTATCAGATTTACCGGTTCAAAAGAAGAATGGGATAAGCTTGGTTTAACGAGCAGCAATATTCACAACGCAACTGTTTATTATAATTACGATCCAAACCATGAACATTCTTATGAACCACATGTCATAGAAGCAAGCACATGTACAGAAAAAGGCCTCCAGAAGATGGTATGCAGTCTTTGCGGAGATTCCTATAAAGAGGAAATTCCGGCTGCCGGACATAAAGAGGTTATTGACGAGGCAGTAGCACCGACCTGTGAAGAAAGTGGAAAGACAGAAGGAAGTCACTGTTCTGTATGTAATGAGATCCTGAAAGAACAGGAAGAAGTTCCACCTGCCGGACACACAGTGGTAAAAGACGAAGCGATAGAGGCGACCTGTGAAGAAAATGGAAAGACTGAAGGAAGTCATTGTTCTGTATGTGGAAAAATCCTTCAGGAACAGCTGGAACTTTTCCCGGCGCTGGGACATGACTGGGAAGAGAGTGAAGTCACTCCTGCAACCTGTACAGAGAAAGGTGAGAAAAAATACACCTGTAAAAGATGCCAGAAAACAAAAACCGAAGAAATTCCGGCAACAGGCCATACGAAAGTCATTGACGAAGCAGTAGCACCAACTTGTGAAAAACCGGGAAAAACCGAAGGAAGCCATTGTTCCGGATGTGGTGAGGTTTATCAGAAACAGGAAGAAATTCCGGCAACCGGACACAGTTGGGACGAAGGAAAAATAACCAAATATCCTACGGCAACAGAAGCAGGAGAAAGGACATATACCTGTAAATCCTGCGGATCTACCAGAACAGAGGCAATTGACAAAGATAACAGTGTCCGTGCATCAGGCTATAATGGCTCGATCAGCTGGATTCTGTATAAAGACGGGAAACTGGTATTTAAAGGCGATGGAGCAATATTGAATCAAAGTGATACTCTGGAGCCATGGAACAGTTATAAAAATTACATATTTGAAGTAAGTGTAGAAGATGGGATCACGGAGATAGGAGAATCTGCTTTTTCAGGATGGAATAATATTGAAAAAGTTACAATTTCTACAAATGTTACAGATATTGGTTCAAATGCATTTTATAGCTGCATAAGTCTTGAAGAAATAAGTTTGCCGGAAGGACTTAAAAGTATTTCCAGCCAGGCGTTCCGGAATTGCAGTAACCTTATAGAGGTTATATTTCCTGAAAGCCTTACAAAAATTGGAGAAAGAACTTTTGCAGAATGCAGTAAACTAAAAAAAGCGGAACTTCCGGAGGGAATCAGTGAAATTCAGGAAGGTACTTTTGACGGATGCCGGAACTTAAAGCGTGTAACGCTTCCGGATAATGTAAAGTACATAAGAAGGCAAGCGTTTTATGGCTGTGAAAATCTTGTTGAACTGACACTGCCAAAAGATCTGAAGGAACTTGGAGCAGAGACTTTTGGGGATTGCAAAAAAATCACTTCGATCACAATTCCGGAAGGTGTTACAACTCTTCCAGAATATCTGTTTAATACCTGCGAAAGTCTTAAAACTGTTACAATCCCTGAAACAGTAACAGAGATTGATCAGAGAGCATTTCAGAACTGCAGCAGTCTGACAGGTATTGAATTACCGGGCGGTATTATCAATATACAGGAAGGGACATTTTCCAATTGTACGGCGTTGAAGGAAATTGTGATACCGGAAAATGTAAGAAACATTGGTGATAATGCGTTTGAAAGGTGTTCTTCGCTGGAAAAAGTAATACTTCCAGCTGTGTTGAAAAATATTGGAAGTGGAACATTTGCTTCCTGTAGCAGCTTAAAAGAAATTACAGTTCCGGACAAAGTCAGCAACATTGGAAGCAGTGCATTTTCCGGTTGTTCCAGTCTTGAAACTGTGAAACTTTCAGAGAAGCTTACAGAAATCAGTGATAACACATTTGAGTATTGCTCCGGTATCAGAAGAATTGAAATACCGGAAAGTGTAACTGATATCAACCAGAATGCGTTTAAATCATGTGAGAATCTTAATATTATCACAATCCCGAATACGGTAACTGATATTGCAAACACCGCTTTTGCAGAGTGCAGTGGCCTTTCCGCGATCCGATACACCGGCTCAAAGGCAGAATGGGATAAATATGGTTTAACAGAAGATGATATTAACCATGCAACGGTGTACTATAATTATGATCCGAACCACGACCATTCTTATGAAGAAACGATCATACATCCGGCATCCTGCACAGAAACCGGCCTGAAAAAGATGATCTGCAGTCTTTGCGGAGAGTTTTATGAAGAAGAGATTCCGCTTCAGGAACATAATGTGGTGATTGATGAAGGTGTAGCAGCGACCTGTGAAACAGCAGGAAAAACCGAGGGAAGCCATTGCTCTGTCTGTGGTACTGTGCTCAAAGCCCAGGAAGAAATTCCGGCTACCGGACATACGATAGTTGAAGATGCATATGTAGCACCGACCTGCGAGACGCCGGGAAAAACCGAAGGAAGCCATTGTTCTGAATGTGGATTTGTTTTTCAGACGCAGCAGGAAATTCCTCCGACAGGACATAGCTGGACAGAAAAAGAAATTACAAAAGAAGCAACCTGTACCGAAGATGGCGAGCGTACACTGATCTGTATGAACTGTGGAAACACCATGACAGAAAGTATTTCCGCTTTAGGCCATGAGAAAGTAAAGGATGAAGCCATAGACCCGACCTGTGAAACACCTGGAAAGACCGAGGGAAGCCACTGCTCCAGATGCGATTTCGTATTCCAGGCACAGGAAGAGATCCCGGCTCGTGGACATGCCGAGGTAACAGATGAAAGAATAGAAGCGACCTGCGAAACAGCAGGAAAAACCGAAGGAACCCACTGCGAGATCTGTGGAAAGATCTTAAAAGAACAGGAAGAGATTCCAGCAACTGGTCACACAGAAGTAGAATTGGTAACCAGGGCAGCAACCTGTGAAGAATCAGGAAACGCAATGGTATACTGCAGCACCTGCCATAAGATTCTTACTGATAAAAAGGAAATCCCGGCAACAGGCCATACCGAGGTAGCAGATAAGGCCGTAGAGCCAACCTGTACCGAAGATGGAAAAACAGAAGGAAAACACTGTTCTGTCTGCGGAAAGATCCTTGAGTTCCAGAAAGTGATCCCTGCAACCGGCCATGACTGGAAAGAGGGAGAAATCCTTCGAGATCCAACCTGCACAGAGGAAGGCGAGAAGGGTTACACCTGTACAAAATGCCAGGGAACCAAAACAGAAAAAATCCCTGCCCTGGGTCATACAGAGGTGATCGATGAAGCTATAGCACCGACCTGTGAGGAAGCAGGAAAAACAGCAGGAATCCGCTGTTCTGTATGCAACGAAATTATAAAAGCGCAGGAAGAAGTTCCGGCAACCGGTCATAAAGAAGTAATCGACGAGGCCGTAGACCCGACTTGTGAGAAAACAGGAAAAACAGAGGGAAGCCACTGTAAGACCTGCGAGAAAGTTTTAAAGGCCCAGAAAGAGATTCCGGTACTGGGTCATAAAGAAGCTGAGATCATAACAAAAGAAGCGACCTGCGAAGAGGCAGGAAACATTCTTGTATATTGCAGCACCTGCGAGAAAGTTTTAAATTATCACAAAAAGATTCCGGCAACCGGCCACAGAAAAGTAGCCGATGCAGAGATCGCACCAACCTGTGAATCCATGGGATGGACAGGCGGAAGCTACTGTTCTGTATGCCAGAAAGTCCTGGAACCACGAAAGGGAATTCCACGTCTTGCTCATACAGAAGTAGAAGTAGTAACCAAAGTAGCGACCTGTGAAGAACCGGGAAATGCCCTGGTATACTGCAGCAGCTGTAAGAGAATCCTGACGGATGAAAAAGAAATTCCGGCAACCGGCCATACGATCGTGGACGATAAAGCAGAAGATGCAACCTGTGAGAAACCAGGAAAAACAGCAGGAAGCCATTGTTCTGTCTGCGGTAAAGTGTTTGAATCCCAGGAGGAGATTGAGGCATCTCCACATACAGAAGTCGAAGTAGTAACCAAAGCCGCAACCTGTACAGAGCCAGGAAATGCGATGGTATTTTGCAGCACCTGTCATAAGATCCTGACCGATAAGAAAGAAATTCCGGCGACAGGCCATGATCCGATAACGGTCGATCCTGTAGTACCAACCTGTACCGAAGATGGAAAAACTGAGGGAATCCATTGCTCCGTCTGCGGTGAAGTATTAGAAGAGCAGAAAATAATCCCGGCAACCGGTCATAACTGGGAAGCAGGAGAAATTGTCAAAGAAGCAACCTGTACCGAAGAAGGTGAGCAGAGCTACACCTGTACAAACTGCGAGAAAACCAGAACAGAAAAACTTCCGATGATCGAGCATCAGGAAGTAACCGATGAGGCAGTAGCAGCAACCTGTGAAGAATCAGGAAAAACCGAAGGAAGCCATTGTGCAGTCTGCGGTAAAGTACTGAGAGTTCAGAAAGAAACGCCATCTCTTGGACATAAAGAAGTCATTGATAAGGCCATAGAAGCCACCTGTGAAACAGCAGGAAAAACTGAGGGAAGTCATTGTAAGATCTGCGATAAGATCCTGAAAGCCCAGAAGGAAATTCCGGCACAGGGACACAAAGAAGCGGAAATGGTAACAAAAGCAGCGACCTGTCAGGAACCGGGAAATGCCCTGGTATACTGCAGCACCTGCCACAAAATTCTGAACAGCCATAAAGAGCTTCCGGTAACAGATCATAAAGCAGTGATCGATAAAGCCGTAGCTCCAACCTGCGAAGAATCCGGAAAGACCGAAGGCAGCCATTGCCAGACCTGCGGCAAAGTACTGAAAGAACAGGAAAAAATTGCGCCAACCGGACACACAGAAGAAGTAACCGATGAGGCAACAGCCGCCACCTGTGAAACACCAGGAAAAACGGAAGGAAGTCATTGTTCCGTCTGCGGCAAAGTACTGAAAGAGCAGAAAGAAATTCCGGCTCTTGGCCATACAGAAACCATTGATCCGGCAGTAGCAGCGACCTGCGAGGAGGCAGGAAAAACGGCAGGAAGTCATTGTTTTATCTGCGGTAAAATACTGAAGGAACAGAAAGAAGTTCCGGCAACCGGTCATAAAGAAGCGGTTACAGATAAGGCAGTAGAGCCAACCTGTGAAACACCAGGAAAAACGGAAGGAAGCCATTGTACAGCCTGCGGAAAAACTCTGAAAGAGCAGCAGGAGATTCCGGCATTGGGTCATACAGAAACAATGCTTGTGATAAAAGCAGCTACCTGTGAAAAAGAAGGAATGGAAATTCCGTACTGCAGTGTCTGCAAAAAGATCCTTGGCGAGCAGAAAGAAATTCCTGCAATTGGCCACAGCTTTACAGCATGGACTACAAAAACAGCAGCAACAGTATTCAAACCGGAAGTTCAGACACGTATCTGCGATACCTGTCAGAAAACAGAGACCAGAGATTATGGAAAGAAATTAACACCATATATGAAAACTTCCGTAACTTCACTTCTCTTAAAGACAAAACAGAAAACGACAGTGCTGAAAGTTTCCGGCCTGAAAAGCGGTGACTCCATCGTTTCCTGGAAATCCAGTAATACAAAGGTTGTCACAGTATCCGGAAAAACGAATGGAACCAGCACAGTTACAGCCGGTGCATTGAAGGGAACTGCAACGATCACGATCACATTAAAGAGTGGTCTTAAGAAAACAGTGAAAGTTACTGTTCAGCCGACAACTGTAAAAACAACAAAAATCTCCGGAATCCCGGCAGGAGTAACTTTAAAGAAAGGCCAGAGCAGGGTATTACAGCCAGTTCTCGCTCCGGTAACAAGCCAGGAAAAAGTAACTTATACATCCAGCAAAACATCCGTAGCAGTTGTAGCTTCCAACGGCAAGATCACCGCAAAAGCAAAAGGAACTGCAGTGATCACCGTGAAATCCGGAACCAAAACTGTGAAATGTAAAGTAACCGTAAATTAATATTTCCCCGTTTACAAACCACTGGAAATGTGTTACGATTTTCCCATATGGAAAACTCGTGGAAGAAGAGAGTACATGTGTACACCACACTACAGGGAAATCCCCGGAGGACTTTTTTGAACGCAGATTATGAAGCGATTGCGTTTATGGATATGCAGCAGAGTGAAATGTGAAGATTCATTTTGTGCAAGAGTTCCGAGACTGAGAGGGATGTGCAGGCGCAGATGGAAGATGGCTTCAGAGAGGCATTGCTGACCCGGTTTGAATGCGATAAGCGGAATGCGAATGTCCCGTTTAATGGACACCGGCAGGCAGTGACAGGACCGCCTGTTATAGCGGAAGGGTATAGAGTTTGCTGTACCTGATGAGGTTTTTGCCGCGAGGCAGGAACGAACAGAAGTGGTAACACGGGTAATAACTCGTCTTCTCATATCGCAAGTGGTATGAGAAGACGTTTTTTTATGTCACAGGAAATTACATTGTAATCTTCCAATGGCATCGACAGGATTTTTCCTGTTTTGGCTGAATATACTTTCAGTCAGTTATGAGTAAGCATACAATTATTTTTTATATTATGGAGGAAAGAAAAATGGAAAAGCAGAGATATTATATCAGCACTGCCATTGCGTACACATCCGGTAAACCGCATATCGGAAATACTTATGAGGTTGTTCTTGCAGATGCCATCGCACGTTTTAAGAGACAGCAGGGATATGACGTATATTTTCAGACAGGTACTGATGAGCATGGCCAGAAGATCGAGCTGAAGGCCGAGGAAGCTGGTGTTACACCGAAGGAATTCGTAGATAACGTTTCCGGTGAGATCAAACGTATCTGGGATCTGATGAACACATCCTATGATAAATTTATCCGTACAACAGATAAAGACCATGAAGAGCAGGTCAAAAAGATCTTCAAAAAAATGTATGCAAAGGGAGATATCTACAAAGGTCATTATGAGGGAATGTACTGTACCCCATGCGAGTCTTTCTTCACAGAGTCTCAGCTTGTAGACGGTAAATGCCCGGACTGCGGACGTCCATGCGTACCGGCTAAAGAAGAGGCATATTTCTTCAAAATGAGCAAATATGCAGATAAACTTATTGACTATATCAACACACATCCGGATTTCATCCAGCCGGAGTCCCGTAAAAACGAGATGATGAACAACTTCCTTCTTCCGGGTCTTCAGGATCTCTGTGTATCCAGAACATCCTTTAAATGGGGAATTCCGGTAGATTTTGATCCGAAGCACGTTGTATATGTATGGCTGGATGCCCTGACAAACTATATCACAGGTATCGGCTATGACTGTGACGGAAACAGCAGCGAGAAATTCAACAAATACTGGCCTGCAGATCTTCACCTTATCGGTAAAGATATCATCCGTTTCCATACTATTTACTGGCCGATCTTCCTGATGTCTCTGGATCTTCCGCTTCCGAAACAGGTATTCGGACATCCGTGGCTTCTTCAGGGCGATGGAAAAATGAGTAAATCCAAAGGAAATGTAATTTACGCAGATGAGCTTGTTGAGTTCTTCGGTGTAGATGCTGTCCGTTATTTCGTACTCCACGAGATGCCGTTTGAGAATGATGGTGTCATCACATGGGAGCTGATGGTTGAGAGACTGAATTCCGATCTTGCAAATACACTTGGAAACCTTGTAAATCGTACAATCTCCATGTCCAATAAATATTTCAACGGAATCGTTGAGAACAAGAACGTTACTGAGCCGGTTGATGAGGATCTTAAGAATTTCATCCTTCAGGTTCCGAAGAACGTTTCCGCAAAAATGGACAAACTTCGTGTTGCAGATGCCATTACAGAGGTATTCTCCCTGTTCAAACGTTGCAACAAATATATCGATGAGACAATGCCGTGGGCACTTGCAAAGGATGAGACAAAACAGGATCGTCTTGCAACGGTTCTCTACAACCTGGTTGAGGGAATCTGCATCGGCGCATCTCTTCTGAAATCTTTTATGCCGCGTACAACAGAGCGTATTCTTGTACAGCTCAACGCAAACGAGAGAACTCTTGAGGATATGGAGCAGTTTGGTCTTTATCCGTCAGGAAACCGTGTAACTGACAAACCGGAGATCCTTTTTGCAAGACTTGACCTGAAAGAGGTTCTTGAGAAAGTTGAGAAACTTCATCCGAAGAAAGAAGAGAAAAAGGAAGAAGTAAAAGAGGAGAAAGAGGAAGCCAAAGATGTGATCGACATCGAGGCAAAACCGGAGATCACTTTTGATGATTTTGAAAAACTTCAGTTCCAGGTTGGCGAGATCATTGCCTGCGAGGAGGTTAAGAAATCCAGAAAGCTTCTCTGCTCCCAGGTTAAGATCGGAAGCCAGGTACGTCAGATCGTATCCGGAATCAAGGCTCACTATTCCGCAGAGGAAATGGTTGGCAAAAAAGTTATGGTTGTTACAAATCTGAAACCTGCCAAACTTGCAGGAATCCTCAGCGAGGGTATGATCCTCTGTGCAGAGGATGCAGATGGAAATCTTTCCCTGATGGTACCGGAGAAAGAGATGCCTGCAGGCGCTGAGATCTGTTAAATATGAAACTGAATCATTTTGATGAAAATGGCAATGCTGTTATGGTGGATGTGTCCAATAAACCGGACACTCACCGTACGGCGACAGCTACCGGTTCCATTCAGGTAAGCCCGGAGATCATGGACGCGGTAAAAAGCGGAAATGTGAAAAAGGGTGATGTGCTTGGGGTGGCCCGTGTGGCGGGTATCATGGGTGTGAAGCGTACTTCTGACCTGATCCCCATGTGCCATCCACTTCCCATCCAGAAGTGTTCTGTGGATTTTGAGACGGATGAGGATGCGGGAGTGATCCGTGTGTTCTGTACGGTAAAAACAGAGGGGAAAACAGGCGTGGAGATGGAGGCGCTGACAGGTGTTCAGGTGGCGCTTCTGACCATTTATGATATGTGTAAGGCAATCGATAAACGCATGGTCATGTCTGATATCCATCTGGAAGAGAAAACAGGAGGCAAAAGCGGAGATTTCCGTTTTGAGGAAAAATAATGATAGACAGGTGCGGAAGAAATATTGATTATCTCAGGATTTCCGTAACTGACAGATGTAATTTGCGGTGTATTTATTGTATGCCGGAGGAGGGAGTGCAGCACGTAGAGCGCTCCCTCATTTTGCAGGAAGAGGAAATTCTGAGGATTTGCCGGGTGATGGCAGAGCTGGGAATCCGGAAGATCAAGCTTACCGGCGGGGAGCCGCTGGTGCGGCCGCGGATGCCCCTGCTGGTGGAAAAACTGAAAAACATGCCGGGGATCGAGAAGGTGACTCTGACTACAAATGGTGTGCTGCTGAAAGAGCAGATGAGGGATTTTGCCCAGGCGGGACTGGACGGATTGAATATCAGTCTGGATACTATGGACAAGGCCTGCAGCAGACGGATCACCAGAAGGGATGAGCTTGGACGGACACTTGAGGGGATTTCAGAGGCGCTGAAGTATCCGGAAATTTCATTGAAGATCAACTGTGTGCCTCTTGGGATTCCGGAGCAGGATCTCTGCCGGGTGGCGTTTCTTGCAAAAGACCATAAGGTGCATGTGCGGTTTATTGAGATGATGCCTATTGGAATGGGAAAAGAATTTCATGGGGTGTCGGAGGAGGAACTGCTTGGGATCCTTGGGGAAAAACTTCCGCGGTTTTCGCCGTATGTGGGGGAGCCGCTTGGAAATGGTCCCTGCCATTATTATGATGTGGATGGCTTTTCCGGGAAGATCGGATTTATCAGTGCGGTGAGTCATAAGTTCTGCGGGGAGTGCAACCGGATCCGGCTGACTTCCCAGGGGTTTTTGAAGACTTGTCTGCAGTATGCGGCGGGGCGGGATCTTCGAGGGGTAATCCGCAGTGGTGGTTCGGATGAAGAGCTGAAAGCTGTGATCCTGGAGGCTCTGGCGGAGAAACCGGACGGGCATGCTTTTGGCGGAGGGTTGGAGAAACAGAAGGATGATAAGACGGAGAAGCTTTGTATGGCTCAGATCGGAGGTTGAGTGATGAAGAGAGTTGCGGTGATCACTTCTAGTGATAAGGGTTACAGAGGGGAACGTGAGGATCTTAGCGGGCCGGCTGCGAAAGAGATTGTGGAAGCGGCAGGGTATGTGGTTGTTTCTATGGATGTTTTGCCGGATGACCGTGGGTTGCTGAGTGCACGGATGGCTGAGATTGCGGATCAGGGTCTGGCGGAGCTGATCTTGACTACGGGTGGTACCGGGTTTTCACAGAGGGATGTGACACCGGAGGCTACGGAGGATGTGATCGAGCGGCGTGTGCCGGGGATCCCGGAGGCGATGCGGGCGTTTAGTCTGACGATCACGAAGCGGGCGATGTTGAGCCGGGCTACGGCTGGGATCCGGAAGGGAACGCTGATCGTTAATCTGCCAGGGAGTCCTAAGGCTGTGCGGGAGTGCCTGGGTGTGATTATTGACTCGCTGGGGCATGGGATTGAGATTTTGACCGGTGAGGCTGGTGAGTGTGGACGGTAGTGTGTGGTGTATACTTAGACTAACGAACGGACGCCCAACGGAGGCAGGGCCAGTACGGTGACACGCTGCGCGGCCTGTTCGGCTGCGTCGCTGATTTGCTGCCATTCGCGCCAACTCGCCTGCGGCTCAAACAGGGCGCTCGGTGGCAGCAGCTATACTCGCCTCTCGACGGCCGCTCCGCTA
>JABLTM010126169.1_pt1 | contig 15719 bp, 21 predicted proteins | sample 7160121 | NCBI WGS metagenome assembly JABLTM01 (sample SAMN14651224, study PRJNA627086) | human gut metagenome | isolation source: feces | host: Homo sapiens
AATCATTTTTGATGAATTTTATGTAAAAATATCTGCCTATAATAGTTATGTTACATTTTTTAGTATCTTTATGTGTTGCATTAAGGCTTTTTTATTGTTCAGAGCATAAAAAAAGACTGCCTGAAATTAATCAGACAGCCTAAAATTTATATTATTTACCATTTAATCCTTTTACTTCTCTAATTAGTGTATAGAGAATTTCTAATTCATCATCATTATCACTTAATGGATAAAAATAACTTCCTGCGGGCTTCATATAATTTTTACAATAAAAATCTTTAGCACTAGGCAATGTATGAAGGTAAATTGCTTTTATTCCCAATGTATTTGTTGCCATTTCATCAATCATACCAATAATAGCTTCAAAAATCCATGCTGATACAGGCTTTTCTTCAATACTATCTTTATAAAATACATTTTGAAATTTACAATCAACTCCAAACATATTAATTTTTATTGCTGATATTCCACATAAAATATCGCTTATAACATAATTTCCTGAATCATCAATATCTCTATAAAAATATGGTAAAGATGAAGACGTTATAGAAAAATATGCAACTATTTCTTCTGTGTCATTAATCTTATTGATGCATGTTACAATGTATGTTATTGCATCACTACTTGCCATATCTTTAAAAATTTCATCAGACTTAAGATAGTCGCCAATTCCTTTTTCTGGATATTCTTTTCCAGTATTAAACGATTGAGCAAGAATCCTATCTTTTTCAGAAAAAATCCTTATATTAAAATTAAAATCATCTATATATTTTCTATTTTTCATCATTTTACACGATTAAACTTATTAAGAGTATTTGCACATTTTTTTAATGATTGTTTACTTAATTTTGTTTTATTTGCTAACCTTATAAAAGAATCACTTTTTTCTGCTGATATAACAGGTAATTCTACTCTAATAGGTAAAACATTTCTTTTAATCATGTCAATCACCTCCATAAGCACTTCTTTTCACTATTATATTATCATACGTTATAAATAATAGATACTGTTATTTTGTGTTATTTATTATTTTTTTATACAATATTATTCCCTCATATATAAAAATAAAGGGCTATGATGATTCACAACCCCTTACTTATTGTTTTATATATTTTGCCTATCATGGTCTGAGATAAGTAAATGCTACTTCTGTATAGTTACCAATTTCTTTCTTCTAAAATAATATTCCCATATGCTTTTCTCATAATGTTATTCTCCTTTGCTATTATCTTTTTATCAAGAGACTGCCATTTATGCAATCTGCATTTATGACAGTCTCATTGTTTCATTATTATTCTATTTATTCATCAGATATCATAATAGATAAGGATATAATATTCAGCATGTAAAGTACTCCAACGAGAATAATCTACATATGTGTATCCGGGTATATGCCAGCTTCCAACCCCTTCATCCTCATCATCATCTATAATATACATTTTCACTGACTTAGGTTTAATTTCATCAATTATTTCTTCTGAACCGTCATCATATCTTACCTTAATATTAATTAATGCTCCGTTAAGCATAAGGCTTTCTGCTTCTGATTCAGTGATTTCACCGTTAATATATTTCTTAAAAATATATTCACCAACTCCACCTTCTGTATCTTCATATCCGTCACTTGTTCTGAAATTCATCATACAATATACTGGTGTTTTAGTCTGCACATCAGGTTCTTCTGGCTCAGGTGTTGGCTCAGGAGTAGGTTCTGGCTGTGGTTCAGGTTCAACTGGTGTAGGTGTTGGTTCAGGAGTAGGCTGTGGCTCAGGAGTAGGTTCAGGTGTAGGTTCTACTGTACCATTATCTGAACTACCATTATCTGACTGTTCAGGTACATCAGTCTTATTGTCTGAAGTATTATCTCCTACAATTACATTGTTATCAGCCTTGCTTTCTTCTTCCTTAGCTGTCTCTACTTCTTTAATTACATCTTCTGATACCTTTACATCTGAAGTTTCTGAACTACCAGTGCTTTCTTCTGCTTTCTCAGTCTTAGTATCTGTTGTAATCTTGATTTCAGTACCATCTGCCTTTACAAGTGTTCCTGCATCCTTTACCTTCACATCTGTTACAGTAATCTTATCATCTTTAACATTCCCCTTACCTGTGAATGTCACCTTATTACCTGCATTGTCAGTAACTTCTATTTCAGCACTTCCATCTGCCTGTACTACTGCTTTACCCTCAAGTGTTACAGTATTACCGTCTGTATCTGTTGCTGTAAATGTTACAATGCCTGTCTTTGTCTTAGTTGTATTATTATTATCAGCTACACTTGGCTGTTCCTGCTTAACCTGTGTAGCGTCAGTGTTATCTGTCTTTTTATTGCCACAAGCTGTCATTCCAAAGGCTACTGTAAGTACTGCCATTGCTATTACTGTTGTTTTAAATATGTTCTTTCTCATATCAATTACCTCACTTGTTTATGAATGTTTCTTCCTTAACTTTGATTATATTATATACCTTATTACGGTACATGTCAACAAAAATAATAAAATTTTATAATTAATTTAATTTCTTGTTTTCAATCTCTTCTTTTAAATCATACAGTTTTTTATGAGCTTTTACAAGCTATAAAAATAAAGCTCTTTATAATTTAAAAACAGATTTTCTGTTAATAATTTAAAAAAGACTGTCTGTAATAATCAGACAGCCTTCTTATTTATACCAAGCTATATGTCTTTTCAAAAAAACAGCTTTTAGTTACATGTGCAGGTGTTGTATATTTTTCAATTACCCTTATCTGCATTGTACCGGTATCGAAATCCCTGTACACAAGCTGTACTGTCAGTTCTGAATTTTCACTCTTTATACGGCTCTGTAGTATTTCACAGAATTTTTTCATTAAATCATCTGTAAGAACATCTTCACCTTTTTCATAATATGTACCCGTAGCATTATTATATGTATTATCCTTAGATATATGTTCAATAAAACCATCACTGTCAAACCATACAAAACATGGTGATTTATAATACTCTACAAAGCTTATATCTTCATAATCATCCATCATTTTATCATACGCATAATCCATACTTGAATTAAGTGAGCTGCTTGTTTCATGCTCAATAATATTGTCACTTACTACTGTTAAATGTATAAAAATTATCAGCATTATGCTCACTATAAGCCCACCTGATGTCATAATAAGTTTCATACTCTTCTCCTTTTAATGGTCGCTTAATTCTATACCGCTGAAAATCTTGCAATCCCTGTATAATTATGTACTTTATTATATTTAATGAATCCACTTGACAGCCTGTAGCTTACCGTATATTCCATATACACATATGAGTTTGTTTCGTCTATATACTTTATATTAAGCTCCATTCCGTTTTTCTTTAATACTTCCTGCAAAGCTGCAAGAGCGTCTTCCTTAAGCATGGGAATACCTTTGGTATTTATGTTGTTTCTATATTCTGCTTTTACAGTGCTGTTGATATAAGCCTTATACTGTGCCTCATATGAATCCGCAGCCATGCCTTTATATAACACTGCCGGTCTTGTTACATCTTTTCCGTTACTTTTTACAGTTTCATATACTGTATTTCCGTTTTCATCTGCTTTATACCATACATATATTTTTTTATCATTTTCTGTTTCTGCTGTTCCATATGCTTCAATATAATTTTCTACATACTGTACATCTTCATTTACCTTTGATACCTTCATATTCATCATTATAAGGTCACAGCTTATAAAACATATGATTGCAAGAAATATGGCATATATGCTTGATTCTAATACTATCTTCATAATTATTCTTCCTTTTCCCGCTTAATTAGCCTAGTAATGCCGTAAATACATTTGTAATTGTCTGTCCATAAAGGTAGCCGCAGGCAGCCATTAAACCGCCTGCTAATGCTACTCCAAAAAATACTTTTATTGCATCACCATATACATCAATTATTTCACCCATATTGTTTCTTCCCCCTATGCCATAAGTACCTTAAATAATGCAAATGAAAATATTGTTATCGGCGTTACAAGCCCCATCATTCCAAGTATAAAATCTCCATAAAGCTCTATAATCTCATCCATAAATCTATTCACTCCTTTACATCATACATTCCAAAAGATTCATAATATCAAATGCAAGCTTTCCACATGCAATAAACACTGGTATGTATTCAGAAAAACGCATTGCAGATGTTGTGTCATTCATTGATTTTATTTCATTGTCATTAATTATTGCATAATTACGCTTTGTGAGCTGTCCAAGGTTTTCTTCCTTACGTTCATCATCCATATCTGACAATGAATAAAGATTTCGCACGGCACTTGATACATCAGTTAAATGAAATCTAGCCAAGAACTCATAATACGGTTCAACTGCCGTAGGCTCTTCCTGTATTCGTCTGATAAATATTTCAAGCTCCGGCTTTATTGCGACAGGACAGTTTTCATAGCTGTCTGTTACTGCTGATAATAACGGTTCTCTCTGAAGATTAATTGATACATCTCTCAACCACTCTGAAAATGAGTTCTGTATATTTTTCTGTGTTATCTTATAAGCACTCTTTTTGGTAAATGACGGACTGATTATAAGATAAAATGTAAATATACCTAAAAATACAGATATTCCTTTGTTGTACGGTACTGCATTAATAAAAAACATTGACAATGACACAGACGCAAATACAAGATATACAGGAATGCTTTTTATTCTGAAAACTGTCGGATTGAAGTCTGTTGCGTTTTTGTAATTTCTTAGAACGCTTTTTTCATCAACCGATTTTGTAATCCAGTCATAATTATATTTTGTAAAGGCATATATTAAAAACAGCATACTTGCGGCTATAAATATAGCAGTAGTTACCTGATATAATAATATGTCTTCAAGATTTCCTAAACTCATAATTGACATGGTATCATTGTAATGTATTATCATTGAAAATATCATACTTGCACTGGAAATGATAAAACTTATTATTGTTCCTATAACAATCGTGGTCTTTATTGTTTTAACAGTTGTCTGTTCTTTATATGTTCTGTTTACCCAGTTATCAATATCCCCTAGCAGAATATCAAGTGAAGTTCCATAATTACCGCCCTGTCTTTCAATCTGTATCATAAACTTATTTAAGTTTTTTATTCGGTCATTTGGATATGCCTTATATATGATATCAAGAGCTTCTTCATATGCATCCGCTGCTTCTGTCTGTCTTAAACAGATTATTGCTTTTCTTATTACATTTTTTAACTTTCCTGTACTTACCTTCTCTGTATCTTCCAATGAAGATAATATTTTAGGCTGCTTCTGAAATGAAAAAATCATCTGATGCAGGTATATATCAACTTCATTAAATCTTTTTTCCTGATACATTCCTTTAAATTTCGTTCTTACTATAAATGGCATAAGGCATATCAGAAGTACAATTTCAAGTATTATGTATACAAAATCAAGTTTACTGAATATACAGTATGCTGCAACAAGAATTATTCCGACCACAAATCCAAGAAAATATTTAAAAGGTGAAATACTGTATCCGTAATCATAGATATCTTTCTTCATTTGCTTGAATGAAAAATAATGCAATATCTGCACCAGTTTTTCTTCAAACAGATTAGGCTTTTTATCATTATCATATGTTGTTTTTATATTTCCTTCCATTACTCAGCACTCCTTTCCTTTTCTACCGGTATTGCTCCTGCATAAGCTTTTGGTCTTTCATATGGATTATCTATTCCCGCCCTTTTAAATATCTTCTTCATGCTTTCAGGAAGCATGTCCTTTTCAGGAATTACTCCGTCATCTATGTTATAAAAAGGTCTGTAATGATTGCCTGTTTCATTACGCTCAAAAAAACCAAAATCAATAATTTTTCTTTCCTGCTTTTTATCAACAGCAATTACAAGTCCAACATCAATGTATTTATATACGTTATCAATAAATCTGCTGTTCTTCTGGTTTTCAAGCATACTAAATAATCTGTCAGGTATATCACTTACTTCATCAAGATGTAGGGTTGTCATACAATGCAGACCTGTATTGAGTACGTTAATCAGTTCCTTAACTTCTTTGCCTCGTGATTCTGAAATCAGTACCCAGTCGGTGTTATGCCTTAAAGACATCTTGATAGCCTCTGAGTATCCAAATCTTTTATCAACGATAAACGGCGTACAGTTTTTATTTGGATGAAGTTCCTTATAATGAATCTCTGAATTATCTTCAATTGTCATAACCTTTTCATTTGCCGGTATAAAGTTGGTAAGGTATTTAAGCAGTTCTGTCTTTCCTGCCTGTGGTGTACCGCCTATCAGCACGGTGCAGTGTGCTATTACACAGTTTTCTAAAAGATTCAGAAGCTTTTCAGGAATAGTTCCTGCATTTACCAAATCTTCATGTCCGTATCTCATTATAACCGGCAGCTTTCTGATTGTAATTGATTTTTTCCCACTTCTGCTTTCATGTGTAATTGATATACGGAGTGTTTTTGTATCTGCTTCCAGTACAGGGTTTGCCTGATTGAAATTTCTTCCCATGATATTACTTAAACGGATTGCCAAGTTATCAACATAATTTTTTGACAACTTTTTAGGTGATAAATAGCATCCTATGCCTATCTGTTTAAGCCATAGACAGTCACCATCCCATTCTATATCAGTAATGGAATCATCATTCATCTCTTCTGTAAGTTCTATAAATAATGTATCTTTTATGTTGTTAATTAATTCTTCAATAGACATTTTATCCTGCTGATTGTTTTTGTCTTTTTCTTTTAATGCTGCAAATTCCTTGTCTGTTGAATTTTCTTTTGTATCAGATGTTTTATTTTTCTTATCAAACATATGTAGCTCCTTTATAGTATCAAAATATATTTACCATTCAGAATGTTTGAAGGCATAAACTTATATGTGAATACATAAGTATGAATAAGTATATAAGTATACAAGTATAAATGAATTAAACTTGTTTAAAGCTGGTCTCTTTGCACTGATGCAAAATAACTGTCTCCTATGCATATCGCATCAGCTTCATCATCTGTTGCTTCTATACCATACTTATCCTTAATGTATTTAACGGACATAAGTTTATAGTCTTCTCTGGTATGCTGCATTCCATTCTCAGTGATTTCAAAGTCTAAATCCTTCCGCCAGCTTTGGGGTGGTTTTAATATAAATGTTACTTTTTTTGTTATGCAATAACTAAGGACAAGCCCTTGCAAATGACATAATTTTTTATATGCATACATATCTTTATTTGCATATGTATCTTCCATAACAATTACTTCCGGCATATAGTCATTAAACACCTTATCCAGCTCTTTAATCATTTCAGATATGCGGTAGTCGATATTTTCTTTCTTTATCTGTCTCTGCCTGATTTTTAGCTGAGTTTTCGTTAATCCTTTTCTGTCTTTTTTTGAAAGAGGCTTTACAATATTATCAGGTGCTATTACAGTATGCATACAAAGTTTTTTGCTGTTCAAATTAAAAACAGCTATTCCGGTTTTAGTTGTACTTCCGTCTATTGCTATCATTTTTTCCATATCATCATTCCCTTAAATACATTTCCAAAAAACCATATCTGCTGCCACCATTTACTGAAATTATTTCTTTTTCCTGTATTTCTTTTATTTTTTCTTCAGGCATTTTTTTACCTGCCATAATACCCTTTTCCTTGTCAATAAAATTGATTCCCTTACATGCTCCATACGGTGTAACTTCAATTGCTCCTACAGGCTTTGTATTAATGTCATACAGCCATATAAAAGTAGGTGCTATCCTTGTGTATATCTGTTCGTGTTCTTCCAATATTTTTTTTAATCCATCACAGTATTCTTTTAAAATCATACTTTTGCTCCTATATGCTTTTTCTTCCATTCGTTAAATTCATTAATAGGTATATAGATTTTCTTTCCTATCATAATTTTAGGAAACTCTTCTGTTCTTACAATCTGATATATCTTATTTCTGCCACATCCGAATATTGTCTGTAATTCTCTGATTGAATAAAATTCTTTTTCCATAATATTTAATCCTTCCATTGTAATTAAATTATTTTACTTATGACTGCCATAATGCTTAACATCACCGGATATATACATCTTAATCCGTATTTAAAAGGCTTTGGCATATTTACATCTTTACTGTCATATATTGCTATTAGAATCATATCAATAATGACCGGTATATAAAGAATATTTGCTTCAGATATAATAAGTATTAAAAGTGGCAGTACCGCCCTTAACAGCTTATGATTTCTAAACAAATAAAAAAGTGCTATAAGAAGTATTCCTGTATATGAATAATCATTGCACAACAAATAATTTACAAGCATAAATGTACTTGTTATTACTGTTTTAATTAAAAAACTGTATATTTTTTTAAGCTTCTTATGCTTTTTAAAATATCTGCATATTTGCAGCCAGTCTTTATCAAGCAATATGAGCATAAGGAATCCTAAAAAAAGTGTGAAACACACATTGTTTTTTAAAGGATATTTCCACATGCCTGATACAAATATGTTGAATGGTATTTCACTTAATACCGCTAATAATATAAGTGTAATTAATTTATACTTGTATCTATTCTTATTCCTGCATCTTAAAAAACTTTCTGTGAGCATAAAGGCAAACAGTGGGAAAGATAAATTTCCCACCGCAGCCATAATCATTATCCATGTATCACTTAAATAATGTATAAGCAGATATCCCATATCTCCTGCAATCATGGTAAGTACTGCTACTATTTTTAATACTGTATAATTGGTTCTTTTCATCTTATATCAATTGCCTTTAAATACTCTGAAAAACCGGATGCATCTTTATTCATATCTTCCTTTGTATCTTTGCACCACCTTGAAAGTTCCTGCTTAAAAAGTGATGTTCCAAGATACTTCTTGGCAATACATGCGGTAAAACCTGCATACTTATTAAAGCCTTTACCATGCCACTTTGATATAGTTCTTGTACCATCTTTCCATATAACAGTTGTGTAAGGTGCATCAAAAATAACATTCTTCACAGGTGACAATGCTTCGGTCTGCTGTTTTGGAGCTGTCTTACAATTGTTACAGTGATTGCAGTGCTTTACTTTTTCAAGTGGAATTTCTTCAATAATAATCTCAGAAGGTTCTGCAACACCGGCTAATGCTCCTAAAAAATTTTCAAGTTCGTGTAATGTCATTGGTTCTAACATAAAATTAATTCCTTCCTTTTTTGTTTTATATTCTTTTATGTTAATATGTTACTATTTTTCTTATTTCCAACTATTTTAAAAAAGCCTTTTTAACGCACCATTAAAAAAATTTTAAAATACATATAAAAAAGACAGAGAAAATTCCCTGCCTTAATCATTTAGATATCTTTTTCAAAAGAATCTTTTATTTTAATTTTCTTAACCGGATATATAGGATTATTCGTAAGACAATCAAGCATATCTTCATCAAACATATATGATATTCCAGTACTGCCCTTACAGACAATATTATCTTCATTTACTTCAGTAACCGTAACTAAAAGTGAATGTGCCGGGCTATCAAATTCGTTAAGGTTGTAATACAGCTTATCTCCTATGCAATATGCTATTTTCTTGTAATCAAAATCAAGTCCGTCTAAGAAGTCTTCCGGCATCTCCCATGACAGTTCATCATACATTGTTTCAGTGTCTATGAAATGTTCATCATCCATTATCCTGTCATTTATGCATTTTTCTAAATCTGATTTTGTATATACATATGATGCTTTGCATCCCCAAGTTCCGGCATAACATTCCGGTATATAAAGAATCACATTATCAGGTATAGCTTTCCAGTTATACCCAGATGTATTTGCCTTATATCCAACACCCTGTCCTATATCCGTAAAATTAAATCTAAAATCAGGGTATTCCATATAATCCTCTTTAGTTATAAACTGCTGCTTAATATCATCTTCTACATACTTTTCCGGGTCAGCAATTGCCCTTAACATATTTAATTTACCTTCCACATTTTCATATGAATTTTCATCTATAAATTCAAGAAATTCCACAGCCTCTTCTGCTGTTTCAGGCACACCTTTAACTTTAAGTGCTTTTCTGATTGTTTCACCGGATAAAAAACCATCAAATATATCATCTATTTCTGATTGAATCAGACTGTCTGGAATTGTATCAATTACACTAAGAAGATTATTACCTGCATATGTCCACGCCTTAAGACTGTAGAAACTTTCTGCATTATCCTTTACATAATAGTCTCCGTTTGTATCTTTCATTATATTCAAATCATATGATTCAAATAGCTCTGATAATTTCATCATAATCAAAATTCCTTCCTGTATTTTTCTTTATTATATGATTTCTCAATTTATAAAATATTGTAATAAAGCTTTTTGACATAAAAATAACAGCCCGAAGGCTGTTATAATTATGGTTTTATTTTTTTATTAAAAAATTCATAAAATCTGAATTTCCTATAGATAATGAACCAATAGAATGAAGATATTTTTTATGAATATACTGATAATTACTTATAGAAATTTCTTTGTTGTCTTTCATAGTATTTAGCTGTAATAATATATTCTTTGCTAAATTCTGCCATTCTATAGACCATCCGTTAATTTCTAATGATTGTAATTTTTCTATATTAACTTGTATTTTAAGTGGCATAGATAAAATTATATTATCGTTCATAATCGTTCTCCTTTCGTTGTTGTTTTAATTTTACATTATTTCCCAGTACATGTTTATATTGGATACCTATTTGATTACTGTTTTTTAAAAAAGCATCTGAAACACTCCTCATTTCATCAACTGTCCATTTATATGTATCAGGTGCATTAGGATGAACCTTTTCAACTATTGAACCGAAATATTTTATTGCGTCTTTAAAATTATATTTTTCAGAATTTTTAGACATATAATACAATTCACCATTGTTTCCTACTACTACCATTAATTTTACCGCTGTTTCAGATAAAAAGAAAGATATATCTTGAACAGAAAAAGTTGAACAGCTTGGGTGATTATGTATATTAATTACTGCTATATCTTCTGCTCTGCATATTACAGACATAGTTTTTGTATCTGCAAATAATTCTATTTCATTTTCATTTCCATAACAAATGCCACAATTATTCATTATTTCAGAAAAGCCATCTTTTATTTCTAATTTATTGCTTAAATCATATGTTATAGCTATTTCATTATTTTTATTATTCATTTGAGATTGCTTTAATAAAAATTCAGCAAATTCATGTATTATCAAATCTTCATTCAAATTTAATTCAGGATATAATACATAAGGGATTTTAGAAATAGCAACATCCGTTATATTTCGTTTCTTTTTATCATTTTGGAATATTGATTCTGCCAACTCATACAGTTTCTTGGTCTTCAATAAATATTCAAAATTGTCCATATAATATTCCTTTCCTTATTCATTTTTATAGTATAATTTCCCCAAAATATTATTTTTTATTATATAATTTCCAACCTTTAAAATATTGTAATAAAGCTTTTTAATGGAAAAATAACAGCCCGAAGGCTGTTATAATTTTAATAAGGAATATAATCACAGACAAGTTTTACTGTTTCACTGGAAAGAATAAGCTGATTATCTGCTATTTTTTTATTCAGGATAATACTGTTTCCATCATACTGCATACCTGTAAGCATTTCTGCCATATTTTTAGCTGCATCATCCGATACACCTTTGTCAAATGATATTTTTAAAGTGCTGCCGGTATCCTCATATGTAAATAAAAGACTGTTACCAAGTTCATTAACTGAGCCGGTCTTAGCATCATTATTAAATAAAAACTGTATAGATGCACCCATGTCTGAACCACTGTCTTCACATGCTATATAATAACCGTTTAATACATCAGGCATCCCCGAAGCTTTGAGAAGCGTTACAGTTTCGCCATCTGTCTTAGCTGTCATAACAGTGCTGCTTACATCTTCAACCTTCATTGCAGTTGAACTTGTACCACCAAATAGATTATCTGCAAACATAATCAGGGTATCTTCCTGAAGCTTATAACTGTATTTTGTATAAATCTGTCCGCTTATAATAAGATATACTTCATTTTCTGTAATTTTAACAAGATTAAGAGCATTTTTATTATATTCTGTTTCTTCTTTATAATACCATGTTCCTTTAATTTTATCCTGTAATGTAAGTGCTTTTGTTTCACCTGTTTCAATAGGCATCTGCTTATAATAATCACATCCTGTACCTATAAGACATACAGCTGCCAGTGCTGCTGCTAATATTTTCTTAATCATTTTTATTAGTCCTTTCTGTATTTTTCTTAAACTTATATTAGCATTTCAACTTTAATAAAAAGCTGTAAAAAGGACTAATTAATATGCTTTAATAGAAATTGCAATTTCTTCAATTATTTTTTATTGATTTAATAGTAAGCCGTGCAAAGACATTTTTAATGTTCAATCTGTATGTTTTTAGGTTTCCATATATTTTTACCTTTTTGAAAACTTTTTAAAGCTTCAACTTTCTTATAAAACATTTCTTCAAGTATTCTACTTCTATCCGGTTCAGTATCTTTCCCATATATTGAAAAAGATATATCATTAAGCTTTGATAAGTCAACTACATTTCTATCTTTTACATATGATAATAGTCTGTTTTCATGTGATGTGATAAATGAATGTACCTTATCCTGACCAAGATGTACACTGTTAAGTCTATTTGTAGGTACTGAATAGAACATTGAATTACCACTGTCATAGATAGGAGCAAAACCTAAGAACTCAAGTGTATCAGGATTTCTTAATATACTGATATTATTCATATGTCTGTCAGTATTAGTGAGTAGAAAATCAGTCATTATCTCATAATCTATAAAATAATCGAAATCTTCTTCTTTCATTCCCATCTCAAGGCATATCTGCTTAAATGGATAATATAATGACATATTCTGCTTTATTTTAACAGTCTGCAATAATTCCCATGCTGAAATGCTTTCAATATTTTCGTTGCAGAAATTATAAGAAAAACAACCAAGTCCGGTCATATTATTTTCCAGTTCAATTTTAGTAAAATAATATGGTGTAAAATTCACAAAGCCCTGAGCTTCGTGTAATTTAGTCGCAAATACTTCATTAATACTCTGCTGATATGATGTACCATAATTGCCTTTTACCATATAACGTCTATTTTGACTGTCTATACACCATTTTTTCTGTACTTCTCCCTGAGATACAGCAAACTTAAATTTAGTCTTATTTCTTAAATCCAAGCCGGAATCCTTATTAAAAGTTAATTCGCCAAATCTGTCTTCAAACTTATTGGAAAATAAATTAACATCCTTCCATGTAAGGTCTGAATCCAATGGTTTTATCCAATAACAATCATTAAGGCTCAAAGCAAGGTTATCTATCATAGCATTGGTAACAGACTTATATCCAAGCCTTTCTAACGCACTCTTAGCCCCCTGCCTCGTTTTGGGTATAGTTCTATCCTGCCACCACTCAATAAATTTCATGTTATTCATTCTCGCACCTATTGGAAGATGTTCTAGGTTACTATCACTTAGATATACATTTCGTGGCTTTGCATTTATATCTTCTTCATCTAATTCAAATCTTGCAACTGCAATATCTTTATGCATTAATATATATTTTCCCATAATTAAAACCTCGTCCATTCTATTAATTCTTTACTGTTTTTATCAAAGTTAAGATTTTCTCCAAAGCTTTTTCTGGCTTTATAATATTCTTCAAAAAGTGTATCCAGATATAAACCTAAATTATGTTCACTTGTAGCATCAAGGTCTATTTCAAGACTTAAACAATTGCCCTTATTATCATATACAAGCTTATTAAGCTCATCATAATAATACATTGTTCCTTCTTTAGTATTATTTCCCTGTATTACTTTTCTGTTTTTGCATATTGTACCTTCTATTAACTTTACTAAGTATCTTGCCGGTTCTGAATAGCCACCTTCCCAATGCTGCAATGTATTAAGCGGTATATCATATTTCTTTGCAAACTGGCTCTGTGACATACCTGTTATTTTTCTTAATTCTCTTATTGTCATAATTTCTCCTTTTCTATAATAACATCTTAACTGACTATATTGTATCCTATTTGATTATAATTTGCAATAAAGTTTGTTTATTAGAGCAGCTTGTGAAACAAGATGCAGGTATCATAAAATAAACTTAAGTAGCTACGAAGTAGATACAGGTATCCTATTTGAGTATAATTTACAATAAAAATAAAAAGGATAGGCTTTTACACCTATCCTTACACATATACATTTACATCTCTTTATCTTCAAAATTTTTCTTAACTGTTTTTTTCTTTAATAATTCATTCCTGTCGTTTTCATATTCTTTACACTCTTCTAAAAGTGTTTCAAAGCCACAATAATCATTCATCCACATAAGTACAGGCATCTCAAGTCCTGTTTTTTTATAGCCTTTAGGAAGGGATAGCTCAAACTCACCATAATAATCCGGCTCACCATGCTCATCTCTCGGCTCTTTGATGTCTATAATGTCATTATCAAAATCCATTATTATCTTTTGTATATCATTTTTAGTTGTCGTTTCAATCATGGCAAACAGCTTTTTTCTTTCATCATCACCATAGACCTTATCAATTACTTCCTTACCGGCTGCATTTGGATATACAAACAATCTGCTATATTCAAAGCCTGATAATTCATTTATATCCACAAAGCCTGCTCTTTTTAGCATATCACTTTCTCTGGCAAGTATTTCTGCATCATTAATTACATTCTTATCTTTATTATTTTCATACTGCTTTTCATAGTCTAAGCACCATTTATCTCTAGGAAACTCTTCTTCTAATATATAAGCCCTTGTAAGAAATACTGTATCATCTTTACCTTTTATATGCATATTATAATAATTTTTATATTCTTTTTCTCTTGTCAGTCTGTTGCCTGTAGGATTGCATAATTCAGTTATCTTTATGTTTCTATCATTCATTAATAATCTTATATCACTTTTTGCAAATGAATCTTCTTTTATTACTTCTACCATATCCGTTTCTCTCCTTATATATTTGATTTATTTCATTATACAAAATTCAAGAAAACATATTTATATAATTAAGCTTAAAAAAGACAGGCTGATTATTTTCAACCTGTCCTTTTGTTTCTGTAAAACACAGAACACCAATATTATTTTTACTTATTCTTTTCTGTTTTAGATACCTTTTCAGGAACATTCTCTACAGTAACATTGATTTCTGGCTCTGTGTCTTCCGGAAGTCCTGTAAAATTCACATTCTTAGTAGTCTTTGCATCATATGTATTAGCCTTCATTACTTCTGTAAGGTCAAAACCGGTTGTTTCCTTAACAGATTCAATTGTCTTTGCAAGTACTGATGGTACATTACTACTGAATGAACCTACTCCGGTTTCTCCATTACCACTGTCAATAATTGTTACCTTATCAATAGCTTCTAATGGCTTTGCAATAGCTCCTGCCATCTCAGGAAGTACCTTGATAATCATTTCAGTCATGGCAGCCTTACCATACTTAGCCATTGCATCTGCTTTCTTCTCCATAGCTTCAGCTTCAGCTAATCCCTTTGCTTTAATACTTTCAGCATCAGCAACACCCTTAGCTTTAATACTCTCTGCTTCAGCAAAGCCCTGTGCCTTTACTGCTTCAGCTTCCTGTTCCTTAGCAAATCTGTCTGCTTCTGCCTGTGATTTCTTAGCTTCAGCCTGCTTCTGAATTTCAAACTGCTTTGCTTCTGCTTCCTTCTGTCTCTGATAAAGTTCT
>JABLTM010118535.1_pt1 | contig 15699 bp, 11 predicted proteins | sample 7160121 | NCBI WGS metagenome assembly JABLTM01 (sample SAMN14651224, study PRJNA627086) | human gut metagenome | isolation source: feces | host: Homo sapiens
AAAAATGTAGTTCTATCTTCTTTCTGCAATAAATAATTTTGAGCTTTTGCCTTATTACATCTAATAAAAGTTCCAGGTTTAGGTAAATCTAAAGGATCAATTTCCTCGGTAGTTATTTCATAACTTTTTTCCGTTCCTTCCATATCCATATCTATAACTATTGCTTTTTGATGTTTTAAAAAGGCAGTCACAATATCAATTTCTGCAGTAATTAAAGCCCTTAATATTTTCGTATCACACTTAGTAATTATCCATTTTTGGCCATATCGAATATCGGAACATAAACAAAGATATGTTTGATTTAATTGATCGTGGCATATAAATAGTATTGGCTCGCTTTCAAATTCAAAAAAAACATATTCTAAATATAATTGGCCAACTTTTTCTACATTATTGAAATATAAATTACTCATTTTCTTTTACCTCCTTAAAATAATTTTGAGGATCTGATTCCTCGTATATCCACCAATCAACATGCGTACCGTCTTTCGATTTATCTCTTTCGTGTATCTGGACTCTTTTCGTTATTCTTTCATAGAATTAATCAGGTCATTAATCAGTTTCGTGTTTTCTTCCACTTTCTTTGGATCGATCCCTGCCATCTCAAACACATTAACATGTGTTGAGTTAGGGCTTGTGTCTAACTTTATTATTTCTCCACCAAGCTCAAAGAACTTTTCAACTGGGATTCCTTGACTGATTACTGATTTTACAATTTCTTTATTAATCTCTTCATCTTGGTTTTTCTTCACATCTTTCTCCTTTTCTTTCTGTAATATACAAACAATCCGCCAAGGATCAGGATCATTCCGCCTGCAAGTGGAAGATAATCGATCCATCCTCCTGTCTTTGGAAGATCGAGTCTGGAATCATTCGTTACCTCATAGGTCAGATGATAGAAATAATAGTTACTTCCCTGCTTGATCGCTTTATTCGTATCGACGTTGTTCTTGTCTACTTCTGCCTGTGACATCGTCAGTGGCAATGTTATCGTGATTGGTTCTTTTAATAACGTCTTTCCTTCTTTGGTCTTCGTCTCTGTGATCGTGTAAGTATCCGGGATCAGTCCGTCAAATGTGACCTCTCCTGCGGCATCTGTTTTCGCTTTCGCTACTTCTGCCCCATCGGAGGACTGGATCACAAATTCCACATCTTTTAAGACTCTTCCGTTAGAATCCTTCTTGATCAGTTTCACGGAACCCTGGATCATCTGGTTTATAAATTTCGCTGTTCCTTCCAGTTGTGCTTTCGCTGTTGTTCCTGCAGGTCCGATATCAAAGGTTACTGTTCCTTTGTCCTGGTCCAGAGTCGCATTGCTGCTATCACTCGTCAGACTATTCAGCTTGAAATATTTGAGCATACCGCCCTCATTACACGTATACGTACCATATTCCAGATCGTCAAATGTAACGGAAAGTTCAATCGAATCGCCAGGATGATCTTTCATCTGTTTCTCGACCTCTGCTTTGGTAAACTTAATCTGTTTCTCATAGCTGTGTTTCTTTCCATAGACATCCGTTCCACTCAGCGTGAACGTAAAGGATGGATCTCCGACATCCATGTTCAGATTTCCGGGATCAAGAGCCTTTGTGATCGTTACTTTTCCTTTTGGCTGTGTACGGTCATGGGTGTTCGTGATCAGTGTCAGATCTGCATCATTCGCATCCGTATCATATGTCGGCTTGTAACCGATCTCAGATTCTCCCGTGATCAGATCTTCCTTGACCTCCTCCCATGTATAGTTGACTTTCTTTCCATTGACTTTCACTGGAAGAAGCTTGCTCTTTGCCTGCCAGTTGTTTTCAGAGCTTAAAGTAAATGACTCTTCCACTTTTCCATCGGCAAGCAGATTCACAGACACAGATTTCGGTCGGATTCCATCCTTGTTTCCATTGTCATTCCAGATCTTTTTCACTTTCTTCTGTGTCGTTTCTGGCGTATGGGTGTTCGTGATAATGATGTTCTTAGTTGTTGTGCCATCAGCATCCGTTGTTTCATTGGTTTCATAGGAATCCATATATCCTGTCTTGGCATCGCCCGTTAAGCCATCAAAAACTTCTTCCTTAATCTCATAATTGATTTCTTCTCCTGCTTTATCATATTTATCTAAATTATGAAATGTTGTATTATCACTCCAGTTATTAGAGGCATTCAACTCTATTGGCTTACCATATGCTTCTCCATTCTGATAAAGCGTTACTTTAATAGCCTTAACTCTTATACCATCTGCATCACTTCCATCTTCCCACACTTTCTGTACATTAATATCAACTCGACCTGGATTATCATGAACGTTCGTAAACGTAACCACATAGTTTACACCATCCCATACCGGATCCTTACTTTGATATCCCTGTGGCACATCCTCCGTAAACTTCCAGTTGTCCTTGTCATCCTTCTTGATATCCGTAAACGTCGTCCAGTTGTTTTCTTTCGTCAGCGTATACATCTTGACATCACCCGTCGTCTTATGTGTCGCCTTGATCGTAATGGATGTCGGACGGATCTTGGCTGCATCGTTATTATCATCCCATATCTTCTTTAATGCGATATATTCTGATTTCTGGTTCACAAAGGTATCGGAATCATGAATGTAGGTACTTGTGGCATTATCTGTATTGTTCTCGGCTTTCACGTCATGGATCAGGTTTTCTTTCGTGTTGTTGATCACTTCTCCTTTCAGTGTCAGCTTCTTATCATTTCCTTCGTATCCCGCTGGTGCGGACGTTTCCACAACTTCATACATCTCACAGCCTGTTCCGTCTTTTGCGTAGATATCCGTTGGCAGTCCGATAAATTCCAGATATTCAAACTGATCGTCCTGTGAGATAGCTGTTGCGATCGTATCACCTTTCTTGAAGATCGTATTGCCTTTACCATTTACGATATCTGTTTTCGCCTTTAAGGCAAATTCTGCTCCGGCAAGTTTCTTTCCGTCCTGATCAGTCTTGATCAGATGGATGCTGTATTTCTGCAGAACGTCACTTGCTTCCACGGACACATTGACTTTCTTGGCAGTCTTTAATGCGACATCTTCTTCGTCCGGATCGATCACATCCACGGTTGTCTGGATTGTCTGGAACTTCGCATATTTCCCTGTGCTCTTGAAGTTGATGTTCAGTTTCAGCTTTCCGCCTTTTTCTGCAACAGTTGGTGTAAATTCCACATCATCATCGGTCACATCCACATCTTCTGCACCATCATCGTCGTATTCAATTCTCCAGCTGAAATCCTTTGCCTTGAACTTATCACCTTTTAAGAAGCTGTTCTTTGGCATTGCTTTGATCTTGACCGGCTGTTCTTCCTTAAATGTATCTTCCTCGATCTTTAAGATCTGATCCATCGTATAGGTTGTCTTTAACTGGCTGTCTCCATAGAACATCTGGCTCATATCCTCAACATTGGATGTATTAAAGGATGATAAGTCGAGCGTCTTGATCGAATCCATTCCATAGAACATCTGGCTCATGTCCACGACAGATGCGGTATCGATGTTCTTAAAGTCGATCTTCGTGATCTCTGAACAATCCCTGAACATCTTTGCGGATACTGCGTTCATATAGATCACCTGTCCGGCTCTCTGACTGGAGATATAGTAATCTGTCCCGTCGTTCCATAAGACAACGCTGCCATCCTTATTCTGTGAGACATCCGTTGTACTTGTTCCTTCGGGTGCTGTTACCCAGGTAAATGTAACCGTCTCCGCTTCTTTGATCTTCTCATTTAGTTTTTCTCCTTTTTCCAGGACATAAACGCCACTGCTTGGATCATTTCCATTGTTTCCAAACGGATCTTCCTTATCTGGTACCTTATCACTGTCTCCCATGTCATTGACATTTCCTGCCGTCGTATCCCAGTTCAGTTCGACTTCGTGTTTTTCCTGATCCACAACATACCCTGCAGGGGCCTTGATCTCTTTGACATAATACTTTCCGAGGTAGAAATCCCTGGTCTGTTCTCCATCATCGCCTGTTCTTGTAAAATAGATCTCATCGTCTTTGGTCGTTGTCTTCTGATCAATGAGAGTATCTTTCTTCCAGACAACGCTGCCATCATCTTTCTTGATATCCTCGTCGGCATACAGACCATAGACTGCCCCTGTGACCTTGTCATTTTCATAGACAAAGCTCTGTGCTTCCTTGTCATAATCAGATAAGACTTCTCCTTTTTTACTCAGACTGATCTGTCCCGGAACCGGACTGTCCGTCTGCTCAAACTTGTATGTTCCATTTCCGGCATTATCGTATGTGATCTTGACACTCGTTGATTCCGCACTCAGTTCAAAGGCCTTTTCTTCTGCATCATCCATGTTGTATCCTGCAGGTGCTACCGTTTCTTTGATCGTATACTTTCCGTATGGAAGATAGCATAATGCTTTTCCATCCCCATCAGTTCCTGTTGTCAGTGTTGCTACCACGTCATGATCTTCATCATAAATCTCATAGACAGCGTCATTTAGCAGTTTCTTTGTCTCTGCGGAGCGTTTGGTCAATTCGATCTCAATCATCTTTTCATCATCATTATACGGTCCGAACGTTACCGTCTTGTGAACGTCTGATTTGATCAGAACGACATCTTCATCTTCCATCATCTCATGTTTCGGATCGCCGTAAGTCTGATGCAGGGTATAGACACCGATCGCCAGCGGAATGGATGTTGCTTCTCCTTTTTCGTTGGTTGTCAGTGTATCGACCACATCTCCGTGTGGATCGATGATCTGAAATCTCGCCCCGACCTCTGGCACATATTTGTTTTTATTGACTGACATCTGCTTTTTAATCGAAATCTTTGCTGACTTCGTGTAATCGTCTTTCAGACTGAATTCGTAAACTTTGATTCCATCTTCGTCTTCTGCTTTCATCTCGGAAGAATACTGTGGTGCTGCAAGATCATATCCTTCCTCACCTCTTGTCTGCAGAACGATAAATCCAGTATCTTTGGTAAAATCTTTTAATAACATGGCTGCGTTTCCGTCTGCATCTGTGACAAGTGTTCCAAGGATCGCTTTTTTATTACTCTTTTGTAGTTTTTCGATATAATCCAGTCGGTCCTGTGAAGTTGCAAGTGTCTGGTCCTTGAAATCCTTTACCAGTGATTCATCCAGCAGAACAAACTCCGCTCCCTGTTCCGGTTTGGATCTTCCATTTTTCACCATCGATTTTCTGATCCGGACTTTCCGGCCATTGTATGGATTATCCAGTTCAAACTTCTTAAATGTTTTATCACCGTCCTTGATCGTTACATCAAAGTCATCGGCAAGCTTGTAATTATCTGTTCCTTTTGTCTGATGGACCGTATAAGTACCAGGATCTAATCTTCCTGACTGAGCAGATCCGTTCTCATCTGTGACAAGTGTTTCAACGACTTTTTTTGTTGCCTTATTGATGATCTGAAACTCTGCCTTATACTCTTCTTTCTTCGTGTATTGAGCCGTTTCTTTATCGGAGATCCTTGTGACCTTTGTCACCGCAATGGCCGCATATTGTTCTGGATCGTTCGATTCAATCTGATACGTTGCTTTCGATCCATCGATCGTTACCCATTTATCAGGTACCATCTCATATCCATCGGTTGTCTTTGTCTGATGGATCCGATAGGCTCCATATGGAAGCATTGATGTCTGTGCGATTCCTTTATCATCGGTCGTGATCGTCTCTTTCAAGTTGTTCTTTGAATCATAAACTTCAAAGACTGCCTGTGCTTCTGGAACATTTTTCCCGCCGAATGTCTTCAGGACTTTGATCGTTCCTTCGTACTCTTCCTCCGGCAGATACTGTGTTGTATTCTGGTCGATCGTGACATAAACATCCTGACTGGATGTCTTATACCCTAATGGAGCGTACTTTTCATGCAGACGGTAATATCCTGGATACAGATCTGTTATCTTTCCATAACCGTTCGCATCGGTCACAAGCTGTGTGACATAGGATCCTGCCGCATAAACAACACTCTTATTATCAGATCCTGTGATATCACGGGCTGCATACAGTTCATAGACTGCATCCTTAAGACTTGCTTCCACTCCATGGTCACCTTTCGGATTCTGTACCTTTCCCTGTTTGATAATCTCAAGATCCACTTTTCGGAATTCATTCGTGTAATTAAATGTAAAGGATCTGACTCCACCCTGTTCAATCTTACTCTGATCCGTCTGATCTGGAAGTAAATGTCCAAATGCAGATTTCGTTTCTCTTGTCATCCAGGTATGAACGGACGCACTCTTCATCGCTGCGATCTTATTCTGTGCATCCTTTACGGCTTCCTGCATTGCAACGGAATAAGCTTTTGCCTTGGAATCATACCACCCATTTTTGGTGGCTTCTTTTTTCTGTGCCTTGGAAAGATCATTCCAGTTTGTTACATATGTTTTATTTTTGGAAGATCCTTTACTGCTTAAGGTACGCTGCACTGTATACGAAGCTTCTCCGTTTTCGTCCGTCTGCACTGTCCCTTTCAGCGTTCCATCCATATAGATCTGAAAACTCGCTCTAGCAAGTCCTTCCCTTGTCTCTGCATCCTTTTTTCGGATTTTAATCTTAACATTATCCGGACTTTCCATCGTTTTTGTTGCATTTGTCTTTGCTTTTTTGATCGGTGGCGGTGTATGACGGAATCCAAACAAGACCTGATGCGAATCTAATTTCTTCTTTTTCACACATTTCTTGACCGTGTAATAATAGATTGTTCCCTCCGGATCCTGATCACTGATCGTTTCACAGAACTTCTTTGCATCGTTCTGTGAATATCCTTTCTGGACATTCTTTCCAGCTTGATACACGGTATTCTGTTTGTTTGCTCCATGTCCGCAAGCCCAGATATATGCCTGTGTCAGTGCCAGTGCCTTTGTATTCTTGTTACTCTTCATAAAATACCACTGCAGAGCCTTTGCGATCCCTTTTTTCTCATAAGTCGCTGCATTGACTGTTTTGTACTTTAAGGTATCGCCAGAACACATTGTCTTTCCTGAATTTAAGCAGAACACTCTGTGTCCGCCTGCCGTCATTGCCCATAAGCCTTCGGATGCAGCACGTCCGATCGCAGGGATCTTATTACGGCTCATTGCCTGACTCATCGCAAGTGTCGTCTCTCCTGTGTCTGCTTGAACTTTCTTTGTCTTTAAGAAAAGACTTCCTCCTGAATTACTGAAATAAGTTGTCATTACAATCAGGAGGGCAAGCATACTAACACCGATCTTTCTTAAGATCATCTCTATGTATTTCTTCATCTCTTCCTCCTTTATTTATAACGGTCCGTAAAATATCCTGGTTGATTGTTCTTATCGATACGTCCATACTCGGAATCAATATGATCCCGGCTGAATCCTGTTTTATTTCCACCTTCAATCTCGACATCCCCCTGGAACATCGCATCATCACGGATCAGGTTGTGCAGATCGAACGATCCGTCACTCTTCTTCCAGATGGCATACAGTTCATAGGTCTGTCCTGCATCACAGAGTGTATTGACCGTCTGTCCGTCCGTATATTTCGGTTTGATGGCATCTGGATCTTCACTCCATCCGATAAAGGTATAGCCTGCACGCTGAAAGGTATTAGCTGGAAGCCGATCGTCTTTTCCATATGCAAGATTTTCTAATTTTTTACTTCCAGAAGCCCCATTTCCGTCGAAACTGACTTCATAGGTACTCTTTTCCCAGACTGCATACAACTGCAGTTTATCGGCTCTCTTCCATGTGATCGTCTGACCTGGCGAATAATCGGCTGTCGTTGCATATTTATTTGTACTCCATCCAACAAAAGCATAGCCTTTTTTTGTGTAACCGTTGTCTGCAAAGGTAAAGTTCTGATCATAAGTTGCTGTCCCATCTGCTGTCCATCCAGAATCTTCGCTGTTTCCATCATAGCTGACAGTATAAGTATTTGCTGTCCATTGTGCTACAGCACTATAATCTGTGCTACATACAACCCATCCTGTTCCCATCCAGTCACCCCAGTCGTTATCACGTCTCCATCCAGCTAAACTATATCCTTCTCTCCATGCATTTGGAAAAGTAAAGTTATCCCCATCATTGAAAGTTCTTTCACTTTCACTAATACCTCCACCATTTCCATTGTAATAAACTTTATATTGGTTTCTTCCCCATAGATAGATCGTTGCATGGCAGTCATGATAACGATAATATTTTTTTGCAGATGTATCATAATAAGTTGCTACCGCAGTATCATATGCGCTCATCCGAATTGTAGTTTCAACCCAATGATTTTCTGTGGAATGACCTGCTGTATTTGATACTTGGTGTGCCGCTGATGTCACAGAAGGCGTGTCAAAATATTCTCCACTATGATAATAATGTGCCGGAACCGTGTATCCAATCTTTAAATTAAACCACGAATAATTTCCTGAAGCATTCCGATATGTTGATGGTGAAGTATCCAAAATTTTCATACCATACGGATTGTCATTCGTTTGCTTTACATTAATGTAAAGAGGACGACTTTTATCATTAAATGTATTTCCTGAATAAGTTTTATTTGTGGTTACTGTAAAATAAATAGTTGATGTTCCCCATGGTCCATTTATTGAAACACCCGTCCAATAACCATTTCCTGGATAAGAAGTACCACTTGACACTTTATCCGTACCATACTGTGCTTTGACTATTTGACTATAAGCAACAGCTACAACAAATAAAACCACGATTGCACTTACCCACAATTTTTTAGTTTTTTTTCCGTAGTTTATCAGTTTGTGTTTCATATAACTCCTTTCTTTATTATTCTTTCTTCACAATTAATTTCTTGCCATCATTGATAAACAAAATCGTTCCGTCTTGATCTGTTCGATACAAATTTTTATTACTGATATATTTTTTGATTCTTTTCATTGCTTCTGGACGAGGATGATTGTATGGATTATTTTTTCCACAAGAAATGACTGCATACTTAGCATTAACTTTTTTCAGGAAAGCTACGCTACTGGATGTATAAGAGCCATGATGCGGAATCTGTAACACAGTTGATCTCACATTGAACTTTTTAATAAGCTCTGACTCATTGGAACTATAAATATCTCCAGTAAATAAATAGCTATATTTCGCATAAACTAAACGAATTACAATACTTGTTTGATTTACTTTTTTGTAGTTTTTACCAGGGGATAACACAGTACCTTTTGCATTACTTCCAAAATCAATTTTATCTCCCGTTTTTACACGTAATGTTTTAATATGGTATTTAGAAATTGCTGAATTTAATTCTTTTACATCTTTTGTAGATTTATTTTTCTTATATCCATATTTTGATTGAATTACAGTTCCAACCTTTCTGGTTTTTATTAGTCTATCCACGTTCCCAACATGGTCTGGATCGTTATGTGTCAAAACAATCTGATCAATAGAATTGATTTGATTGTTTGATAAAAAAGAATCTAATTTGTCATAGTACTTTTCATCTCCCGTATCTATCAGAGTATTTTTACTCTCTGATTGTACCAAAATAGAACTTCCTTGTCCGACATCAATAAAATACACTTTCAATGTCGGTGTTTTCTTTGCTTCTGTTCGATGTTGGCAAAGTATACTAAGTATCAGTACTAAACTTACAACTAATACAAATGCTAATTTAACATTATTTTTTTTACTTTTTTGAAACATTTAGATATCACCTCTTTTTCTTTGGCATAATTATTCCAATCCCGAAAAAAATTAAAAGCATAAGTCCAACATACCGAACAATCTTTTCTCTTCGGATGTCCCATTCGGAAGATTGAAAGTGCATGTCTTTGATCGTGCTGTTCTTTTTCTCCACGATCTTTTGTCCGTGGTCTCTGATACAGTACACAACATACCTGTATTTTCCATGACTTCGGTACGGGTGACAGGTAAGAAGTGTTATCATGTCTTTCCTTTTTCGGATCTTGATCTGATCGGAATCATCCGGCTGTATGATCTTGATCTCTTCGACCCGATAAGTAAGCTTCTCCCATGGATTTTTTATGATCACGCGATCTCCGACTTTTAATCTCTCGATCTCACGAAAATACGGGATCCCTTCGTACCCACGATGTGCAGCGATAACACAATTACTGTTTTTTGTACCAAGCGGCAGGGATGTCTCTCCCATGATCGCAGCACCTTTTCTCATATTTTCTAAAGTTGCTCCAAGGTATAATGGAAGTTTTACATCCATCTTTTTTATCCTGATATATCCAAAGTTACTTTTACTATCTTTCAACTCGATCGGTGATGTACGATAGCTCCATACATCCTTTAAATTTTTCTGACCTTCCGTATAAATTTTTTGATTATACTGTATGGCTTCTTTATATAAAGGATCTTTTTCTTTTGGGACTTTCTTTTCCTTTTCAAAATTTTCAAAAGCTTCTATTTCCTGATCGGCATTTTTTTGTTGTTTATAGGAAGAAAAAACAGGAGAGAGAAATACAAAAGTTCCGATTCCTATTAAGATGATGCCTAATATATTCATCAGATTTCTTTTCATTTCGTCTCTCCTTCTTTTTGTCGTATTTTTTCTGCCTTTTTTCTTCGAAGCTTTTGATATACTTTTCCCGATAAGACCAGTGCCATAACGATTGCAAGTCCAATTGCGATCGCTCGTTTATAAGTTCCCATCCACTGTGAATCTTTATTTCTTTGACGAATGGATGATTCCTGTGTCTTTTCGTACTTAGTCCTAGCACCTCGAACAAGTAATCGGTGATCATTGACCCCATAAGGCGTACATGTTACGAGAGTAACATAATCTTTTCCATCTATGATTTGAAGTTTTTCTGTATCCTCCGGCTTAACAACTGATATCTGATCAACTTTATAAGCTAGTGTGCGATCTAATACATGTATAAAGAATAAATCATCATTTTTCATCTCTGTCAGATCAGTGAATAGTTTGGCTGAGCTGAGTCCTGTATGTCCAGTTAATACACTATGTGTACTTTTCCCACCTACCGGAATTGAAGATGCTGCAAGGTGTCCAACTCCACGTTCCAAAATTTCTGCATCTGTACCATGATAAATAGGAAGATTAACAGAAATACAAGGGATTTCTAAATACCCCATAATTCCTGAATGATCAAGATTTAGGATATTATTGTAAATCATTGTTTCCCCATCACTTTTTTTCGCCTTGAACGGGTCAGTTAATTGCACTGCTGATTTTGTTAAATCTTCATTATATTCTTTTGCTTCTTGAAAAGCTTTATCTTTTTGTTTCTGATCGTAAGTTTTGGACTGTTTTTTGTAAGACTCGATCGTCGATCCCGCACTTTTTTCAAACATATAGTTGCTGATGAACGGATACGACAGCAGAGCAAATCCAAGCAGTACGATCAGGATTGGAATTATTTTTTGTCTCATAATTTTAGATCACCCTGCCAGTTTCCTGACAGGGTTTATAAATTTTACTGAACTTCTTTTTTACGTTTCTGGTTCTTCTTAATGATGATAAATCCGCATCCTGCGATCACAACTCCTGCGATGATCAGTGCATAGCTTCCAGCTCCACCTGTCATTGGCAGCAAAAATTGTTTCTGGTTTGTTACTTCCATGTTGATGTAGGCATTATCAGATTCTCCCTGTTTTGTCATGGTTGCCTTGGTATCATCCACTGTTGCACTTGCAGCAATCGTCTGGACGGTCACGTTGTTATTTAATGCAGTTCCATTTGCTACACCATCATTTGCTGTGGAATCTGTATCGGCTTTACTCTGGATTCCTGTGATATTGGCGATCGTAGGTGTGATGTTTGCTTTTGTTTCTGTGACCTTTACCGTAATATCTTTCTTTAACAGAGAGTATCCTGCATCGGAATGTGTTTCTGTGAATGCATACTCATCTGCTTCAATTCCGTTGATCACAAGTTTTCCTGCGGAAGATGGAGAAAACTGTGTCGCATCTGCTTCTGTTGCGGATTTTCCTGTTACTTGGTAAACGCCATTGCTTCCTGTTGCTACCAGATAATAATTATCTGTTTTGTTCTTTACAACGAATCTTACTTTTGTCGCATCACCTTTATCGTCAGAGAATTTCTTTGTCAGATCATATCCATAAGAATATACGATACATTTATCTTTTAAGATGTCATAATAATTTGTGCTTGTTCTCTTCCATGTCAGGGATACATCGTTTGGATTTCCCTTGTCACCTAAGACAACGGTATCATCTTTATTTACTTTTGCTGTGTAATATACAACGATATATTTGTCAGAATATTTCTTATTCAGTTCACTAAGTCCTGCTTTTGTCATCTCAATCTTCATTGTGGAGGCATCCCCGGATTTTCCATAAGTTGCAGTAAACTTCGGATCCGTATCAGAACTCTTCCATACAGCAATCGCACCACTCTTATCCACGTTGTTAATGTTTGTGGAATCTGCAGCATCCTTGTTCTCATAGATCGCAATGACCGCATCTTTGGAATAAGTCATTCCTTTTGCCATCGTATCGTCAAATGTATAAGTTGACAGATAGGTTGTTGATGATGTGATATGTGGCAGTTTGGAAATGAACTGATAATCCAGTCTTTCTGCTTTAGAGACTGTCACGGTACTTTGGTATTTATATTCATTTCTTGCAGATGTAAAATCAGCCAGCTTGTCTGCATTTCCTGTCACGACATTTTCCTGATCGGGATTGTTTCTCACTCTCTTATCAAGTGTTGGATATCCTGTCTCATTCTTTGGGTAGCAGACAACATCATAAAACCAGTCATCTCCATTAGAGTCTGTGGATGGTAACTGCACAAACCATGGATTTGTTGTATAAGTCACATCTTCCGGTACTTTCGTCTCAACGATCAGATAAAGTCCTAATGGAAGTTTGTCTTTGCTTGTAACACCAGAAGCATTTGTTTCTGCCATGGCTGTCCCGCTTTTTCCCATATAATCTTCTAGCTTGTCTTTTGTTGCTGTATTATCCTCTAAAGCGTGAGCCAGCTTATCATTAATCTTCTGACTGGTAAAGTATATCTTGTTTCCCTCTGTTTTTGCTGCATCAGATGGTGCAAGACCGATGATCTTCTGTAAGGCACTTGGCAGTTCATAGATCATCTGGACTTTTCCGTTTTCACTTTGCTGCTCCACATCCCCGACACGAAGATAACTAAACTCAACGCCTTTGATGGCATATTTCTTTAAAGCCTGCTCTGCATTTGTATCCTGTTTTCCTGTAGATGTGAACTGATCTAAATTGACTCCTGCCTGTTTTGCAGCTGTCATGTCGTATTTGTGGATCGTTAATGATCCTGTTTTACTTGTATCAATCACATCTGATGATGCTGCCTTAACATTAACGATCGGTGCAAGTATCATTACTGCAGTTAAAGCAGCAACGGTTGCTTTTTTGATCATATTTTTAATTCTCATATGTATTTCCTTTCCAGGGAATTTTTACCCCTTACTACTTTTTCTTTAACTTTTTTCTCTACCTCATAATAATCTGGTGAATCTCTAATTTTCATGACATTTTCGTTCCTTTAACAGTTTTATAATTGAAAAAACATTAAACAGATACTTTATTCTACAGTTACCTGTTCAATGTTTTTCATAACAATAGTTTTTGTACCATCTGGTTCTTCTTCTACTTTGATACATTCTTTTGTTTGATATTCTTCCATTGGTATTTTTATTTCAATCTCGTTATTTGTTCGTAATTTGATATAGCCTAAGTCTTTAATCGTTTCTTCTTTTTCGACAGTAAACTTATCATATTGCATGTTATAACGTTCCATCTTTTCGTCAAATTCCATTTTCTTCTGTGGATTTTTACCGAAAAGTTCATCTCCAATTTTATTAATTGAAAATTCCTGGTCTTCTTCAAAGATCTTGCACAGTTTACTCTTTGTATCCATCTGGTGCTCCAAACCGTCTTCTGGATATTTTTTATTGATTGTCTTAATTGTCCTTGAAAGAATCTGATATTTTCTTTTAGCTTCCGTCTGTGCAATCGATCTTAAAAATCTTTCTGTAAGGTAATAAATTTTATCGCCATTCAACATTTCATATTTCTTTTCTTTTAACATTACTTTCTGTAATGACAGATTAAATATAATACCTTCAGAAATTCTTTTCCCTAATGGTAAAATCTTTTTATGTCTTATGTTACTTATAATCTCTTCATTATCGTATTTCATAAGTTCATGCATAAAACTATTTTGATAATTCAGTTTGATCAATGCATAATAGATTTCCTGGTTCGTTTGAAAGCTTAAGCATAGTAAATCTGCGGATGGAATTTCAACGCTGTCGCACATAATATCAAACAAGCGATCTGCAAGATATGCACTTGTTTGGATAAAGGATTTATCATCTTTCTCATTCATTTGTTCGAGTTTCTGAAAAACTGGTTCTTTTGTGTTCCAGTCTGCAGCTTTCAATTCGTCACTATTGAGTAAATAACATACTTGTTTTCTAACCAACTCTATGACATCTGGCTGCATCATAAATAAATCTTGTGCAGGAGCAAATTTACCAAGTTCGACATTGAGTAGATGAATAACTGCTTTTCGGAATATAATATCGTCTGATAAAATAATCATAGCTGGTCTCCTTTTCATTAATTATCCATTGTAATTTCTATATCCTCTTCTACCATTATTTCATTATCACTTGCCATATAAGTTTCCTGTTCATAGGTAGCTTCATCTGACCAAAAATTTTCTTCTGACTTCCATGTATTTTCTTCTTTATATTCCGTTGATTCATCTAACCCATTTTCTTTCAACTGATTCTGAATTTCTTCATAAGAATACTTTTCAACATCAATTGATATTCTTTTATTTACAAAGCCATGGTCACCAATATCATATGAATTAATGGCTTCATCCCTTCCATATGCCTTGTAATCAAAATAACCTTCCATACCAGCAGCTTTAATCTCTGGAGCCAAACTGTTATTTTCAAACAATGCATATCCAAGTTTTTCTTCTGGATCTTTTACATTTTCATCAATCCAGTCTGGAAATCGTTCATATGGCACTTCATCGGCCTGCAGACATACATTGGAGATTTCTAACGGAGAAGTAATATCCCTTGCATCACAATAATCCATCACTTTCTCATAATCCTGTTCTGGCAACTGCTTTAATTGAGCTACAGCTTGATTTAATTCATATATATCTTCATATTCACTGATTTCAAAATCTGCCTGATAATCAAAAATCGCCATGTCTGGATGATTTTCTGTAAGATGCAACTGCTCTGTTAGGATTCTTTGTAATTCCTGTTCCTCAATCCCCAAAGTAATCCAACGTCCTTGATCCAATCCCATGTTATAACTTCTAAGATTTTGAGCGTAAACTTTAACATCCTTCATCTATATACCTCCTAAATTTCTAAATCTAATTCTAATTCCATTTCCGATTCATTGATTACAATATCTGGCCGTTCATACTTTGCTTCTTTTGACAAACTTTCCTGATTTGCTTCCCAAAGATTTTCCTGCTTATAATTTCCATCCAACGCTTCAGATACTTGATGGATCAACTCTGATGTATCATAGTTTTTTGTTGGCATTCCATGTTTAATTTTATCTTGCAATTCTTCCACACTGCTAAAACCAAGTATTTCTGCTTCTGCTATTACTTCCTCTGGAAATACATTTTGTTTTTCTTTCTCCTGCATATCTGCTTCTTGTTGCTCGGACAGAAATTCTTTGATGTTTTCTAAGAATTTTTCTTTTACCAATCGGTGACCTTCCACATCATCCGGCTGCCTGTGTAAGATTCA
>JABLTM010088749.1_pt1 | contig 15626 bp, 10 predicted proteins | sample 7160121 | NCBI WGS metagenome assembly JABLTM01 (sample SAMN14651224, study PRJNA627086) | human gut metagenome | isolation source: feces | host: Homo sapiens
AACATCATTGTCGCAGCCCCGACCCGCGGTCACGAGCGGGGGCTCCTGTCTTTTTAGTGCCCTCGGATTGGGTCATAGTGTCTGTCGGTCCCAAGACATCGGCATCGTCCTAGCTGTCAAGGGCTTGGTGCAAAGTAACCCGTTCCCCATTGCACCGATCTGTCGATTGAACATCGTTGCGTGTTCGCGCTATCATGCATGATTACAATTGGTTAGCCATGGCAAACGGTTAGCCATGGTGAACATAAATGCAACGCCCTGTGGGAGCCGCGGGAGGAACACGGACGTGAGGCTCGATACACTCGAGATTGGAAAGGACGCCGTTGTCGCATCGGTGACATCGGACGACCAGGCACTCCGACAACATATTTTGGACATGGGCCTAACACCGGGCACCGAAGTCACCATGATGAAGTACGCCCCCATGGGCGACCCGCTCGAGATTCGCCTGCGTGGCTACGAGTTGACGCTGCGCAAGGACGATGCCGCACGGATTGAGCTCGTGGGTGTTCACGACACAGATACGGGTCCGCGCGCTAACGCCGCAATCGGCACGACGGAGCACCCGGCACTCGGCGAGGGGACGTATTCGCCCCGTGCGGCAAAAACGGCCGTGCCCGAGGGCGCACCGCTACATTTTGCCCTCGCCGGCAACCAAAACTGCGGTAAAACCACGCTGTTCAACCAGCTTACGGGCTCCAACCAGCATGTCGGTAACTTTCCCGGCGTGACGGTCGACCGCAAGGACGGCACCATCCGTAACCACCCCGAGGCGAGCGTCACTGATCTGCCTGGTATCTATTCGCTGTCGCCGTACACGGGCGAAGAGATCGTCAGCCGTCAGTTTATCCTGGATGAGCATCCCGACGCCATCATCGACATCATCGACGCCACCAACATCGAGCGCAATCTGTACCTGACGCTGCAGCTTATGGAGCTCGATCGCCCCATGGTCATCGCGCTCAACATGATGGACGAGGTGACGGCCAACGGTGGCGCCGTGGACGTCAACCTGCTCGAGAGCCTGTTGGGCGTGCCTGTTGTCCCCATTAGCGCTGCCCGCAACGAGGGTATCGGTGAGCTGGTGGATCATGCCTTGCACGTCGCGCGGTTCCGCGAGCGTCCCGGCCGCTTGGACTTTTGCGCGCCCGATGGTCCAGACGGCGGTGTGCTGCATCGCTGCATCCACGGCATCGCCAACCTTATCGAGGACCATGCCGCGACGGCACACATTCCCGTGCGTTTTGCGGCGACCAAGCTGGTTGAGGGCGACGAGCTGGTGACCGAGGCGCTTCACCTGGATCGCAATGAGCTCGACGCCATCGAGCACATCATTACCCAGATGGAGGGCGAGGCCGGCACCGACCGTCTGTCCGCGCTGGCCGATATGCGCTTTAGCTTTATCGGCGACGTGTGCGGGCGCTGTGTTGTCAAGCCGCACGAGAGCCGCGAGCACGTGCGCTCCGTCAAGATCGACCGCATCCTGACAGGTCGTTACACAGCCATTCCGGCGTTTCTGGTGATTATGGGCCTTGTTTTTTGGCTGACGTTTGGCGTGATCGGCGCGGCGTTGCAGGGACTTATGGAGGACGGCATTGCTGCCATCATCGCCTCGGCCGATGCGGGCCTCAAGACGTTCGGCACCAACGACGTGGTGCGCTCGCTGGCTGTCGACGGCGTGCTTACGGGCGTGGGCAGCGTGCTGACCTTCCTGCCGATTATCGTCGTGCTCTTCTTGTTCCTCTCCATTCTGGAAGACTCCGGCTACATGGCGCGCGTGGCCTTTGTCATGGATAAGGTATTGCGTCGCTTTGGTCTGTCGGGCCGCAGCTTCGTGCCCATGCTCGTCGGTTTTGGCTGCACCGTGCCGGCTATCATGTCGACCCGTACGCTCCCATCCGAGCACGACCGCAAGATGACGGTCATGCTCACGCCGTTCATGAGCTGTTCGGCCAAGTTGCCGGTCTACGGTCTGCTGTGCGGAGCGTTTTTCCCGCAGGCGACAGTTCCCGCCATGGTTTCGCTCTATCTGATCGGCATCGTGGTCGGCTGCATTGCCGCCCTGGTGCTCAACCGCACGGCATTTAAGGGCGACCCGGTGCCGTTTATCATGGAGCTCCCCAATTACCGCCTGCCGAGCGTCAAGACGACGGTGATGCTGGCATGGGATAAGGCCAAGGACTTTATTACCAAGGCCTTTACCATTATCTTTGCCGCTACCGTGGTTATCTGGTTCCTTCAGACGTTCGACATTCGCTTTAATGTGGTCGCCGATCAGTCGCAGAGTCTACTTGCCGGTTTGGGTAGCATTATCGCGCCGGCGCTGGCGCCGCTCGGCTTTGGCGACTGGCGTGCATCCACGGCGCTCGTCACCGGACTTATCGCCAAGGAGAGCGTCATCTCGACCCTCACGGTGCTTTTGGGTGCAACGTCGCCCGCGGCACTGTCGACCATGTTTTCGCCGTTCACCGCCTACGTGTTCTTGGTCTTTACACTGCTGTACCCGCCCTGTGTGGCAGCCATCGGTGCCGTTAAGAGCGAGCTGGGCGCGCGCTACGCCGTTGCCGTGTTCGCGTTTCAGGTGACGGTCGCCTGGATCGTGGCGTTTGTCGTGCATTCGGCAGGTATATTGCTGGGGTTGGCTTAGTTATTTATTGACGGCGCAACCTCTGTGTATCGAATTGTTTTCGGCCCCGCATCTGTTGCTGACGGATGCGGGGCCGTTGCTATATAATCGCCTCCGCTCAAAACGATTGGAGACGTTATATATGACTCAGGCAAGGCAAGACGGCATCACGCTCAAGCAGTGGCTCCCGCTCATCGGACTCACCTGCTGCGCCTTCGTGTTCAACACGTCGGAGTTTATGCCCATCGGTCTTTTGACTGACATCGCCGCGTCGTTCTCGCTCACCGAGTCCCAAGCCGGCATCATGATCTCGGTCTATGCCTGGGGCGTCATGCTGCTGTCGCTGCCGCTCATGGTGTTCGCTTCGCGCTTTGAGTTCAAGCGGATGTTGCTGGGCGTGCTGGCCGTGTTTTCGCTGGGCCAGTTTCTGTCCGCTGTGGCGCCGACTTATCCCATCCTGGTCTGTGCGCGCCTGGTGGTCGCTTGCGCACATGCCGTGTTCTGGTCGGTCGCTTCGATTATGGCCTCGCGCCTGGTCGACACTCGCCACGGGGCGCTCGCCATCAGCATGATCGCTACGGGCTCGTCCATCGCGCAGATCTTTGGTCTGCCCCTCGGTCGCGCTATTGGCTTGGCCGTGGGCTGGCGCATGACGTTTGCCGTGGTCGGGGTCCTCTCGGCCATCGCGGTCGTCTACCAGGCGACCGTGTTCCCGGCCATGCCGGCGGGCGAGCGCTTTACCGTCAAACAGTTGCCCGAGCTGCTCAAGAACCCGCTCCTGATCGCGCTCTACGCGGTCACGGTTTTTATGGCGACCGGCTACTACGCGGGTTACAGCTATATCGAGCCCTTCCTGGCACAGGTCGCGCACGTCGACGCGGGCGCCATCACCATGACGCTGACGGCGTTTGGCTGCTCTGGTCTGCTCGGAAGCTGGCTGTTTGGCCGCCTGTTCGATGGGCACCGGTTCCCGTTCTTGGCTATTACGCTCTCCGGCGTGCCGGCGGCCCTGTTGCTCATGGGTCCGGCTGCATCGTCGCTCGCTGCGGTTCTCGCTGTGTGCGCGCTATGGGGCTGCTGCGCCACGGCCTTCAATGTGGCGTTCCAGGCCGAGCTCATCAAGTACACGCCGGCGGATTCGTCGGCTGTCGCCATGTCGATCTTCTCGGGCCTGTTCAATCTCGGTATTGGTACGGGCACGGCGATCGGTGGCGCCGTGGTGTCGGGCCCGGGCATCGCTTGGATCGGCTACGCGGGCGGCACGATCGCCGTCGTGGGCGTCATCCTCGCCATCACCGTGCTGTTCCCAGCCATACGCCGCGCAAAGCCCGTTGCCTAATCACGTCCCCTCATCAATTGCGGTGAAATACGGACTGCTGGGCCCAATAAACCCGGCAAACAGTCCGTATTTCACCGCAACTTAGAAAGGGGCTGGGGTAGCTAATTTGGGACGGGGCTATTTTAGCTACCTCGCTGAGCATACGTAAAAGGGGCCGAGGCCGCTCCGGTGTGTGCTGGAGCGGCCTCGGTTTTCGGTTTTCTGTCTGCGTATAATCGACCTAGAGCTCGTCTTGGGGGACGACGGCCGTAAGTTTTTCGTTTTCAAATACCGCAGCAAGTCCGTGTTCGGGGTCAAAGCGATAGTTGCACATGAGTGCCGCTTTACGAGCATTATCGCTTCGAAGTACCACGATGCTGGTCGGAATAACGTATCTAAAGATATTCGTAACGGGGCTCTCAATCTGATCGCCGTCTCTTTCGAGGCAATAATCTTCGATCGCTTCCTTGCTGCTCTCAACGGTATCCCAGCTTGCAAGCAGGGCGTCCTTTGCTTCCTTTTGAATGTCGAGGACGCCTTGGTCCGAGTCGCACTCGTAATAGACGGGGAGCGAGAAATCCCTGCCCCACAGATTCATGCCGTTAGTCATCGAAGCCGCCAATCTGATTCAGTATGTTTTTGATTTCACTTACGCCGCCGAGATGGCTGCACGCCTTGTGAACTTCGGTCGGAACAAGAGAGCACGTCTTCATGTCATTGTGCTCGTGCCAGGTGTACTCATTTGTCTCGCGCCATTTCTTGACATCCTGGTGCGTCCAATCATTTTTACCATCGCGTTGCTCAAGGTTCCAAGCTTTTGCGCATTCAATGTCTGCCTTTTCATAGTTGCCGACAATGCGCTCGCCGTTCTCGCCCATCTGCGAAAGCCTATGCTGGCTCATGCCTTGTATGGCTACTTTCGCTTCAGAGATAGGGTTGAAGTCAGGAATTCCATCCTTGTAATTGATGCCCTCAAGACCTTTGTTTCGAAGAATCTCGCGAACCCTATCGACTGTGGGAATAAACATCGATTCCCCTCGATCGCCCGACCATTTGCCATGGGGATTATCCATGCTCGGTGTACGGTCCAGCCTCTCCTTATAGCTCGAAGGATAATCGCACGATTCCACCGAGGATTCAATCAATTTGTCAGGATTGATGGAGTCTGTGCGGTCGATTTCGCTAACTTCTGCTTTGGTTTCCTTTGATTCGGGGCCAATGAGCTTATCGGGATTGAACCCAAGTTTATCGCCTGGTTTGGGTTCGTCGACTTTCATTTGCTTGAGCTCCATTAGCTTAAACTTCATTAGCTCACCTCGCTATTCTCGTTCCAGTTGTGCCAATCAGAATATGCCTGGATATCTTGCATTTGCAGATACAGGACATCGGTCATGATGCCCTGGATGATGGTCCGCCTGGTGCGGCTGTCGATATCGCGGTCGATGGAGGACCTGAGTGCCGCATCCGCCGCCATTGTCCATTGCTCGGCTTCATCGCTGCACTCGCGTTCGTCCTCGACCGCTTTGACAACGTTGGGAAACAGCGTGCTCATTACGGGGCCTAATTTGGTTATGCGCGGTTCGGTGGGCGGGTTTTGGACGGTGCGCAAGATCTTGACCTTTGCGGATGCATCGATATGGAGGCGGTCGAGCCTCTCTCGAATGCTGTGCAACTCTGCCTCGGTTCCAATGCTGATTCCGTAAGCCAACATGCGCGCTACAACAAGGGCATCATCGCTCTGGTTGCTTGCGACATCGTCGATGGGGCGGCTGTACGTAAAGTGCTCGCCATCCTCTGCTTTGGCTATCTTGCAGAGCACCGGTTCAACCCAATCATTCTGGTAAATGGCCGCAACGCCCTTAGGCAGGCGTGCCAGTTCGACGATCTGTTGGTCGTTGAGGTTGGCGGCGCGACCGGCGAGCTCGCGGTCCGAAAGATCGGGCAGGCGATGGATGATCTTGGTATTCGTATTGCGAATGGCTGCCATATCGAGAAGTCCGGGCGCCTGGTCGGCGATGATGAAGCCTTCGCCGTATGTACGCATCTCGGCGATGGCATTTGAGATTATCTCGACGCTCTTGCCTGCCAAGTCGCCGCTCTCCGAGCCTTGGCTGCTCGACGATCGCTTAAGCAGATTGTGCGCCTCTTCAAGCACGGTCAGATGGCGAAGTGGCTGGTTCATGCCCTTTTTCTCGGCCATGCGATGTTCTTGAAGTTTGAGTACAAGAAGACCCATGAGTAGGGATTTTGTTTCGGCGGAGCCAATGCGCGATAGATCGATGACTGTGTTGGCGTCAAAAAGCACGCTAGCATCGACTTCGTTCGACGAAAGCATCATACCGTTGAGCCCGTTGGTGAGCGAGTTGAGACGCGTGAGCAGCGACCCCTTGTAGGCGCCCTTATTTTCGGCATCGTACTCGCTGGAGTCGAGAATCTCGCGGACGTTGCGGGCAACATCTGCAAAGCAGGGAAAGAGATCGGCTCCATACGGGTTATCAGAAGCGGCAAGATCCCATCCGCAGTCTTCGTATGATCTGGCGACAGCGTCTTTAAGGACGGCGGGCATGGCGGCGTACATGGGCCAGCAAACATTAAAGATCTCAACGAGTCGGTCGAGGTGCTCCAGCACATGGATGCCGGACGGGAAGCTAAAAGGATTGATGCGCAAGAGCGGCGTGAATTCTGGATTGGTTCCAAAGACATTTACGTCTTCGCGGCCTCCGTACACGTCCTTGTATTCGCCCTTGGCAGGTTCAATGACAAGAAAGTTGACCTGCTGATCGAGCGCCTGATCGAGGATGCGGCAGACGGTATTGGTCTTTCCTGCGCCGGTGCTGCCCGTAACAAAGGTGTGCGAGGCGAGCGAGTCTTTTGACAGGAACGTCCTAATGCGTTCCTCGCGATGCATATGGAAAACCTTGCCTATGCAAAGGCCTTGTTGGGGCTGCGTGCCATCGAACGTTGAGACATTGCGTCCAAAAGACGCACACTCGATAACGGGCAGCCCTGGGACGGATTTCTTGGGAAAATTGAGCGAATAAGCCAGCTCCTTGCCCGATAGGGCGGCGGTTGCATCGACTGTTGCCGGATAGACCGAAAAGCTCGGATGTTGATCGAGCAGGGCGGGGGAGAGGGCAAAAACAGGATGGCGCAAATCGCGAAGGTAGGAGCAGATTGCCGCGGCGTCGGCGCTTTGCTCTCCAAGGTCTCCGCGCCAGAGGTTTACTGCAGCCTGAGACATATAGGACTCTTTGCCCTGGGTGAGGGCGAGGTAGGTGTGGGCAACGTTGTTTGCGACGTTGTGGTCTTCTGATAGCACGTAGGCGCAAAAGTCCCACATACCAAGCGCCGAGGCAAGGTCGTAGCGTTTCATCTGCAGCTCAAGGATTTCGAGTGCGTGTTGGATGGAGTAGTTCTTAAACGTCTGCGTGATGCCTTCGTCGGCGCCGATGGTAGCGGTGACCGTGCTTGAGCGCGCGAACGATCCACCAAAGTTGGCGCCAAGATTTACGGCCTGCGAAACGCCAGAAGTTACGGACGCTCCCTTAGAGACGGCCTTGCCAACGCCGCTGGTAACGGCTTTGCCGAGCGAGTTGGATATGGCTTTGCCGGTAGATGAGCTTGTGCCTGTCGCCGTGGACGTGGAGTGCGACGAACTCTCCGTGTGACTTGCGGATACGACTAAGTTAACGCCTCCGCTCGAGGACTCATTTCTACCATCGGTGACCGTATCCGTGATGCTTTCGGTCGATGTGGACGAGTCGGTTACGCTCTCGTTGCTCGATTCCGAGGTCGACTCGTTTGTCGAGTCCGTTTCGTTGTAGTTTTGAGCAACAGCCTGATTGCTCCCCACCTGCCTGCCGGCACTCACGCCGGCATTGATGCCAATCGTCGCGGACGATCCGATGGAGTCGTTTTGGTGGTAGGTATAGTTGGTCGTCCATGAGGCATAGGGCGTCAGCAGTGAGTGGAGTTCGGCGAGGCGGAGTTTGCGCGATTCGATATCGTGAATCGGGGTTGCGAGCAGCACGATAGTGTAGTCTTCGCTCGGCCTGCCAGGCACAATGCCGTCAAGAACTTTCTCAATGGTTTGCGTGACGAACTTCTCGTTCTTTTCGGCTGGAATATTCGAAACGGCGGCAACCGAAGACGAGCGTCGATTGTCTAGACACGGAATGAGGCCGCGGTTGGCGGGTCCCACTTCGGAACCGGGGAAGTTGCCCCTCAAGGCATCTGACATGCGCCGGGAAAAATTATCGGCGTCGATGTTGTCGCGGGCATTGTCGCTGTTGACGACAGCGAGAAATACCTCGGTGCTTGCGCTAGTTCGATTAAAAACCAGCGCAATGCTGCAGTCTTCGTCAGAAAGAACGTCGTACACATTTACGAGCTTCTCGAGACTGTCCTCGTTGGGGTCGACGATCCACTTCGTGATATTCATGAAGCGGATGTTGTTGTCGGCGTTAAAGCCCGTGGGGTATTCGATAGAGGGGTCAATCGGCACGTATACATTTCGCAGCTGCGGCAGATAGGCGTTGTGAAGCTCAACGGCGGCAGTTGCCAAGAGCCGATTGGTGAGCTCGACAGCTTGCTCGTCTGCCGGATTCGGCTTTTCTGACAAGTATGCTGTTCGCTTTTTGTTGACCTCATCGAGTTGGGAGCTGCTGAGTACCGAGACGGTTGCGACCGCGTTGCCGGCTTTATCGGCAGCGCGCATAATCGCGTTTTTGATGCCCATGCGATCAGCCTATTCCTTCCAATTAATGACGCGCGCAATGTACTCTTTTCGATTATTGAGCGTCTCGAGTTTTGCCTCGAGAGCGTTGATCTCCGCGGTTTGCCTGTTGATGTCTTCGACATGGCCATGGAGCACCGGGTTGTAGTCGGTGATATTGCTCGTAATTTGGCCGAGCAGCTCGTTGAGCCATTCGGTAAAGCCGTAGGTATGCTCGCGCTCTGTTTCGGCGCGTGCTTCGCAGAAACACCGTGAGATTTCGCGGTTGAATTTGTCTTCGACTTTCCTAAGCAAAAGCTTGTCGGATTTAAAGATGACACGGTCCATGAGCTTCAGTTCGGTAAAGTCTGCCTTGCTGAAAATGGGGCCCTTTGTCTTATCGAGCGCGAGGCCACGATATTTAAGAATGATATCGCCGACCTCTTGGCGCTTCTCTTCAGAAAGAGGATTGTCGCTGCTGGTGGCGATGCGATAGAGGGCATCGCGGCTATGCTCTGCACAGTCCTTCCAATAGCTTTGCGACAGCTCGTCGATGGTCTGAGCTATTTGCTCGGTACATTCGTCATAGTGATTGATGACCTCGTTAAAGAGTTGGTCGGCGGCATCTTTGTCGGCTGTTCTTTCGGCAGCCTTTGCGTCGGATCTTTTTTGGAGCGCATCGGTGATGTCATCGCAAAGGCCTTTGCCAACCTCCGCTAACCCAAATGTTGGCTGGGAGTCGACGTCCTTTTGCGTGTTGGCCGGGCTTCCTTTTATCGATTCGCCGAGCCTATTGAAAAAGTTAGGGGCGATTGAGTCAAACGCTTGCGCGGCTGCGTTCGACCGCTTTGAGTATTCGAGGCGCTCTCGCTTGTCTTCGGTAATGGCGCCTTGACGCGCCTGAAGCGTGTCAAGGTTGGTTTTCCACTGCTCAGCGGAAACGTTCCTGTCGATGGCGGCGGCATAGTTGGCCGAGGAGTCCAGCCGTGCATGCTCTCTGCAGTCTTCGAGCTGGTTGATGAGATTGCGCTTATCCTCTTCGAGCTCGGCTTCTCGCTGTGCTTTCTTTTGTTCGAGGTCGGTTTTCTTATTGGCAATCTCTTCTTCGGTTATGCTGACAATTTCTTGTAGGAGCGATTCCGACCTGCTGCATTTGTTGTAGGCAGAGTACCGCTCGGCAAACAGCCGTATTTCATTTTCGATACAAAAGAGTCCGCTGTTGGCAAGAAGGAGGTCCTTGCAAGCCTCGGATTCGCGGTTGGTTCTGCGCGAGATCTGTCCCGGAAGGATGTCGTAGCGGTAGAGCGTTTTGTAAAAGCGGCTTGTCGGATCGGTATATTTACGCTGCTGGTCTTCGAATTTTTCGGCATAGTTGTCGCTTATAAACTCGCTGGAGTTCTTTGAGCCTAGGCCGAGGATGGAAGAAACAAAGTAGATACCTTGCCCGTAAAGGCTGGCCGGAATGGACCAACGCATGATTTGCGAGACGGCTTCATCGTCGAATCCTCCTTTGGGAAGGTCGGCGGAATCTGCTTTGTTGACTACGATCATGGCAAAGCGTTCATCGATTGCGGGAATCTGCTCCATTTCGTTGGAGAGGTTCTTATTGTCCTTCGTATCGAGCGAGTTGTACTCCGCAACGAAAATGGGAAGGCCATTCGAGAGGCCCTCCATTGCCTGTTTGAGCACTCGGGCGTGATCGGCGTTGGAGGCAGAGTTTGAGCCCGGGGTGTCAAAGATGACAAACTCCCTGTCGTGAGGCCATGGATCGGTATCGCTAAAGGGCACCTCGATTCTGATCAGATCGGAGATGGTCTGGTCGTCTTCATCGGCATGGTATGAGTTAAGAACCTTGAGGGCACTGTTCATATGGGAGGCCATGCCGGGCGTGGAGTCGGCGACTTTGGCCGCAATCTTGTCGTATAGGGGCTCCCCCATAAGCTCTTTGTTTTCCATTAGGCCATCAAGATCAAAACGTAGCAAGAATCGCCTGTTGCCACAGGAGAATTGAACCATTGCGCGGTCTCGGTCTTTTGAACGTTTGATTTGAAATATGCGGGCCGTTACAGGCTCGTCGCCGCTGGGAAGGATCTCCATGCCAATGAGGGCGTTAATGAGCGTCGATTTGCCTGCGCTATAGCTGCCGAGCACACACAGCGGGATGATGTCGCTCGAGACATCGGTGAACTTCCTAATTTGCTCAGAGACTTTTGTTCGCTCGGAGACTGATTCGTCTACAAGCCCCTGGATTTCCCTGAAGACTTCGACAATTTCTGGCAAGACGTCTCGGGCGTTTGATAGATAACGCTCGTCTCGCATAACCTCGTATGTGTTGGCGCGTGGCCCTTCGGTACAGATGGCGAGCAGCTCCTGCCATTCGTCATCCGCGCCTTCAAAATGCAATTCGATTTTGTCGCCGCCGCCGAACTCTTTGGCGAGGATGTCGATGATCTCTTCGGCCTTAAAGGGGAAGAATCCGTTAACGATCTTCGTGCTATGGAGCGCGCTATTGGGGTTTGAGGAGGTCGTTATTTCTTGCCAACCGTTATCCCATCGGAAGAACCGAACAATTTCTTGATATGGATCGCTGACGATCTTGATTTTAATGTCTGCCATCGTTCAACTACCTTTGTGGGTCAGGTGTGGGAATATGCCGCTTTCATCATAGGATAGCCACCCGTGCGGACACCTCTCTATTCGCTCAGCGGCATCTCGGCAGTACCATTTATTTGGCAAGATCCTCGCCATCACCGTACTGTTCCCGGCCATCCGCCGCGCCAAGCCCGTCGCCTAATCACGTCCCTTCATCAGTTGTGGTGGAATATTTCCTGTTTAAGGCCTCCGCAGGCCCCAGCAGGAACTATTCCACCGCAACTAATTTTGCGGAAGGGGGCGCGCAGCGGGCATACAATGGATGTCGTTGTGTTGAGCTTACCGGGAGGTTGCTATGTGGGCATACGAGACGACGTTCTATCAGATCTATCCGCTGGGCTTTTGCGGGGCTCCGCGTGAGAATGCCGCGCCCGTTGCCGAAGAAGAGCTCGCCCAGGTTGCCAACGCCGCGCCCGACCCCGATGCTCCTATCATGAAGATTGCCCAATGGGCCGACTACCTGCAGAAGCTCGGCGTTGGCGCTGTGCTGATCAACCCGCCGCTCGAGTCCGATAGTCACGGCTACGATACACGCAGCCTGCGCCACATCGACCGCCGCCTGGGTGGGGACGCCGACTTTGCCGCCGTATGCGACACGCTGCATGCCCACGGCATCCGCGTGGTGCTCGACGCCGTCTTTAACCACGTCGGACGCGGTTTTTGGGCCTTCCGCGACGTGCAGGAGCGCAAGTGGGACTCGCCCTACAAGGACTGGTTCCACATTAGCTTTGACGGCGACTCTTGCTATGGCGACGGCTTTTGGTACGAGGGCTGGGAAGGCCATTTTGAGCTTGTGAAGCTCAACCTGCAAAATCCCGCTGTGGTCGATTACCTGCTCGAGTCTGTGCGCCGTTGGGCCGACGTCTTTGGCGTCGACGGCCTGCGCCTGGACGTCGCCTACATGCTCGACCGCGATTTCATGCGTCGTCTGCATAGCTTTGCCCGTGAGCTCAAGCCCGACTTCGTACTGATCGGCGAGACGCTCCACGGCGACTACAACCAGATCGTCAACGACGAGATGCTCGACTCCTGCACCAACTACGAGTGCTACAAGGGCCTGTACTCCAGCTTTAACTCGGTCAACATGTTCGAGATCGCCCACTCGCTGCATCGCCAGTTTGGCGGCGATCCGTGGTGCATCTACCGCGGCAAACACCTGCTGTCGTTTGTCGACAACCACGACGTGCCGCGCCTGGCAAGCATCCTCACCGACAAGTCGTGCCTTCGTCCCGCCTATGGCATGCTCTTTGGCATGCCGGGCATCCCGTGCGTCTACTATGGCAGCGAGTGGGGAATTGCCGGCGAAAAGGGCGGCCCCGATGGCGACTGGGCGCTGCGCCCTGCGCTCGATGAGCCTGTGCCCAACGAGCTGACGGCGTTCGTCACGCAGCTCGCGCACCTTCGCTCGGCAAACGACGCGGCGGCCCGCGCTCTCAACTATGGCGCGTACCGCAACGTGGTGATCCAGAACAAGCAGCTGCTGTTCGAGCGCGCCTGCGACGACGCGACGGTGCTCGTAGCGGTGAACGCCGTGGACGAGCCTTACACCTTTGGCGCCGGCGAGCTCAACGGCTCCTTTGTCGACCTGCTTGCCGACGGCATGCCCACGGTCGAGTTGCCGGGCTCCCTTGAGCTTGCGCCCTACGAGGTGCGCTATCTGTTGAGGGCCTAGGCCATGGCAACGTCTGACGAGGGCTATCAACATATTGAGCATGGGTTTGAACCCGTGTTTGACGAGTGTTCGCGCGTTTTGGTGCTCGGATCGTTTCCCTCGGTGCTCTCGCGCGCCAATGCCTTTTATTACGGCAACCCTCAGAATCGCTTTTGGCGCGTGATGGCCGCGTGCCTCGGTGTGCCCGTGCCGCCCAACGAGGGCGACCTTTTGGCAGGCAGCGAGCCTGCGACGCTCGACGCCTCGATTGCCGCCAAGCGATCCATGCTGCTGAACGGCGGCGTAGCCCTGTGGGATGTGATTGAGAGCTGCGACATTAAGGGCTCGAGTGATGCGAGCATTCGCAACGTTGTGCCGGCACATATCGAGTGCATTACCGACGTGGCTCCCATTGAGCAGGTGATATGCAACGGTGGTACAGCTGGCCGGCTCTACAAGCGCTATCTACAAGAACGCACCGGGCTGCCCGCCATCGTCCTGCCCTCGACAAGTCCTGCCAATGCCGCCTGGCGCCTGGAACGTCTTGTTGAGCGTTGGCACGAAGCCGTTGACTGGGCTGTTATTTAATTTAGATTTTTGTTTGAGCGTGGGCACCCAGACGTTTCAGAACGCCTCGCCAGATCGGCGCGGGCACGGCTGGCTTGGCGCAAACCATGCCGTCGGTGTCGACGTTGGCGGCATTGCCGCCGCCAAGTCGCTGTGCATGCTCGACGGAGCAGCCCATGCGCACAGCGCCCACAAGCTTATCCATCGCTTCCGAAAATGGTCGGCGCAAGAGGCCCATGCGTGGGGAATGGCGAAGCGCTGCGATGCCGCTGCCGGCGCAGATGGCAACGCCTCCACACCACAATTGGTCATGGCGCTCACATGCCTTGTGCAGGCGAACGGCGGTCCCACGCGCCTGCTCAGTGCCCTCTTGTGCGGCTCGAATTGCGGCATAGACGCGCGTTCCCGTACCGCCAAAGCGCTCAAGCGCCTGCTCGATAGCTGTCAACGTCTCATCGTCAGCCACATCTTCAATGGCCAGCACGATGCCATCGGCGACGCTGCCGGCGTCATTTGCCTTCAAGTCGACCGGGCGGGGGAGTGCGGTGCCGGAAAGTTGAGCATAGGCGGCGATGGCATCCTGCAGGTCCCAAAGCAAAAACTCAAGATCGGCGCTATTGGGAATGCTGATATACGCAATGGTTTGCAGCGTTTTTGGTACATCGCCGCGCGCGGTCGGCTCCATGCCATCTCCTTTCCGGCTCGTTTCCGTTTAGGTTACACCGTCTGGCGGCGCCCCGCCGCGCTATCCTAGTGCAACCCTTACGAAAGGAACGCCATGCGTCTGCCCATGAATACCTCGCTTGCCACGCTCAAGCCCTCCGGCATCCGCCGGATCAACGCACTCGCCGCCCAGCATCCGGGGTGCATCGCGCTCGCGCTCGGCGAGCCCGATTTTCCCACGCCCGATGTGATTAGCGCCGAGGTGACTGCTTCGTTGGGCCGTGGTGACACGCACTATCCGCCCAACAACGGTCGTCCCGCCCTGCGTGAGGCGTTATCTGCCTACATGGGGGACGCGGGCCTTATGTTTTCGGCCGACGAGGTCATCCTAACCGACGGCGCGACCGAGGCCCTGTCGGCAACATTCATGGCTATGCTCAACCCCAGCGACGAGGTCATTATCCCCACGCCTGCCTTTGGCCTGTACGAAAGCATCGTCGTGGCCAACCACGCCAAAGCAGTCTTTTTGGATACGGAGCCTGCGCAATTTCAGATTGACGAGGATGCGCTTCGTGCTTGCGTGACGCCGGCGACCAAGGCCATCGTCATCTGCTCGCCCAACAATCCTACGGGTTGCATCCTCGACGCGGCATCGCTCGACGCCGTGGCACGCGTGGCAGAGCAGGCAGGCATCTACGTGGTCTGCGACGACGTATACAACCGCTTGGTCTACGCGGACGGCTACGAGCGCTTCGCCCAGCGCCACCCGGAGCTGCGTGAGCAGACGGTAGTCATCGAGAGCTTCTCCAAGCCCTGGGCCATGACCGGCTGGCGCTTGGGCTGGCTCGCAGCCGCAGCCCCCGTCATCGCCGAGATCGCAAAAGCTCACCAATACCTAGTATCGAGCGCCGTCTCCTTCGAAATGGACGCCGCAGCCCGAGCCCTGACCGTCGACCCGACCCCCATGCTCAATGTCTACCGAACCCGCCGCAAGCGCGTGCTCGCAGCCTTAAACGCCATGGGCCTCGACGTAGTGGAACCAGCCGGCGCCTTCTACGCCTTCCCCAGCATCAAACAGTACAGCCTAACCAGCGAAGACTTCTGTATCAAAGCCATCAAAGAAGCAAACGTAGCCCTAGTCCCGGGCGACTGTTTCGGCACCGAAGGCCACATCCGCCTAAGCTACTGCGTCTCCGACCAAGATTTGGACGAAGGTCTCCGCCGCCTATCCACATTCGTCTCAACCCTATAGCCATCAGGGACGCAACACATCAGCCTACCGACACAAGGGTTATGCGTGGGGCGCGTCGCTCAACGGACACGAGGATTTGCAGCAAAGTTACCGCTGCTCCGGTCCGAGGGGCCGGGTTGAGATTTTCGTAGATTCCGCACGAGCCGAAGGCCACTTAATGTGGCCTTCGTGCGAGCCAGGACT
>JABLTM010005489.1_pt1 | contig 15558 bp, 12 predicted proteins | sample 7160121 | NCBI WGS metagenome assembly JABLTM01 (sample SAMN14651224, study PRJNA627086) | human gut metagenome | isolation source: feces | host: Homo sapiens
CCCATTACTCCAAAAGGTCCAATTGGTTTGTTGTCTTTAGTTAAAAATCCTGGAATTATTGTATGATATGGTTTTTTATTTGGTTCTATACAATTTTCACTATTTTCATCTAAATTAAAATTGTTTCCCCTGTTATGTAACGCAATTCCTGTACCTGGAACAACTACCCCTGAACCAAATCCACAGTAATTACTTTGTATAAAACTAACCATATTTCCTTCTCCATCGGCAGTACAAAGATATACTGTTCCACCACAAGATGGATCTCCACACTCTGGCATTATCGCATCATGACATATTAATTTTCTTCTCTTTTTAGCATATTCTTTTGAAATCAATTCTTCTTTTGTAACTTTCATGTATCTCGGGTCTGAAATGTATCTTTGCCCATCTACAAATGCTAGCTTCATAGCTTCGATTTGCTTATGAACACTATCAGCATCATCATGAGTTTTTACATCAAATCCTTCTATAATATTAAGTGCCATAAGCGCCACTATTCCATGTCCATTAGGTGGTATTTCATTAATTTCGAAACCTTTGTAACTTGTCTTTATAGGTTCTACCCATTCTGCCTTAAATTTTGCTAAATCCTCTTTTCTTAAAATACCTCCAGTATTTTTAGAGTACTCGTCTATCTTATCTGCCAAATCTCCTCTATAAAAAGATTCCCCTTTTGTTTTTGCTATTTCTCTAAGAGTTTTTGCATGGTCTTTTAATATCCAAACTTCTCCAGCAGAAGGTGTTTTTCCATTTTTCATAAAAACTTTCTTCCATTCATCATAAAGGTTATCATCTGTATCTTTAAAAAATGCTTCATATTCATCTTGCCATAATTTCGAAATCACTGGTGAAACTGGATAGCCATTTTCTGCATAGTATATTGCCGGCTCAAACAATTCTTCAAATTCTAGTTTTCCAAATCGTTTTGATAGTTCAACCCAACCTGAAACAGCACCAGGAACAGTAACTGGAGTCCAACCATGAACAGGCATTTTACTATACCCTTGTTCTTTTATATACTCTGGCGTTGCAAGTTCTGGAGCATGTCCACTGGCATTTAATCCATACAATTTATCCTTAACCCATACTAATGCAAAACAATCAGAACCAATTCCATTTGAAGTAGGTTCCAAAACTGTCATACAAATAGCTGTTGCAATAGCCGCATCGACTGCATTTCCACCTTTTTTAATAATATCAAGTCCAGCTTGAGCAGCAAGAGGTTGTGACGTTGATACCATTCCGCGTCTTCCATATACCAAACTTCTTCTTGATGCATAGCTGTATTTTAAAGCATCAAATTTAAAACTCATATTATCTTCCCCCATTTAAAAAATATAACATTGTAATTTCATTATAGTTCATTAAAGTAATTACTGCATCTATACTATTTCATTTAATCCCATTTAAAAAGCCACGATGAATGTTTCACCGTAGCCTTGTTATTATTTATTTTCAAAATATGCTTGTGCACCCTCTGCAACACTCTTCATCATTTTTTCTTGGTATGATGTTTCTGCCATTTTTTGATCTTCTTCTGGGTTAGACATAAATCCCATTTCAACTAGTACAACAGGTACTTTTGACCAGTTAAAACCTGTTAAGTCGCTTCTTTGATAAATATTGTTTACTTTAAATCCATCTTGTTTCATTTGTAATGATATTAATTTTGCACATTCGTTGCTTTCAGGATAAATTTTGCTTGTATATTGGCTATCTTGTGATGGTATATGAAGTGATGCTCCTGTTGTTGATGAATCGTCTGAACCGTCTGCATGTATTCTAATTACTAAATCAGCGTTATTATCATTTGCAAAGATTGCCCTTTCAGAATTCGTAATGTTTACGTCGTTAGTTTCCCTTGTCATTATAACCTTAAAGCCCATTTGTTCTAGATCTTTCTTCAATATCTTTGATGCACTTAAAGTTAATTCGTATTCTGGAATTTTTGTTGCTACACCTTGTGTTCCCCAAGATACCTTAAATTTCTTTTCTGATGAACCTGGCGCAACTGGTTCTTCACTCATATCCCCCTTTGTTTGATGTCCAGGGTCTATACAAATTATATATTGCTCATTTTTTTTATTCACAGTTGTTGTATTTGTTGCTTCTTTTGATTGATTATTATTTGTTGAATTATTTTCTTGTGATTTACTATCTTTTGAATCGTTTTGATTGTCATTTGATGAGTTGTCTTTTGAATCGCTCTTTGTATACCCGCTACTTGTATCACTTGGTGATGCAGAATTTGAACAGCCAAAAGTCATAAGTGAAACAATAATAAAAATTGATACTATTAATGATTTTTTTCTCATTTTTCCCTCCTCAAATTATTAATACTTATAAAATTTTTATTTACTAATATAATTATATAGGCCAAAGTTTTTTTTATCAATTTCATTTTACATTATTTAACAAATTGTAATTTTTATGTTAATTGTTTTTTAATGTAGAAAATAGAAATTTTTTTACTTTTCTCTTTTATTTATACTCCATAAACTTTATAATAGAATTTAGAGAAAGGAATTGATTTTCAAACTTGGTTGAGGGACTTCGAAAATAATATATACGGAGGAATCAATGATGAATTTCAATTACAACACAAAAACATAGCTATATCCTGAATTTGGGTGAGTGAGGAGTTAAATTTCAAACAAATACAGGAGGTACGATAAAATGAATTTTGATCAATTAAACGACTCAGTAGAAAGACTAATTCAAAACTTAGAGTTTATTCAATCTTTGGAGGATGATGGCATCCCTATGAGCGATGACCACAGAGATATGATCTTAAGAAATATCGATACAATAACAAATATGGCTAAAGAAGATTTTAAGGCACAATTATTATTTGACGTTAGATAGACAAAAACAGCCTATATCTTTTGATATAGGCTGTTTTTTATAATTAATAATTTATTTTTTAATTTTACTAGAAAATAAATTATTAATTATACTTCCTCAATATTTATACTACTTATTTTTAAATCATAAGCTCATCACAAGATTATTTTCTTTGTCCAATTTCATAATCATAATTAATTTCTAATACTATAATGTTTTTTGGAAAGTCTCTTATAAGATTTTTCATACATTTTTCATTCTATAATATGTATTTTTTTATTAAATTTCATCTAACATATTTAACTGCTTTATTCCTAATTTTTTACCTTTGATTGATTTCATTGTTCTAAGCGTAATCTTTGCATCTCTTCTAACTTCACCTACTAATAAAGGATAGTTTTTATTATGTTGTTTAAAATTTAAATCAACTAGCATACTATTAAAATTTGCATAACAATACAAACAATGATGCTTACAAGTATTATATTGACCTATGTCAATACTTTTAACACATCCACAAACATCCCTCTGTGTATCATCTTTTTTTACATTAACCTCATAACCTATTATACTTGAAATTAATTTATCATCTATACATTTTCCCTTTTCAATACCATAAGATGTTAAATCATAACCTTCCGAGCATGTTTCAAGTTTAATATCATATTCTAGTGCAATTTTAGAAAACTCTTTAGCTATATAATTTATATCATCTATTGTCATGTTTATAATATTTAAAGGTTTAATATTTCTTTCAGTTTTTTTATACAAATCAATAAAGCTAATTACGCACTTATTTGTATATCCCTTTAACTTTGAACATAATTTTCTAAAGGCTTTAATATGATATTCTATTGTATACTCACTACTTAAAAATATAGGATCATATCTAAGTATCACTTTTTCCTTACCAATTTTACCCGAAATCTCTTTAAAAGTCTCTATTATATCATTTTTATTACATATTCCTTTTTCTACTTCTTTATTATATCCAGTTATTGTTACCTGAAAATAATATTTATAATCTTTTAATTTATCTAGATGTTTTAACATAGGTTTTGGATTTTTAGTCCAAAAAACAAAGCAATCTACTGTATCTGGTGATAAAATTACTTTACTAACTTGTTTAGGATTCATAGGATTTTCTACATAAACAAATCCCTCCTTCAATCTATTAAAAAACCATTCACTATAAAATGCTGGTATATCTGTTCTCCTACTTACACTTATAATCATATAAATGAACCTCCTTAAAGTAAATATGGGTCATCAAACATTTTTGTGCAATTTTCTTTATCATCAATATCCTTACAATAGCATGTATATTCTTCATACCATTCACATACATCATTTAATATTTGATTTTTTACTTTTTCCCCTAAGTCGGGCTTAATAAATACTTTACAGTTAACTTTAGATTTATCTATTGTGTTTCCAAAATGAATATCAAATGTTCGTTTAGAAAAACATACATTTGTCTTAGTACAATTTTCATAATTTATAGCACAACATCTGGGTATAATATATATCAATTCTGATTGTTCATCGCACATAAACTTTTTCACTTCTTCATTAAATATTATTGATGCATATTGAGTATTATTTATTTTATTTGTTACATCTACAATGCATAGTATCCCCGATTTTCTCAGCCATTTATTACCTAAATACATTAAATGTGAATACATTCCTTTATTACTCTTATAATCTTTATGATAAAATTCATTGACTACCTTAAATGATTGCATTATATCTATACTACCATCCATAGCCAATTTCATTAATTTTGTCTCCAATTCATTCTTATTTTTAAATTTTATGCAATGACATGAAACATGTATTTTATTTCTATATGGAATTAATTTTTTTAAATCTTTAAAAATATTTATTTGTAAATCTATTGCATTTCTATTACCTTCTATTGATATAATTTTAATCTGTTTATTTTTAAACCTTTCCATAATCACTTGTATAAGACCAAATAAACTTCCACCGATTCCAGATCCTATATCTAATATATTAATAGTATCTTTTTTATTATACTTATCAAAAATATCATCATTATTAAATAAGTTGTTATATATAGAATAAGACTCTACAAAACTTCTTGGAAAATATGTTCCTAAATATTTCAAGTTTTTCCCACTATCATTTTCCAAATTATTCTCAACCCCAGATGGATCTTTCATGTATTCAGCGTGTAATTCATTGTATAAATAGTTATAAAAAGTTTTATTAATATTTATCATTAAGTTTTCCCCCTTTTTTTCAATTTTAAACCATTATCTCCCAATAATAAATATATCATAATTATTTTCTTTATGTATATAAATTTGATATTACATCTTTTATCAAATACAATAAATATTTGCTAAACAAAAACAGCTATGTCCCTGATTTTTAATCCATGACATAGCTGTTTTTATATTAAATACCTTAAATTAATGGCTAATCTTCGATATTCTTATTTATTTCATAGCTTCTTCTACAGCAACTGCAACTGCAACTGTAGCACCAACCATTGGGTTGTTACCCATTCCTATAAGTCCCATCATTTCAACGTGAGCTGGAACTGATGAAGAACCAGCAAATTGTGCATCTGAGTGCATTCTTCCCATAGTATCTGTCATACCGTAAGAAGCTGGTCCTGCTCCCATATTGTCTGGGTGAAGTGTTCTACCAGTACCACCACCAGAAGCAACTGAGAAGTATTTTTTACCTTGTTCGATACATTCTTTTTTGTATGTACCTGCAACTGGATGTTGGAATCTAGTTGGGTTAGTTGAGTTTCCTGTTATTGAAACGTCAACACCTTCTTTATGCATTATTGCAACACCTTCTCTAACATCGTCACATCCGTAACATCTAACTTTTGCTCTATCTCCGTTTGAGAAAGGAATTTCTTTTACTATTGTTAATTCACTTGTATAGTAGTCAAATTGAGTTTGAACATAAGTGAATCCGTTTATTCTTGATATTATGTAAGCTGCATCTTTTCCAAGACCGTTTAAGATAACTCTTAAAGGTTCTTTTCTAACTTTGTTAGCTTTTTCAGCTATTTTTATAGCCCCTTCAGCAGCAGCAAAAGATTCATGTCCTGCTAAGAATGCGAAACATTTAGTGTCTTCTTCAAGTAACATTGAACCTAGGTTACCATGTCCTAAACCAACTTTTCTGTTGTCAGCAACAGAACCTGGTATACAGAATGCTTGTAAACCTTCCCCAATTGCAGTAGCTGCATCTGCTGCTCTTTTACATTCTTTTTTGATTGCTATAGCTGCACCTAAAGTATAAGCCCAACATGCATTTTCAAATGCTATAGCTTGAGTTTCTTTTACTATTTCATATGGATCAAAACCTTTTGATTGACATAGTTCTCTACATTCTTCTATTGTTTTAAATCCGTATTTTTCTAATACTACTTCTATTTGAGCGATTCTTCTTTCGTAACTTTCAAATAATGCCATTATTTCATCCCCCTTCTATTATTCATGTCTTGGATTTACAAATTTAACCCCGTCTGCAAATCTTCCATATGATGATTTAGCTTTTTCTAAAGCTTCGTTAGCATCCATGCCACCGCTTATCATTTCCATCATTTTGCCAAGGTGAACGAATTCGTATCCGATTATTTCACTATTTTCATCTAATGCTAATCTAGTAACATAACCTTCTGCCATTTCTAAGTATCTTGGTCCTTTAGCTAAAGTTCCGTACATAGTCCCAACTTGAGATCTTAAACCTTTACCTAAATCTTCAAGACCAGCACCTATTGGAAGTCCTCCTTCAGAGAAAGCAGTTTGACTTCTACCATAAACTATTTGTAAGAAGATTTCTCTCATAGCTGTGTTTATTGCATCACAGACTAAGTCAGTATTTAAAGCTTCTAATATAGTTTTTCCTGGAAGTATTTCAGACGCCATTGCAGCTGAATGAGTCATTCCTGAACATCCTATTGTTTCTACTAATGCTTCTTGTATTATTCCGTCCTTAACATTTAAAGTTAATTTACATCCACCTTGTTGAGGTGCACACCATCCTATACCGTGAGTTAAACCTGATATGTCGCTGATTTGTTTAGCTTGTACCCATTTTCCTTCTTCTGGAATTGGAGCTGGACCATGGTTAGGTCCTTTAGTTATAGGGCACATATTGTTTACTTCTGCTGAATATATCATAAAATAAATTCCCCCCTTAAAATTAATTCGTCCCTTCTATTATAAATAAAGTTCCAATTTTTTCAAATATTTATTTTTGACAACGATTTTTCTACAAAATATTTTTGATATACTAATTTTGCCAATTAATATACACTATAGATATTTTCAAATATTTTTTTACTATTAGAGTATTCTATTTATATCCATCGATACATTCCCATTTTTAGGAAAACCATAATCCTTTTATCTATCAATATATAACATATATAAATAATGATATATTTAAAATTTTTCTATATAAAATTAATTTAATATATTTGATTAAAAAAATAATACATTTTTCTGTATAAATCAAAAGAGTTAGTACATTTTTCGCACTAACTCTTTATTTAATATTTCTAATTGTTTTATTCTACTGAACCTTTAAATTTAAGTAATTTCACATAAGTTTTAATAGCATCTAACATTATGTCTTCATTAAAATCAAATTTTAAGCTATGAAGTCCATTAACAAATCCTTTTTCTTCATTTCTAGCCCCTTGCATAAAGAAAAGTCCTGGAACTTCTTTTTGGTAATACGAAAAATCTTCTGATATCATAAGAGGTTCAGTTTTTGTTATTTTTTCTTTTCCGATTGCTTCAACAAATTCATCAAATAAATTTTCATCGTTATTTACTGCTAAATATCCGTCATCTATTGTTACATTGACTTTACAGTTATATGCTATTTCAAATCCTTTTGCAAATTCTAAAAGTCTTCTTTTCATTGTATCATAAATATCTGGATTAAAACATCTCATAGTTCCTTCTAGTTTAACATTTTCTGCGATTATATTTCTTATAGAACCTGCTGTCATTTTTCCAAATGTAAGAACTGCACCTTCCATTGGATTTAAATTTCTAGACACTATACTTTGAACAGAATTTACGAAATTAGCCCCTATTATTATTCCGTCTATTGTATTTTGAGGAATAGCCCCATGTCCACTTTTTCCGATTATTTCAACATCTATCTCACCATTTTGAGCCATTAAATATCCAGCTTTGCAGCCTATATATCCTTCTGGAAAATCTGGATGAATATGAAGTCCATAAACTTCATCTACGTTATATTTTTTGAATACACCAGCTTTCATAAGGCGTTCTGCACCACCTGTATCTTCTTCTGCTGGTTGGAATACAAATACGATATTGTCATTTAAACTCTCTTTATTATCCATTATGTATTCTAAAAATCCTAAAAGTATACTCATATGACCATCATGTCCACATAAATGTTGCGCTCCATCTTCTGTTGGAAGTGCATCTATATCCGCCCTAAATGCTATAGTTTTTTTAGGATTTTTTCCTTTAATTATCCCAACCGTAGCAGTTTCTAATGGTGTTTCATATTCTATATTTAATTTATCTAAATAATCTCTTATATATTTTGCTGTTTTAAATTCCACATGTGAAAGCTCAGCAATTTTATGTAGATTAGTTCTATGTTGTTTAACAATTTTATCTATATATGATATATCTTTCATTAAATTATCCCCCTAAATTTCATTAATGTTTAAATTTTTAGATAATTTAATTATATACATTTTCATTAGATTGTCCAATTTTTTCGTAAAAAAATACTACACCTAGACTAATGTCTAGATGTAGCATTGTATATATATCGATATTAATTTTATTAATTATTATTCTTCGTTTCCGCCGAATTCATCGCTTTCTTCGTATAATAAAGCTATACCACCTTGTGCAGTTTCTTTGTATTTATCCATCATGTCTCTACCAGTTTCGTCCATTATTTTAACTATTTGGTCGAATTTAACATGGTGAACACCATCAGATAATAATGCATAGTTAGCAGCATCTAACGCTCTTTGTGCTCCCATTGCATTTCTTTCTATACATGGTATTTGAACATATCCGTAAGCTGGGTCACAAGTCATACCTAAGTGATGCTCTAAACCTATTTCTGCAGCGTACTCTATTTTTCTAAGAGCTGCACCTTTTATGAATGCTGTAGCAGCAGCTGCCATTGCACAAGCAACCCCAACTTCACCTTGACATCCTACTTCTGCACCTGAAACTGATGCATTTTTCTTAACAGATATACCTATTAAACCTGCTACTGCAAGACCTTCTTCTATAGCTTCGTCATCGAATCCATAGTAGTCTTGTAATGTGAATAATACAGCTGGTAATACACCTGCAGATCCACAAGTTGGAGCTGTAACTATTTCAAATCCTGATGCATTTTGTTCAGATACAGCTAAAGCATATGCATATATCATTGAAGAAAGTTGTTTATTTACTTTGTATTGTCTGTAGAAAGTTCTAGCTTTTCTAGCTAATTTTAATTTTCCTGGAATTATATCAGTAGCTTTTAAACCATCATCTAATGATTTTCTCATAGCTAATCTTATTTCTCTTAAGTAATCCATTATATCTTCATCGTCGAATTCTTTTACGTAGTCAACGAAGTTTTTGTGGTTTTCTCTACACCATTCTATAATGTCTTCTATGTTGTCGTGTGGATAAACACTTGCAGATGATTGTCCTCTTTTACCTTCTTCAGCTAAAGAACCTCCACCTACAGAGAATACAGTCCACTCGTCCATTACGTTTCCTGCTTCATCTAAAGCTACTAATTTCATTCCGTTAGTGTGGAATTCTTTTACTATTTCTGGTTCCCAAACTATTTCAACGTTTTTAGGCGCTAATGTTTTTATTATTATATAGTCAGTTAAGTGACCTTTTCCTGTAGCTGCTAAACTTCCGTATAAATGCGCTCTGAAGCTTGCTGCGTTAGGATTTTTTTCGTTGAATATTCTTGCTGCTCTTTGTGGACCCATAGTGTGAGAACTTGATGGTCCCGGTCCTATTTTATAAAGTTCTTTTAGTGATTCCATAAAACTTTCCTCCTAATAAAATTAATCTTCTGTTTATTTTAAAATTTAATTATTTTGATAAGGTTATCCTACATAAATTCTATTCATTTCAAACTTTAAATTAAAAATGATATACCTTTTCCTATTCTATAAAACTATTTATATATAATTATACCTTTTTCTATAAATAAATTATATAGATATTCTTAATTTCCATAATTTTACCGCTATGGTACTTTTTTATGTGTTTTTTTAATCAAATCGCCCATAGCACTTTACTATTTTAAACTATAAAAACGTTTTTGGCTATACTTTTATTTAATTTTTTAATTTTTTAATTTTTTGCATAATTTCAGTTGATTTTTCCAAAATTTTGTAATAACATTAATTCATAACAACTTATTAAAAATCAAAAACAATTAACTAACCTAAGTAGAGGCGCAATGATTATCAGTAAGTAATATGAGCTGGCGAGTGTAGATGATTACTGAAAGGATGATTTGCCGAAGTTTATATCTTGGCGAAGATATATGCTGGGGTCATGCAGAAAATGCATGAGACTGTCACTTATCTAAGTGGGGGGCTACAGGTTTACTTTGATTTATGTTAGCAACGTACGAAGTATTCCTTTGTACGTTTTTTAATATCAAAAATCTACTCTTGTAGTATCCTTTGGAAAATATATAACCTCCTCTTATTTTATATCTCTATTTAGGAAGTAATAATAAAATACGAAATACTATAAATTATATGAGGTGATATAAAATGAAAAAAGTTAATGTAGCCGTAGTTGGTGCTACTGGTATGGTAGGTAGAACTTTCTTAAAAGTTCTTGAAGAAAGACAATTTCCAATAGAAAATGTATATTTTTTCTCATCTAAAAAATCTGCCGGTTCAACAATAACTTTTGCAGGAAAAGATTACGTAGTTGAAGAATTAACTGAAACTGCTTTTGATGGAAAAAATATTCAAATAGCACTATTCTCTGCTGGTGGAGCTACTAGTGAGAAATTTGCTCCAATAGCTGCTTCAAAAGGTATAATAGTTGTAGACAATTCAGCTCAATGGAGAATGGATCCTGATGTACCACTTATAGTACCAGAAGTTAATCCAGAAGCTATAAAAGAAATCAAAAAAGGTATAATAGCTAATCCTAACTGCTCTACAATACAAGCTATGGTTCCTCTTAAACCTTTATATGAAAAATATGGTTTAAAAAGAATAGTATTCTCAACTTACCAAGCTGTTTCTGGTTCAGGTGTTAGAGGTGTTAAAGACTTAGAAGACGGAATTGCTGGAAAACCAAATCAATTCTATCCTCATCCAATAGCTTTTAACTGTTTACCACATATCGATGTATTTATGGATAACGGCTATACAAAAGAAGAAATGAAAATGATAAATGAAACTAAAAAAATATTTAATGATGATAGCATAAAAGTTACTGCTACTACTGTTAGAGTTCCAGTTAGAGGTGCTCATAGTGAATCAATAAATGTTGAATTTAATAAACCATTTGAACTTGAAGATGTTGTTGAAGCAATCAAAAATACTGAAGGTGTTGTATTAGTTGATAACCCAGCTAAAGATGAGTACCCTCTTGCTGTAGATGCTGAAGGGCATGACGAAGTTTTCGTTGGTAGAATAAGAAGAGACTTCAGTGTTGATAATGGAATCAACTTATGGGTAGTTGCTGACAATATCAGAAAAGGTGCTGCTACAAATGCAGTACAAATCGCTGAATTATTAGTTAAAAATGATTTAGTTTAAAAAATATTTAATGAAAGAAAAAAAATAACTTATTATAAACTTATAAACTTAATTAAAGTAAATGTTTAATCGTTACGAAACTAATTAAATGTAACATTAGTTCTTAAATTTAATGAATTAAAATAAGAATATTGAATATATAAAAAAGGGGAGATATATATGATATTTACAGGTTCTGCAGTTGCATTAGTAACACCATTTAACGAAGATAACACACCAAATTTTGAAAAAATAAAAGAATTAGTTGAATACCACATAGCTAACGGAACAGATGCAATAGTTGCTACTGGTACTACAGGGGAAGCTAGTACTATGACAGATGAAGAACAACTAGACGTTATTAAATGCATCGTCGATACAGTAAACAAAAGAATACCAGTTATCGCTGGTGCTAGTACAAATGATACTAGACATTCACTTAGTTTAGCTAAAGGTGCTCAAGATATGGGGGCTGATGCTTTATTAATAATCACTCCATATTACAACAAAGCTAATAGAACTGGTCTAAAAGCTCACTTCAAAGCTATAGCTGATGCTGTTGATCTACCAATAATTTTATACAATGTTCCTTCTAGAACAGGAGTTAACATAGCTCCAGATTTAGTTGCTGAATTAGCTAACGAATGTAAAAACATAGTTGCTATAAAAGAAGCTAGTGGTGATATAGCTCAAGTTGCTGAAGTAGCTAGATTAGTTCCAGATGATTTTGCAATCTATTCTGGAAATGACGACTCTATAACTCCATTATTATCATTAGGTGGTAGCGGTGTTATATCAGTTTTAGCTAATGTTTGTCCACGCCAAACTCATGACTTAGTTGCAAAATTCTTAGACGGTGATGTTAAAGGTTCTTGCAAAATACAACTAGAACTAAAAGCTCTTATAGATGCTTTATTTATAGAAGTAAATCCAGTTCCAGTAAAAACTGCATTAAACTTATTAGGATTTGATGTTGGTCACTTAAGATTACCTCTTGGTGAAATGAATCCTAAAAACTTAGAAGTATTAAAACAAGAATTAATAAATGCTGGACTTGAAGTAAAATAAATAACAAGCTTAATTTAAACAGGGAAGAATCTAATTTGATTCTTCCCTGAAATAAATGAAACTTAATTAGGGGGTATAACATTGAAAGTTATAATAAATGGATACAGCGGAACAATGGGTCAAGTATTGACAAAATGTGTAGCAGATGATGAAGAATTAGAACTTGTTGCCGGTATTAGTCCAAAACACCACGATGTTGATGGATTCAACACTTACTCAAGTTTTGCTGATGTAAAGGAAGATTCTGATGTGGTTATAGACTTCTCTAATCCACTTGCTTTAGATGGTATATTAGAGTATTGTTTAAAAACTAAAACTCCTGTAGTTCTTGCTACTACTGGATATAACGATGAAGAAATGGAAAAAATACATGAAGCTGCTAAACAAATTCCTGTATTTTTATCATTCAACATGTCACTAGGTGTAAACATTCTACTTAAATTAGTAAAAGAAGCTGCTAAAAACTTAGCTAACTTTGATATAGAAATAATCGAAAAACATCACAATAAAAAAGTCGACTCTCCTAGCGGTACTGCTGTAATGATTGCAAATGCTGTTAAGGAAATCAGAGAACAATCTGAATTTATATATGGAAGACATGGTCGTACAGGTAAAAGACAACAAAATGAAGTAGGAATACATGCAGTAAGAGGTGGAACTATAGTCGGTGAACATAGTGCTATCTTTGCTGGAAACGATGAAATTTTAGAAATAAACCACTCTGCTCGTTCAAAAAATGTATTTGCTGAAGGTGCTATAGCAGCAGCAAAATATTTGGTAAACCAAGAACCTGGTTTCTACAATATGGACGATATGTTAGGTTAAATTTATATTCATAAATTAGATTAATATCACTATAAACATGAGTTATACAAAACTATAAATAAAAAAGTCTTCATTTAAATATTATTAAGTTAATGTAGACTTTTTTGAAACGCATTAACGAAAATTATATCTATACACAATCTAAAGCTGATTATAATTTCCTATGCGTTATAAAAATATATAAAGAAAGTTTTAAAGGAGATTGAAATGTTAGATTTAAACGATGCTTATGCAATTGCCAAATTTATAAAAGATGCTGAAAAACAAACACCAGTTAAAGTCTATGTTTCTACTACTGCTGAAATAGCTAAAGCAGAAAGTTTCAAAGTTTTCGGAAATAATGGGGAATACACTTTAATAGGTGATTATAAAACTATAATGGATGCTATCGCTCCAATAAAAGATCAAATAACTGATATGTATGTTGAAAATTCTGCTAGAAACTCTGCTATTCCAATGATAGATATGTTAGGTATAGATGCTAGAATAGAACCAGGTGCTATAATAAGAGACATGGTTACTATAGAAAAAAATGCTGTTGTAATGATGGGTGCTGTTATAAACATCGGCGCTGTTATAGGCGAAGGAACTATGGTAGATATGAATGCTGTTGTTGGCGCTAGAGGAATATTAGGTAAAAATGTTCACCTAGGAGCTTGCTCAGTTGTTGCTGGTGTTCTTGAACCACCTTCAGCAACTCCAGTTATAGTTGAAGATGATGTTCTTATCGGTGCTAACTGTGTAATATTAGAAGGTGTCAGAATTGGTAAAAGTGCTGTTGTTGCCGCTGGTTCTGTTGTTACAAAAGACGTTGAACCAGGCGCTGTTGTTGCCGGTTCACCAGCAAAAGTAGTTAAAATGAAAGATGAAAAAACTGCTGCTAAAACTCAATTAATGAACGATTTAAGAGGATAAAAAAATAGAGTGGATATTTCTCCACTCTATTTTTTTATATATAAAATTATAAATTATGTTTTACTATGCAAATACTTCTACTTTTTCTGGATTAAATTCTAAATTTTCACCTTGTGATTTGATAACTTGTTTGTACCAGTAATACGAATCTTTACAACATCTCTCCATCGTTCCGTTTCCTTCGTTATCTCTATCTACATAAATCATACCGTATCTTTTTTTCATTTCTCCTGTTGTAAATGAAACTAAATCCATTATCCCCCATGGTGTATATCCCATTAAGTCTACCCCATCATAGTTAACTGCTAACTCCATTTGCTCAATATGTTTTTTTAGGTAATCTATACGATATTGGTCATGTATTTGTCCGTCTTCTGATATTTGGTCTATTGCCCCAAATCCATTTTCTACTATGAATAATGGTAATTCATATCTATCATAGAAACGGTTTAATGTATATCTTAAACCAACTGGGTCTATTGCCCATCCCCAATCACTTGATTCTATGTATGGGTTTTCTACCCCATTTGATAAGGCTCCATTTACAATATCTCCTGTATTGTCATTATTAACATCCGCTTTAACAGTTGTTGACATATAATAACTAAATCCTATATAGTCTACAGTTCCTTTTGCAAGGATTTCTGCATCCCCTTCTTCCATTCCTATGTCATAACCTTTTCTTTCAAATTCTTTTAATGCATAACTTGGATAATGCCCTCTACAATGTACATCTGCAAAGAAGTATCTTTGACGCATTGCTTCTTCTGCTGCCATAATATCATCTGGATTACAAGAATATGGGTATATTGGCACATGCGATACCATACATCCTATTTTGAAATCTGGATTTATTTCTTTACCTGCTATTACAGCTTTTGCACTTGCTAATAATTCATTATGTGCAACTTTATATAATACAGCTTTTGGATCTTCCCCTTCTTTGACTATTACCCCTGAATTTGTCCAGAAGAATAATGGGTTGTCAGTGTCCATTTGGTTATTTATTTCATTAAATGTCATCCAATACTTAACTTTATCTTTATATCTTTCAAAACAATCTACTACTTTACGACTTCTAAATCCACCATATTCTCTCGCTAAATGAAGAG
>JABLTM010043551.1_pt1 | contig 15497 bp, 12 predicted proteins | sample 7160121 | NCBI WGS metagenome assembly JABLTM01 (sample SAMN14651224, study PRJNA627086) | human gut metagenome | isolation source: feces | host: Homo sapiens
CGAGCATTTTGGCAACGCAGATGCCGTGCCGCAGCCGTCGGAGCGGTGCTTAAGCCGTAAGGCGGGAATTGTGCGGTGTTGCCTTAGGTTGGCGGGCGCACAATGTGCGCCCCTACGGGTGAGATGCCAATAAATGCCCGACATAACACATAAAAACTGCAATATAAAAATCACCCGCATACCGCTCCACCACCCCGCATATAAAATCCATAATAAACCCAACCCCATCTCCAAGTCCGAACTCCTCCCTCCTAACTCCTAACTAAAGCTGGGGTGTTCACTATGCTTCTTCCTCTCCTCATGACAACCATCGCCGGTCTGTCCACTGGTCTGGGCGGGCTGATTGCGGCGCTGTTCCGGCCAACGCCAAGGCTGATGGCGTTCTGCGGCGGCTTTGCCGGGGCGGTCATGCTGACCGTCAGTTTGGCGGACCTGGCTCCGGCGCTGCTGGATTTTTACGGGGCGCTGCTTTCACCCTTTGGCTGTGGGGCTGCGGCTGCGGCACTGCTGCTGGGTGGTATGCTGGCAGCCTGGCTGTTGGCCTGTGCTCTGCCGGACGAGGATACACTGGCCGACCGTTTTGGCTCCCGCACCCAGGGCTCTGCCATGCGGGCTGCGCTGGTAACGGGGGCAGCCCTGCTGTTGCATAACCTGCCGGAGGGCATCCTGACCCTGCTGACCAACGTCTCGGACCCGCAGCTGGGGGCGCGCACGGCACTGGCGATTGCCCTGCACAATATCCCGGAGGGATTGGCTGTTGCGGTGCCTTTTGCTTGCGCCACCGGCAGCCGGGCCAAGGGTGCCGTGGCTGCGCTGGTATCCGGCCTTGCGGAACCGGCAGGGGCCGTTTTGGCGGCACTGGTGCTGGCCCCACTGTTGACGCCGGGACTTTTGAACGGCATTGTGGCTGTGGTGGCGGGCATTATGCTGTGGGTGGCGGCTGCCCAGCTGCTGCCCGCGGCGTTTGAACCGGCGTGGCGCAAAATGGGGGTGACAGGCTTTTGCGCGGGGGTGCTGATGATGATTCTTGGCATTGCAGCGTTGGCTTGATTGTGGTATACTATAACCTGTATTTGTCTGGGGTGCAAATAGTGCCTGGAAACCATGCAGGGGAGGGAAAATATCCATGCCATACCGCCGCAGCTGCGCCGCGTGCGCACTGGCAGCCGCGCTGCTGCTTTCCGGCTGTTCTGCCGTAACCGGCAGCGATGTGGAATCCCTGCTGCGCGCGCCGCAGGCTTCCGGCGAGACGAGCGCCGTACAAAAGGCGCTAAACAGCGCCCTTGGTGTAACCGCGACCCTGAAATACCCTGCCAGCGGCGATTTTCTTTCCCCTCTTTTGTTTGGCGATTGGGATGGTGACGGCCAGGATGAAGCCGCCGTGCTGTACACGCTGGATGCCTCTGCGGGCAATGTGTACCTGGCTATTCTGGAACCGACCGAGGAAAACGGCTGGCGGGTGACGCAGACGGCAGAAGGGCTTTCCAGCGAGGTGGAAAGCGTGAACACCGCCCATCTGCGGGATGAAAATTCCTTGCAGATCCTTGTCGGCTATGCCAGCGCCCAGGGCGACCGTTATATGGTGGTGTATCTGTACACCGAGGATGGCCTGCAGATCATCATCAAGCAGGCATACACCGAAATGATCCTTGCCAACCTGACGGGCGGAGAGGGCACCCAGGATTTGGTATTGGCCCTGCCCGCTGAGCAGGAGGGCGGCGGCCTGAACCTGCAGCTGCTGACCAACACCGAGGATGGCTTCCGCTCCGCCCAGACCCTTGCGATTGGGGATTACAGCGGCTGTGCGGCCCTGCACGCGGGCATTGGTGCGGACGATGGCAACTATCTGGTGGTGGATGGCTGGACCGGTGCTTCCGGCACCAGCCTGGCAAGCTCTATTGTAGTGTATGACCCGGAAACCCGATTTTTGCAGACCTACCGCCCGGCGGGCGTGGCCAACCTGACCAAAGCGACCCTGCGGTATGACGCCGCGCTGGTCAGCACCGATCTGGACGGCAACGGAACGATCGAGATTCCCACGATGATCGATGACGGCGGCAAAATTTCCACCGGAATGGACAAGCGGCTGCGCTTTATCCTGTGGCGGGATTTTGCCGCGGAGGATGAGACCGGCAGCCACTTTGGTGTGTATGACAGCGAGTACAGCTTCTTTCTGGCGCTGCCGGAATCCATGCACGGCTCGGTGCTGCTGCGCACCAACCGGGATGGCAGCGGCTGGATGGTGTGCAACCGCGAGGGTACCACAGTTTATTGCGAACTGCGCCTGACCGACCCCGCCAAAGAAACCCAAACCCCGGACATCGACGGGGAACAGACCGAAGCCGGGGAGTACCGCCGCATTGCCAACATTGGCAGCCAGCAGCTGCAGGCCCGCGTGGTGACCCCGTATTATGGCCTGAGTATTGACGATATCATCCACGGAACAACCGTGTTCCGTTAAAAAGAAACTAAAAATATACGGTAAAACGCGCATGTCTATCTGCGGGCGGTGCGCCATAACAATCAGGCGGCGGGAAACAGAATCCCGACCGGGAAAGGAAAAACAATGAAACGTATTCTGGTCGTAGAAGACGAAGCCAGCATCCGCGAACTTGTGGCACTGAACCTGAAAATGACAGGCTGGGAAGTATTGGAAGCCCCCAGCGCGGAACGTGCGCTGGAGTTGATCCAGAAAAATCCCCCCTGCGATGTAGCGCTGCTGGATATCATGCTGCCGGGCATGGATGGGTTTTCGCTGTGCGAAACCATCCGCCACGGTGACCCGTACATCGGTATTATTATGGCGTCCGCCAAAGGGCAGGAGAGCGATAAGATCCGCGGCCTTTCCATCGGCGCGGATGATTACATCACCAAGCCGTTCTCGGTGTCGGAGCTGATGGCCCGCGTGGAAGCGCTGGCCCGCCGAGTGCGCCGCAGCGCCACTGCGGACGATGAACAGGCAGGCTCCGAGCCGGATCAGCTGGTCAGCGGCCCTTTTGTGCTGGATGAAAAAAGCCGCGTGCTGTACAAATCCGGCAAGCCCATTGACCTGACCCAGGTGGAATTTCAGATCATGGAGCTGTTTTTCCGCAACCCCGGCACTGCCCTGGTGCGCGAAAAGATCCTGGAAGGCGTTTGGGGCAAGGGGTATTTCGGAGATGTCAAGATCGTGGATGTCAACATCCGCCGCCTGCGCATGAAAGTGGAAGATGAACCCAGCAGCCCCCAGCACATTTTGACCGTCTGGGGCTATGGCTACCGCTGGAACGCATAATTACCGCATTTTTGTGGAAAGGGGGCTGCCGCCTGTGCAGAGCATTACCCGCCGTTGGCTGCGCGGCAGCCTGCTGATTACCATTTGCATCCTGGCTGCGGCGCTGGGGCTGTTTTTGTATTACAGCCACCAGAATTTGTACGGCGGGGTGCAGCGTGCCATGCAGGCGCGGTTTTCCACCGTGGAGGGACGTTTGCAGGCAACCGGCACCGCCGGCAGCAGCCAGGCAACGTCTGAAAGCCGCAGCCAGTCCCTGCGCCGCACGGTGGAACAGTTTGATGAAAAAGATAAGTTCGAGTTCATGCTGTTGGATTCCTCCGGCGTGGTGCTGGCAACCTCCAGCGGCACCATGAACAAGAATCTGCTGAGCGAGGGCAGGGATTTTTATCAGGCTGTCACCGGCTCCACCGGCAGCGGCATGGTCACTTTCCGCACAGCGGACGGCGAACACGTGATGGCTGTTACCAGCCTGGTGCCTTATGCGGCGGGCAATGTGACGGCCATGCGCCTTGTTACCAGCCTGACGCTGGTGGACCGCCAGTGGTACAGCACGCTGATGGTTTCGTTCGGCGTGGCGGCGGTGGTGCTGGGGTTTGCGGTGTTCAGCGGCCTGTTTTTTATCCGCACCATTGTGCGGCCGCTGGGCCAGGTGGAAGCCACCGCCAATCGCATTGCCCACGGCGATTTGACCACCCGCCTGCCGGATGCCCCGTATGACGATGAGATCGGCCGCCTGTGCAAAGCCATCAACCAGATGGCCGAGGACCTGACAAAAACGGAACGGATGAAAAACGAGTTCATCTCCTCTGTCAGCCACGAACTGCGCACTCCGTTGACCAGCATCAAAGGCTGGGTGGAAACCATCGCCAACATCCGTGACCCCGATGACGAAAACTACCGCAAGGGTATTACCATTATCCGCAGTGAGACCGACCGCCTGTATGATATGGTGGAGGAACTGCTGGATTTTTCCCGCCTGCAAAACGGCATCAAGCTGAACTGCGAGGTGCTGGATTTTGTGGCCGAAGCCACCGACGCTGCCCTGTTTGTGGAAGCCCGCATCCGGCAGGAGGGGCTGCACCTTGTGTATGACGAACCGCCGGAGCCGTATCCCGTTTGGGCTGACCCCGCCCGCCTGCGCCAGGTGTTTGTCAACGTATTTGATAACGCCATCAAATATTCGCCGCCGGAAGGAACCATTTTCTTTACTTTGACCCGCACCGCCACCACCGTAACGGCCAGCATCCGGGATCAGGGCCGCGGCATTGCGCCGGATGACCTGCAAAACGTAAAGATGAAATTCTTCAAAGCCAAAAACGCCGTGCGTGGTTCCGGCATCGGCCTGGCGGTGGTGGATGAGATCACCAAAGCACTGGGCGGTACGGCGGATATCACCTCAACGTTGGGGCAGGGTACCACCGTTACCATCACCCTGCCCATCTACCACGCTGGGCAGGAACATCTGCACGCGCCGATTTGACCGCAAAAATAAAGGAGAACCCATGCCGCAAGAACAACGTCCAACTGAAAAATTCCGTACCTCTGTGGGCGGCCAGGCCCTGATGGAGGGCATTATGATGCGCGGCCCTGAAAAAATCTGCTGCGCGGTACGCCGCCCGGACGGCACGATTGATCTGAGCTATTCCGATGTGACCACCCACTGGTACAATAAAGTTCCCCTGGTGCGCGGAGTGTGCAATATGGTGGAAAACCTGATGAACGGGTACAAATACCTGATGCACTCCGCCGATATTGCCATGACGGAAGAGGAAAAAGAGGAAGAAAAGCAGAACGAGAGCAAGCTGGACCGCTGGCTGGACGAACACGCCGGCCCCAAGGTACAAAGTGCGCTGATGACCCTTTCCGCCTGCGCAGGTGTAGTGCTGGCAATTTTTCTGTTTACCTTTCTGCCTACGTTCCTGACTGGGCTGGTGGCAAAAATGATCCCCATGGGGCGCTGGCCGCGGGTCATCTTGGAAGCAGTGCTCAAGCTGGCAATCTTTTTGGGTTACATGTTCCTCTGCACCCGCATGAAGGAAATCCACCGCATGTTCCAGTACCACGGGGCTGAGCACAAAACGATTGCCTGCTATGAGGCAGGTGAGGAATTGACGGTTGCTAACATCCGCAGACATACGCGGTTCCACCCCCGCTGCGGCACCAGTTTTTTGATTCTGGTCATTCTGGTCAGCATTGTGCTGTATGCGGTGCTGCCGTGGAGCGGTACCATGCTGCGCGTGCTGTACAAGCTGGCCATGCTGCCGCTGCTGGTGGGCATCTGTTATGAGATTTTGAAGTGGGCAGGGCGTTCCAACTCGCTGCTGGCACGGGCTGTTTCGGTGCCGGGGCTTTGGCTGCAGCACCTGACGACCTTTGAGCCGGAAGATGACATGATTGAAGTGGCCATCGCCGCCGTTACCCCCGTACTGCCCAAAAAGCCGGAGGATGGCCAATGGTAACGCCGCTTGCCCCACAGCAGCTGGCGGGCATTCTGCCGCGCCAGGCTGTGCGCATGGTGCAGGATGCTCTGCAGGCCGCAGGCTGCCCCGATGCTGATTACGACGCCCGCGAACTGCTGCGCATTGCCGCTGGAAAAGATCCGCGCTTGCTGTTTGACCCGCTTACCCGGCCGCAGGCTGAGTGCCTGGCGGAACTGGCGGCTCAGCGCATGCAGCGGGTGCCGCTGCAATACCTGGCAGGGGAGTGGGACTTTCTGGGGTTGACCTTCAAAGTCGGCCCCGGTGTGCTCTGCCCCCGCGCAGACAGCGAGGTGGTGTGCGAAACTGCCATTGAGCTGTTGCAGCAGATGGGAAAACCTGAGCCCCGGGTGCTGGACCTGTGCGCCGGAACTGGCTGCCTGGGCATTGGCATCCGCCATTTTGTGCCAAGTGCCAGCGTGACCTGCGTGGAAAAAAGCCCGCAGGCGCTGCAATACCTGCAAGCCAACGTACATGGCACCGGTGTGCAGGCAAAGGCAGCGGATGTGCTGCAATACTGGCGGGAGCTTATGCCCCAAAGCGTGCAGCTGATCATCTCCAACCCGCCGTACCTGACCGGGGCAGAGATGCAGGCCCTGATGCCGGAGACCGCCCACGAGCCAGCTATGGCGCTGGACGGCGGAACGGATGGGTTGGATTTTTACCGCGCCATTGCCGCCCATTACCGTGATATTGTCTGCCCCGGTGGGTGGCTGGTGTTTGAGATTGGCTGTGCCCAGCGGGCGGATGTGATGGAGATATGCCGCCAAAACGGCTGGCAGCAAGTGCAGGCAAGGAAGGATTGCGGCGGCAACGACCGTGTGGTGTACGCCCAACGGGTGAAATAAATCTGATTTTCAACGTTTTGCAGCTGAAATGTGGAAAATGCGAAGAAAATTTTGAAAAGATGACAACAAATGGTTGTAATTCGTGCCGCGATTGGTTATAATAATACCTGATAAACGCAGGACGACCATTTGGATAGCGGCGCACCTGCCGTATAAAATAAAAACAGCACCGCAGTTGCCTGTGGTGCATACGGGATACAACGCACGATCGCTCAGATAAGGAGATATAAACTTATGGCAGCAAAAAAGGAAAGTTCATCCAAGCAGCTCCCCACCGGCCCGGCAGGGGATAAAAAGGCAGCGCTGGAGACGGCACTGGCCCAGATCGAAAAGCAGTTTGGCAAAGGCGCCGTGATGAAGCTTGGGACCAACGTTGCCATGCAGGTGGATGCCATTTCCACCGGCAGCCTGGGGCTGGACCTGGCGCTGGGCATCGGCGGCCTGCCACGCGGACGCATCATTGAGGTATATGGGCCGGAATCTTCCGGTAAAACCACCCTGGCCCTGCATGTTCTGGCTGAAGCCCAGAAGCTGGGCGGCGAGGTTGCCTTTATCGACGTTGAGCACGCCCTGGATCCCACCTATGCCCGCGCCCTTGGCGTTGACATTGACAGCCTGCTGGTCAGCCAGCCGGATACCGGCGAGCAGGCCATGGAAATCTGCGAAGCTCTGGTACGCTCCGGCGCGATTGACGCTATTGTTGTGGACTCTGTTGCTGCCATGGTGCCCAAAGCCGAAATTGAAGGCGAAATGGGCGATTCCCACGTTGGCCTGCAGGCCCGCCTGATGAGCCAGGCTCTGCGTAAGCTGACCGGCATCATCGGCAAAACAAACACCGTCTGCATCTTTATTAACCAGCTGCGCGAAAAAGTCGGTGTGATGTACGGCAACCCTGAAGTGACCACCGGCGGCCGCGCCCTGAAATATTATTCCTCTGTACGTATTGATGTGCGCCGCATTGAGGGCCTGAAGGACGCCAGCGGTTCCTTTATCGGCAACCGTACCCGCGCCAAGATCGTCAAGAACAAAGTGGCACCCCCGTTCCGTGAGGCCGAGTTTGACATCATGTTCGGCGAGGGAATCTCCAAACTGGGCGAAATGATCGATCTGGGTGCTAAGCTGGGCATTGTGCAAAAGAGCGGCGCATGGTTCAACTATGGCGATATCCGCTTGGGCCAGGGCCGCGATAACGCCAAGCTCTACCTGAAAGAACACCCTGATGTGGCTGCTGAGATTGAAAAGCAGGTGCGCGAAAATGCGGACCGTCTGCTGGCGGCCGGCAAAAAGGGAACCGTGAAGCCGCTGGAGAAGCCGGCTGTTACCCCCGTTGCTGCTGAAGATGCCCCTGCCGCTCCCATGGTGGATGCACCCAAGACCACCGGCAGCGAGATGGACCTCGACATCATGGTTGACGAATAAGCGATGCCGAAGCTGACACAGGTAAAAGAAACAAAAAGAGGCCGCTATGCGCTGTTTTTTGACGGCGAGTTTGCCTTTTCGCTGGACGAGGACACCTTTGCCATGGCGGGGCTGCATACCGGGGATGAGCTGGAAGAATGGCAGATCCATGACCTGCAGACCAAAAGCGACACCCGCAAGGCTGTGGATAAAGCCATGGACCTGCTGGCCCTGCGGGACCATGCAGCCGGGGAGCTTTATCAAAAGCTCTGCCGCAGCTTTGACCCCCACAGCGCTGCCGCCGCCGTGGCAAAAATGCAGGAGCTGAACCTGCTGGATGACGCTGGTTTTGCCCGCCGCCGTGCGGCGGAGCTGCTGCGCAAGCGCAAGAGCCGCCGTGCAATTCTGGATGATCTGCACGCCAAAGGCATTGACCGCGGCGCGGCCGCCGAAGCGGTGGAAACGCTGTTTGCCCAAAGCGAGGAGGACGAGGAGGAAAACCCGGAGCTGGCCAATGCCCGCGCACTGGTGGAACGCCACTATGCCGCAAAGCTGGCACAGGGCAAATGGCAGCAGGTAGCTGCCGCTTTGGCACGGCGCGGGTTCTCCCACAGCGTGATCCGCCAGGCATTGGCAGATGCCGAGACAGAAGAAACCGAAGCGTAGCACAAAAAAGTACACACCGCAGGGGCAAAAAATGCTCCTGCGGCATTGTGGTATCAATGCACCGAACGGATAGCTTTGCCTGAATTTTGCCAAAGCAAGCGGCAGAGCCCAACATAACATACTGAAAAGAGAGACAGGAACAACCATACATGAATATTGCAATTATTTCCCTTGGATGCCCCAAAAACCAGGTCGATGCTGATGTATTCTGCCACGCGCTGATCAAGGCGGGCCACCAGACGGTTGCGGACCCCGAACAGGCGGACATTATTATTGTCAACACATGCGGCTTTATCCAGTCCGCTAAAGAGGAAGCCATTGAAAACATTTTGATGGCCTGCCAGTATAAGCAGCAGAATCCCAACCTGAAGGTGATCGTGACCGGCTGCCTGGCTGAGCGCTATAAAACCCAGATTGTGAGCGAAATGCCGGAAGTGGACGCCGTTGTGGGCATTGGCTCCAACGCCGCTCTGCCCGCCATTGTGGAGCGCCTGACCGCCAACGGCGCGGGCCAGGTGGAAAGCTATGGCCCCAAATGCGATATGGAGCTGGGCGGTGCCCGTGTTATCAGCACGCCGCGCCACTATGCTTACCTGAAAATTGCCGAAGGCTGCAACAACCGCTGCCATTACTGCGCCATCCCGCTCATCCGCGGCCCGCTGCGCAGCCGCCCCATTGACGACTGTGTTGCCGAAGCTCGCTGGCTGGCCGGGGAGGGCGTGAAAGAGCTGATCCTGGTGGCGCAGGACCCCACCGCTTACGGCGAGGACTGGGGCAAACCCGGCGCAGTTTGCGAACTGTTGGATAAGCTGAACACCATTGAGGGCATCCGCTGGATCCGTGTGCTGTACGCCTACCCGGAGCGTATCTCCGATGAATTCATCGCAGCCCTTGTGCGCAACAATAAGGTTGTGCCGTATCTCGATCTGCCCATCCAGCACTGCGATGACGAGGTGCTGAAAAACATGAACCGCCGCGGCGGCCGCAAAGAAATTGAGGATGCCATCCGCCGCCTGCGCGCGGCCATCCCCAACATCACGCTGCGCACCACCCTGATTGCAGGTTTCCCTGGTGAGACCGAGGAACAGTACAGCGAGTTGTGCGACTTTGTCAAAACCGTCAAGTTTGACCGCCTGGGCTGCTTTGCCTATTCCGCCGAGGAAAACACCGTGGCCGCCAAGATGGACAACCAGATTGACGAGGAAGTCAAGCAGCGCCGCGCAGACCACATTATGGAGCTGCAGGCCGAGATCAGCGCGGAAAAGGAAGCAGAAAAGGTCGGCAAGACCTATGAGTGCATCTGCGATGGCGTGGACGATGAAACCGGCATGTACCTGCTGCGCTCCGCAGCAGACTGCCCGGAAATTGATGGCAGCATCATGACCCCGGCAGATACCCCGCTGGAAGCCGGCGCGTTCTATAACGTTACCATCACCGATGCCGATACTTATGATCTTTATGGTTATGCGGAAAGCAAAGTGGAGGAATAAACCATGAATCTGCCTAACAAATTAACGATGATGCGTGTCATCATGGTGCCGTTCTTTATGGTATTTGCTGCCATGAGCCATATGGGCACGCTCCGGTTCAACGCAACGTATGCCTTGATAGCGGGCATTCTGTTTGCTGTGGCCAGCTTTACGGATTTCCTGGATGGCTACCTGGCCCGCAAGAACCACCTGGTAACGGACTTTGGCAAGTTTATGGACCCGCTGGCTGATAAAATGCTCACAACTGCCGCCATTATTTATATGGTGGTGGACGGTGTCTGCTCCCCCGTGGTGCTGGCCATCATCATGTTCCGCGAGTTTGCTGTGGCCGGTGTGCGCATGATTGCGGCAGAGTCCGGTACCGTCATTGCCGCAAACATGTGGGGCAAGGTCAAAACCGTGCTGCAGATGGTCACCATCATCTTCTATTACTTTGCCATGGCGCTCGCCCCGGCGGACGGCGTTGGGGTTATCAGCTTTACCACCCAGGTGCTGTGCTGGGCCGTTGCTGCCGTTACCGCACTTTCCGGCTGCATCTACCTGTGGCAGAATCGTTCCTGCTTTATGCAGGCAAAATGATGCTGCCCCCTTGCAACCGCTTATCAGGGCGGCTATAATAAATCTGAACGGTTTGCAGGTTTAGCCGCGCCGTACCAGCAAAGTTGGGAAAGGAAGTTCCTGTCCATGCAGATTTTTAATACCATGACCCGCAAAAAGGAAGATTTTATCCCGCAGGAGCCGGGCGTTTATCGCATTTACGTCTGCGGCCCTACGGTGTATAACTATATCCATATCGGCAATGCGCGCCCCATGATCGTGTTTGACACGCTGCGCCGCTATCTGGAGTACCTTGGCAACAAGGTGCTGTATGTCTCCAATATCACCGATATTGACGATAAACTGATCAAAAAAGGCCAGGAGGACGGCACCACCATGCAGGAGGTTGCCCGCAAGTTCGAGGCCGAGTACATCAAAGATTCTGAGGGCCTGAACGTTAAGGCCCCCACCGTGCGCCCCCGCGCAACCGAGCATATCGGTGAGATCATCAAGATCGTCAAGGACCTGGTCGAATCCGGACATGCTTACGTTGCCCACAACGGCGATGTCTACTTCCGCGTTAAGTCTGATCCCGGTTACGGCAAGCTGAGCCACCTGAACCTGGACGATCTGGAAAGCGGCAACCGCGAACTGCGCAGCCAGATGGATGACGACCTGAAAGAAGACCCCGCAGATTTTGCTGTCTGGAAGGCCGCCAAGCCGGGCGAGCCTTCCTGGAACAGCCCCTGGGGCCAGGGCCGTCCGGGCTGGCACATTGAGTGCAGCGCCATGGCCCGTAAGCACCTGGGCAAGACCATCGACCTGCATGCAGGCGGCCAGGACCTGATCTTCCCCCATCACGAAAACGAGATTGCACAGTCGGAGTGCGCCAACGGCTGCACCTTCAGCCATTACTGGATGCACAACGGCTTTTTGAACATCAACAACCAGAAGATGTCCAAGAGCGCCAACAACTTCTTTACCGTGCGTGAAATTGCCGATAAGTACGGCTATGAGCCGATCCGTTATTTTATGCTCACCGCTGGTTACCGCATGCCGCTGAACTATACGGTGGACCTGATCGAGAGCTGCAAGAACAGCTTGGAGCGCCTGTACACCTGCCGCGATAACCTGGATTTTGCCATCCGCAATGCCCATGGCACTGACACTGCCCTGACTGAAAAGTGCGAAGAAGCACGCAAAAAGTTCAAGACCGCCATGGATGACGACCTGAACACCCCCGATGCTCTGGCCGCCATTTTTGAGTTCGTCAAGGACATCAACACCATGTCCGATGCTGCCGATAAGGCTACGTTGGAAAAGGCTGCCGCCACGTTTGACGAGCTGACCGGTGTGCTGGGCCTGATGTACAACCGCAAGGCCGAGGAAGCCCCCGACGAAGTGAAGCAGCTGGTGGAAGAGCGCGCCGCAGCCAAAAAGGCCAAGGACTTTGCCCGCGCCGATGCTCTGCGCGCCAAAATCACTGAGCTGGGCTGGAATGTGATGGACACCGCCAAGGGCCCGCAGCTGACCAAGCTATAATTATTACTGCACAATCACGGCAAAACAAAGGAATTGGAAACAGGGAAGCATCTGCCTCTGCTTCCAGTTCCTTATTTTATTGCAGCGGCAAATACGCTGCATTATCTGGAGAGTTCAGAATGACAAATACCAGAACCAAACAGAAAGAGCGAACGCTGTATATTATATTGGCCGCAGCGCTTGCCGCGCGCCTGCTGCTGGCCCTTGTTACTGAAGGCTACACCTATGATATGAGCTGCTTTGTAGCCTGGGGGGATAAGCTGGCCAGCGAGGGTCCCGCGGCCTTTTACAGCGCCGATTATTTTGCAGACTACCCGCCCGGCTACATCCTTGTGCTGGGGCTGGTCAGCCTGGTGCGCAAGGCGCTCCAACTGAGCTATGAATCCCGCTGGACCTATTTTTTGCTGGCACTGATCCCCGCAATCTGTGATTGTGCCGCCGTGGTGCTGCTGGACCATATCAGCCGCCGGTATATGGGGCAGGGCAGGGCACAGCGCTGCCTGGTGCTGTTTGCGGCGTTCTGCCCGCTGACCTTGTTTGATACCGGCATCTGGAAGCAGATCGATGGGGCTTTTGCGCTGCCGCTGCTGCTCTGCTTCTGGCTGCTGGAAGAGCGCCGCTACCTGCTCGCTGCGGTGCTGTACGGCGTGGCGCTGGCCATCAAGCCGCAGGCACTGTTGGCTGGGCCGGTGCTGGCCGTCTGCTTTTTGGTGGCTATTGCGGATGCCGTGCGGGATGGCAAAAGCCCGCTGAAATCGGTCGGCCAAATTTTTGGCGGTGCTGCGCTGGCTTTGCTGCTGCCGCTGCTGGCGGGCCTGCCGTTTTACGGGGCAAAAAATCTGGTGCCGTCCTTGATCGATAAGTACATCACCACGGCGTCTGGCTACCAGTATGCCACCATCAATGCGTTCAACTGGTTTGCAGCGCTGGGCGGCAACTGGCAGGCGCTGGATGTTTGCCCGGTGTTTAACCTGAGCTGGAAAGTGCTGGGCATTTTCAACATCGCTGTTATCACGGTGCTGCTTGTGGTGCTGGCGGTCATCAGCTGGCGGGCGGGGCGGTTTTCCCCGCTGCTGCTGGCAGCGTTTTACACGGTGGGGATTTTTACCTTTGCCCATTGCATGCACGAGCGTTACCTGGTGCTGGGCATGCTGCTGGTACTGCTTGCTGCGGCGCGCTGGAATGACATCCGTCTGTATGGTGCCGGGTTTGGTCTGTCGATAACGGGCTTCTTGAACCTGGAAACTGTGTATACCCTGGTAGGCAGCGATGACGAGTGGCTCAGCAGCGATACCAGCCGCGAGTTTGCCATGGCAGTCGGCTTTGCCGAAACAGCAGCCTTTGTGCTGCTGGCTTTCACCGCGTGGGCCATCTGCCGCCATGGAGCGGTTTCTCCACTGGCAAAAGTGGAAACCATCGAAAAAGATAAAACAAAAACAGTGCAGAAAAAGCTGGAACTGTGCACCCTGCGCATTGATCCGCAGCCTGCCTGGACGGCTAAAGAGAAGAAAGCCTTGGCAACGCTGACGTTGATCGTTGCTGTGGTGAGCTTTGCTTACCTTGGCAGCATGAAAGCACCGCAGAACCCTGTGGATGCTACGGACAGCACGGCAACCATCGACTTTACCCCGCAGCAGGACGCGGTGGAAATCTGGGTGTACCCCGGCATTTCCACCGGCGGCAGCCTGCGCATCACGGATGCAGCGGGCAATGAGCTGTACCAGAAGGAACTGAGCTATGCAACGCCGTTCTGCTGGACCAAAACGGCCATCACGGCTCCGGCAGGGCAGACCCTGACCGCAACGATTGAAAATGCGCAGACGTTTGAACTGGCCCTGCGGGATGCCACCGGTGCGCTGGTGCCGGTAACGGGCGGCGATGCCCTGTTTGATGAGCAGAGCGAAGTGCCAGATACCATCAGCCAGCTGAACAGTATGTATTTCGATGAAATCTATCATGGCCGTACTGGGTACGAAATGCTGCACCGCATGACGGCATACGAAACCACACACCCGCCGCTGGGCAAAGATTTTATCATGCTGGGCATTGCTATTTTTGGAATGACAGCCTTTGGCTGGCGCTGTGCCGGAACGCTGTTCGGCGTGATGCTGGTGCCGCTGATGTGGTGCTTTGCCCGCCGCCTGACCCACAAACGCTGGGCCGGGGCCATGGCAGGTGCGCTGATTGCCGCTGGGTTCATGCGATTTTCCCAAAGCCGCATTGCCACAATCGATATTTACGGTACGTTCTTTATCCTGTTAGGCGCATATTTTATGGTATGGTATTGCCAGAGCGTGCTGCAAAACGGCGTAAACGGCTCGCTGCTGCCCATGGCGCTGGGCGGCGTGGCATTTGGGCTTGGGTGTGCATCCAAGTGGACCGGAATTTATGCCGGGGCAGGGCTTGCGGTGTTGTACCTGGGTGTGCTGTATGCCCGCTGGAAGCAAAAACAGCCGGGCTTCTGGAAAGAATTCCGGATGGCTGCTGTGGGCGGTGTGGCGTTTTACATCGTTGTGCCGTTCCTGATCTATCTTGCATCCTACCTGCCTTATTGGTGGAAAGAACCTACCTTTGGTTTGCGGGATTGGTGGGATTGCCAAACCTACATGTACTGGTACCATTCCACCCTGAAAGCAACCCACCCGTTTGAAAGCCGCTGGTACACCTGGCTGCTGGACCTGCGCCCAGTGTGGTATTACAAAAATTCTTACCTGGAAGCTGGGCTTCAGGGCAGCATTGCGGGTTTTTATAACCTGGTCATTTGCTGGGCAGGGCTGTTCTGCATTTTGCTGCTGCTGTGGCGCCAGGTTTCGGCTCGCGGCACGGCAAAGGGAGCGGGCGTTCTGATCTTGTACGCCAGCCAGCTGCTTTCCTGGATGCTGGTATCGCGCTGCACTTTCATGTACCATTACTTCCCCAGCTCGGTCTTTGCGTTGACGGCCATTGTGCTGGTTTTAACGCAGATGAAGCGGCAGGACCGCGCCAAAAAGATTGGCGCGGGGCTGTGCATTGCGGCGCTGGTGTGCTTTGCCTGGTTCTATCCCGTTCTGTCCGGCTTGCCCGTGCCGACCCTGTGGGCGCAGAGCACCAAGATTTTGCCGAGTTACGGGTTCTATTAAGGCAGTTACGGGGAGTCTTTTCAGCCTTTTTGAAAAAAGGCCTGGCGAAAAACTTTAAGGCAATACCGCATAATTCTAAGTGCCGATACGGCGAGCGAGGTACGGCAGATGCTAAGCCAAAAGCGCAGATAATACTGGATGCTGCA
>JABLTM010091979.1_pt1 | contig 15444 bp, 10 predicted proteins | sample 7160121 | NCBI WGS metagenome assembly JABLTM01 (sample SAMN14651224, study PRJNA627086) | human gut metagenome | isolation source: feces | host: Homo sapiens
CGGCTTTTTTGACAAGCTGGCCATGGACCTGTATTCCAAGGGAGCGCTGAGCAGCTGCGGCGGCTCGTCCGCTTCCGGCAGCTCCACCGGCGGCTCCGGCAGCAGCACCTACACCCTGCTGTACTCCCGTCAGCCCGCCACCCTGAACTATCTGATCTGCTCCGCAGACCCGGACCTGTACCACGGCACCCAGTGCGTGGACACGCTGGTGGAGTACGACAACCGCGGCAAGATCCGCGAGGGTCTGGCCACCACCTGGGAGTGGGATGCGGATACCCTGACCTGGACCTTCCACCTGCGGGACGAGAACTGGGTGGACTGCAACGGTGAGGTGCTGGGCCCGGTCACCGCACAGGACTTCGTGGATGCGCTGCAGTATGTGCTCACCCCGGCCTATGCATCCTCCACGGCCAGCCTGGTCACCCCCTATGTGGCCGGTGCCGAGGATTACTACAACTATCTGTTCTACAAAGCCAGCGCCGAGAACGGCACCGTGGCCGAGGACGGCACCACCTACACGCTGGAAGCCGACGGCTCGGTGACCGCCGTAGCCGCCGATGGCACCACCACGAGCTATGCTCCCGTGGATTTTGATACCGTGGGCGTCAAGGCCGTGGACGAGCACACCCTGACCTATACGCTGTGCTTCGACTTTCCCGGTTTTGTCAGCCTGCTGAGCTACGCTCCCTACGAGCCGGCCTACGGCCCCCTGCTGGAAGAGCTGGGCGACCAGTTCTGCACCAGCGCCGAGACCGCCTGCAGCTGCGGCGCGTTCTATCTGGCGGAGTATGTGCCGCTGGAAAGCTGGGTGATGAAGAAAAACCCCGAAAACTACGACAAGGACAACGTCTACATCGACACCATCCGCTACATCTACAACCAGGAAGAGCTCATCAGCGGCCCGGAAATGGTCCGGCGCGGCGAGATCGACCAGGCCACCATCAGCTCCGACATCCTCGACAGCTGGCTGTCCGACGACACCACCAAGGATATGGTGTCCATGGAGCGCCCGGAGACCGGCAAGAGCTACTTCTACATCTTCAACTTCCTGCCCTACGCCCACGAGTTCTCCAACTGGAACGTCACCGGCGTGGACGCCCAGTATGAGCCGGACAACTGGGCCAAGGCGGTCAACAGCACCAACTTCCGCAAGGCATTCCTGTACGCCATCAACCCGTCGGTCACGCTGGCCGTCACCGCTCCGGAAGGCTACGACAACTACAAGCTGCACACCATCACCCCGCCGTCCTTCTGCGCCAACAGCCAGGGCGTGGACTACACCGAATGCGGCGATCTGGCCAACCTGTCCGACTTCTTTGACGAGGCAAAGGCCAAGGAATACCGCGACGCCGCTGTGGAAGAGCTGACTGCCGCCGGAGCCACCTTCCCCATCAAGGTGCAGTACCCCTACAACCCCGCCGTGGTGGACTGGGACAAGCAGTGTCAGGTGTTCAAGCAGCAGGTGGAGGGCGTTCTGAACGACGGCTTCGACTTTATCAACATCATCATCACCCAGGGCCCCTCCGACAACTTCCTGAACGCCGTGCGCCGTGTGGGTGCCTATGAGCTCATGTCCTACTACTGGGGTGCCGACTACTCCGACCCCGAGACCGAGGTGTACCCCTTCTATCAGGAAGCCGGCGACCGCGGCACCTGCTATGCGTTCCTGCGCACCGGCGTGGAGGACGGCATCATCACCGGTGAGACGGCCGAGTACGTCATGACCTACATGAGCATGGTGGAAAAGGCCAAGGCCATCACCGAGGATCTGGATGCCCGGTATGAAGCCTTTGCCAATGCCGAGGCCTATCTGATCCAGAATGCCCTGGTGGTGCCGCTGGGCCTGCCCGTGCCGCCGTACATTGCCACCCGCCTGAACCTGTGGGAGGGTCAGTACGCCCCCACCGGCCTTTCGTCCAACCGCCTGAAGGGCGTGCACATCCTGGACCACTACGTCTCCATGGACGAGTACGACCAGAACCGGGACGCCCGGTAAATCATTCTGAATATCCTCCGCTTCGCTCTGGATATTTTCAGCGGAAATATGTTTTTCTTTGCAACTCGGAAAAATCTGCGGATTTTTCCGAGTTGCTTTTTCACGGGAGGGGAACTCCCTCAGTCTGCTTCGCAGCCGTGACTGAGGGAGTTCCCACCGCCTTTTCAACAGCTTTTGCTCCAAAAATCTTCAAATCACTTTTCAAAATCAAGAAATTGCGGTATTCTATTCTTATCTGTATTTCAAAAGAAAAAGAGAGGTGCACACTATGGTGCAATATCTCGCAAAGCGCATCGGGCGTTCTCTGCTGACGCTGTTCATCATTGTAACGCTGGTGTTCTGCCTGCTGCGGCTCATGCCGGTGGAAGGCTATTTTGCAAACTACGAAAAAATGACCGCGGCCCAGATCCAGGCGGGTCTGCAGTCCATGGGCCTGCTGGACCCGCTGCCGGTGCAGATCGGCCGGTTCTGGAAAGACGCCCTGCACGGTGACCTGGGCGTGAGCCACATCTACAAGGTCAACGTGCCGGTGACCGAGATCCTGGCCCAAAAGCTGCCCATCTCCATCCAGATGGGCGTGCTGGCTATGCTGCTGAGCCTTGTGCTGGGCATCCCGCTGGGGCTTGTCATGGGCCGGTGCAAGAACCGCTGGCCCGACAAACTGGGCACAGCCCTCATCGTGCTCATCCAGGCCGTGCCGGCTGCCGTGTACTTTTTGTACATCCAGATGTACGGCACCTCCGTTCTGGGGGTGGGCCTGCTGTTCGACGCCGCCAACTGGCGCTACTGGGTGCTGCCGGTGTGCAGCATGAGCCTGGCAAACCTGGCCTTCTACGCCATGTGGCTGCGCCGCTATATGGTGGACGAGAGCAACAAGGACTACGTCAAGCTGGCCCGTGCCAAGGGTGTGAGCGAAAGCAATATCGCGCTGCATCATGTGTTCCGCAACGCCATGGTGCCGCTGGTGCAGTACATTCCCTCGGCGTTCCTCAACACGGTGGTGGGCTCCATTTACATTGAGAGCCTGTACAGCATCCCCGGTATGGGCGGACTGCTGGTGACCTGCGTGCAGCGCCACGACAACACCATGGTGCAGGGCATCGTGCTGCTGTACGCCTGCGTGGGCATCGTGGGCCTGATCCTGGGCGATGTGCTCATGGTGCTCATTGATCCCCGCATCAACTTTGGCAAGAAAGAAGGTGGCCGCTGATGCTTTCGTTCCTGAAACGGAAAAAATCCAAAAAGCTGGAAAACCAGCTCAACACCCTGCAGAAGGAAGGCCCTGCTGCCTGGGCAGACCTGCCGGAGGACGAACTGTTCACCCCCGCCGGGTTCCACGCCGAGCAGGCCGAGGCCACGGCTAGCTCCAACTACAGCTACTGGGGCAGCACCTTCCGTGCTTTCTTCAAGAACAAGGTAGCCGTGACCCTGCTCATCGCGCTGGTGGCCGTGGTGGCCTTTGCCTTTCTCCAGCCTTATCTGCCGGGGCAGGCAGACCCCAACCTCTGCGCCGTGGACCCCGTCACCGGCATCCAGTACCGCAACATCGCTCCCGGGCAGGACGGCTTTATCTGGGGTTCCAACTCCATCGGGCAGGACCTGTGGGCCCGCATCTGGGCCGGTGCCCGCACCAGCCTGACCATTGCCTTTTTCGTGGCTCTCATCGAAGCCGTGGTGGGCATCACTGCCGGTGTGCTGTGGGGCTATGTGCGCGGGCTGGATTTTCTGTTCACGGAGCTGTACAACATCTTTGACAACATTCCCACCGCCATTGTGCTGATCCTCATCTCCTATGTGGCCTCCCCCAGCATCTGGACCATGATCCTGGGCATGTCCATCAAGGGCTGGATCGAGATGGCGCGGTTCATCCGCAACCAGATCCTCATCATCCGTGACCGTGACTACAACGTTGCCTCCCGCTGCATCGGCACCCCCACGGTGCGCATCGTGCTGCGCAACCTGCTGCCGTATCTGGTGTCGGTGATCATGCTGCGCATGGCCCTCACCATTCCGGAAGCCATCGGCAACGAGGTGTTCATCACCTACATCGGCCTGGGCCTCTCGGTGGAGACGCCCTCGCTGGGCAATCTGGTCAACGACGGCCGCAAGGTGATGATGCAGGCCGGTCTGCGCTACCAGCTGCTCTACCCCACCTTGATTCTGAGCTTTGTCACCATTGCGTTCTATCTGATCGGCAACGCGTTCTCGGACGCCGCCGACCCGAAGAACCACCTGCAGTAAGGAGGAATGCATGATGAACGAAAACGACTGCATCCTCTCGGTGCGGGGGCTGGATATCCGGTTCAACCTGCGCGGCCGGGTGCTGCACGCCATCCGCGGCATCGACCTGGACCTGTACCGGGGCGAAGTGCTGGCCGTCGTGGGCGAGTCCGGCTCCGGCAAGAGCGTGTTCACCAAGAGTTTCATGGGCCTGTTGGACACCAATGGCTCCATCACCGGCGGCACCATCGACTACTGCCCTACCCCCGGCGCAGAGCCGGTGCGCCTGTCCGGCCTGAAAACCGAAAAGGACTGGCTGCGCATCCGGGGCCGCGAAATTGCCATGATCATGCAGGACCCCATGACCAGCCTGAACCCGCTGAAAACCATCGGCGACCAGATTTTGGAGGCCGTGACCCTGCATCAGGGCCTGAAGGGCACCGAGGCCAGGGCCAGAACACTGGAATACCTGCGGGACGTGGGCATCTCTGACCCGGAAGTGCGGTTTAAGCAGTACCCCCACGAGTTCTCCGGCGGCATGCGTCAGCGCGTGGTGATCGCCATTGCGGTGGCCTGCCGCCCGAAGATCCTGATCTGTGACGAGCCCACCACCGCGCTGGATGTGACCATTCAGGCTCAGATTTTGCAGCTGCTCAAGGAGCTGCGGGCCAAGTACCACCTGACCATCGTCATGATCACCCACGACCTGGGCGTCGTGGCCAACATTGCCGACCGGGTAGCCGTGATGTACGCCGGCGACATCGTAGAGATCGGCACCGCCGACGAGATCTACTATGACCCCCGCCACCCCTACACCTGGGCACTGCTGTCCAGCATGCCCCAGATGGGCATAAAAGGCGAGGACCTGTTCAACATCGTGGGCACCCCGCCCAACCTCTTTGCCGAGATCCGCGGCGACGCCTTTGCGCCCCGCAACCCGCAGGCACTGAAGATCGACTATGTCAAGCGCCCGCCGTACTTTGAAGTTTCGCCCACCCACAAGGCCAAGACCTGGCTGCTGGACCCCCGGGCACCCCACATCGAGCCGCCTGCTGCGGTGAAAAAACTGCAAAAGGAGGGCTTGTAAGATGGCCGAGGAAAAAGAAGTCCTTCTGGAAGTGAAGGACCTGAATGTGACCTACGGCTCCGGCCGCAAGGCCTTTGCCGCCGTACAGAACGCCAATTTCCAGATCTACAAGGGCGAGACCTTTGGTCTGGTGGGCGAGTCCGGCTCCGGCAAGACCACCATCGGCCGGGCCATCCTGCGCATTCTGCCCACCTCTGGCGGTGAGATCCTGTACAAGGGCCAGAAGATCAACGGCAAAATCCCGCGTGCGCTGGACAAGCAGATCACCCGTGAGATCCAGATGATCTTTCAGGACCCGCAGTCCTCGCTGAACGAGCGCGCCAAGGTGAGCTACATCGTGGGCGAGGGCCTGCAGAACGTGCGGCCCGACCTCTCCGCCGCCCAGCGGGAAGAAAAAGTGCGGCAGGCTCTGCTGGACGTGGGCCTGCTGCCGGAATTTGCTTCCCGCTTTCCCCACGAATTTTCCGGCGGCCAGCGGCAGCGCATCGGCATTGCCCGGGCCCTCATCGTGGAGCCGGAATTCATTGTGGCCGATGAGCCCATCAGCGCTCTGGACATGTCCATCCGCGCCCAGGTGCTCAACCTGCTGCGCCGCCTGCAGAAGGAGCGCAGCATCACCTACCTGTTCATCGCCCATGATCTCTCGGTGATGCGCTACATTTCGGACCGCATCGCAGTCATCCACAAGGGCAGCATCGTGGAACTGGCCGACGCGGAGGAGCTGGTGGCCCACGCCATCCATCCCTACACCCGCAGCCTGCTGTCCGCCATCCCCATGCCGGACCCCCGCCGGGAGCGCAATAAAAAGCTGTTGGTGTACGACCCCGCCATGCACGATTATTCCACCGAAGCGCCCCAGTGGCGGGAGCTGCGCCCGAGGCACTGGGTTCTTTGCAGCGCCGCCGAGGCCGCGCAGTGGCTGCCGCAGGCCTGAGCTGCTTCGGGTCGCGATCCAATCACTTTACACAGTTTTTACCAGATGAACCGTTGATGGTTCGTCCTTTTTTGATTTCTCACAGTTTATTCATTGACATTCCGACCGCCGTCCACTACAATAACGGTGGGCCGTTTTGGCCTTTTGCCTGTCAAAAAGTGTCCGGCAGAACATGCTTTTTCTGCCGTTTCTGGGAAAATGAAAGAAGAAGAAAAAAAAGAAAGGTCCTGAATCCTATGACGACTGCACCACACGAACCCATCTACGCATCCGTCGCAAAACCCTGGCTCAAATACTATGACCCCAAGTTCTTCGATCAGACGCCGCCCGAATGCAGCGCCTTCGAGTACGTCTGCCGCCAGAACAAAACGCACTTGACCGAGACCGCCATCACCTATTACGGCCGCAAGATCACTTATGCCGACCTCATCGTCAACGTCAAAAAGACGGCGGCGGCCTTCCGTGCCATCGGCATGAAAAAAGGCGACATTGCCACCGTGGTCAGCGTGATGACCCCGGAGGTCATCTATGCGTTCTATGCTGCCGACATGATCGGTGCCTCCCTGAATCTGGTGGACCCGCGCTATAGTGCTGAGGGCATCCACGAGTACATCACCGAGGTGGACTCCCACCTGCTCATCTGCCTGAACGTGGTCTACGACCGCTGCCAGCAGGCTGCCAAGCGCACCAACGTGGAACGGGTGCTGGTGGTGTCCCCCGCCGACTCCCTGCCGCTGCATCTGGCCGTGGGCTACAAGCTGTCCACCCCCGACAAGAACCGCTATTCTTCCAACGTGATCCGCTGGAAGGATTTCATTGCCGCCGGTGAGGGCAAAGACACCGGTGCCGAGCCTTACGACCCGGACCACACCTGCGTGGTGGTGCACACCGGCGGCACCACCGGCTCGCCCAAGGGCGTCATGCTGACCGATGTGGACTTCAACTCCATCGCACAGCAGTTCGGTGCTTACGAAAAGCTGTTCCGCCGCGGCCAGAAGCTGATGAACATCATGCCCCCGTTCATTGCCTATGGCTACGCCTGCGGCGTGCACCTGCCGCTGGTGCTGGGCCTTACCGTGATCATCATCCCCAATCTGGACCCTGCAAAGCTGGGTGCCCTGATCTGGAAGTACAAGCCGGAGCACATGTTCGGCGTGCCGGCCCACTACCAGCAGATGGCCTCTTCGCCGCTGCTGAAGAACAAGGATCTGTCCTTCATCCGCAACTATGCTGCCGGCGGCGACGCCATCACGGTGGGTGCCGAGCAGAGCGTGAACGACTTCCTGGCCGCTCACGGCGTGGAGTACGGCCTGGCCAAGGGCTACGGCATGACCGAGGTTTCTTCTGCTGCCACCGCTGCTTCCGGCCTTGCCAACAAGGTGGGCAGTGTGGGCATCCCGCTGGTGAACACCCTTGTGTCGGTGTTTGAGCCCGGTACCGACACCGAACTGCCCATCGGCGAGCGCGGTGAGCTCTGCATCTCCGGCCCTGCCATCATGAAGGGCTACTACGGCAAGCCCGCCGAAACGGCTGCCCTGCTGCGCCACCACTCGGACGGCCGCGTCTGGGCACACACCGGCGACGTCGGCTATATGGATGAGGACGGCTTCGTGTTCCTGGACTCCCGCATCAAGCGGCTGATCATCCGCCACGATGGCTTCAAGGTGTTCCCCTCCATGATCGAGAACGTCATCAGCCGCCACCCCGCCGTGCAGCAGTGCTCGGTGGTGGGCTGCACCGACAAGGACCATGTGCAGGGCCGCCTGCCCTTTGTGTATGTCGTGCTGAACCCCGCTGCTGACCACAAAAAGCGTCAGATCGTGCGGGAGCTGCAGCAGATCTGCAAAGAAGAGCTGCCGGAGTACGTCCAGCCCGTGGGCTACAAGTTCCTCGATGAGCTGCCGCTGACCCCCATCGGTAAGGTGGACTACCGCAAGCTGGAGGAAAAGATCACCTCCCGCGACTACTGATCCTGCTTTTTACGGCCGTGCCTTTGTGCACGGCCGTTTTTTTGTATTTCCCGACACATTCCGGAAAATGGGCCTTGACATTGCCCGGTTCTCTTTTTATGATAGACGAAAACCCCGTTGGTCAAAAAAGGAGGAGCATTATGAAAAAACGCCTTGTCAGCCTGCTGCTGACCCTGGCTCTGCTGGTGCTGCCGGTGGTCTCTGCCGGGGCTGCCCAGCCTGCCGCTGCAGACCCCACCCCGGTGCAGACCCAGACGGAAACTGCGGAAGCAGCCCAGCACCAGTATTCCTACATTGCCCTGGGCGACAGCATCGTAGCCGGCATCGGCCTGCCGGATGCCGTCTACCAGCGGAACGGCCGGTACTACGATGTGTCCGGCAACTACCAGGGCTACTCCAAGGATTGCTATGTGGCCCGGGTGGCCGAGGGCCTGGGCCTGAGCCGGGATCAGACCGCCAACTACGGAATGCCTGCCCTGATGAGCGGCGACCTGCTGGAGCTGGTACGGACAGGCTCCTGCCAGAGTGCCAGCATCAATTTCTCTCTGCCTGACCTGCGCCAGGAGCTGAAGCACGCTCAGGTGATCACGGTGGAGATCGGTGCCAACGACGTACTGGTGCCTATCATGTACGGCATTGCCTCTGCCATGGGCGGCCCCCAGGTCTTTGAGGCCCTGCTGCCTATGCTGGAGGGCGACTTCCGCCAGATGGACACCTCCTCCTTTGCCGCCCTGCGAGAGAACCTGGACTCTTTGAACATCACGGCTCAGCAGCGCAAAGCCCTGCTGAAGCTGCTGGACAGCGGCATTGCAGAGATCTGCACCCAGAGCCAGGCCTCTACCCTGGCCAACCTTGAGGCCCTGCTCCAGGAGCTGAAGGCCCTGAACCCCGACGCCCAGATCGTTCTGGTGGGCTACTACAATCCCGTTCCCCTGCTGCCGGCTCCTGCCAACCCCTTTGCCAAGCACTTCCGCACCCTGAACCGCTCGGTGCAGAAGCTGGCCCAGCAGTACGACGTGGCTTTTGCCTCTGCCGCCTACACCCTGGTGGCCAACGACGCCCACCCCACCGCCTGCGGCCACAAATATCTGGCACGTCAGATCCTGAAGGCTCTGGAAAAGTAATTTTTTCTGAGTTTGCCATATAAGGAGGTTCATTATGAAAAAACGTCTTGTCAGCCTGCTGCTAGCCCTGGCACTGCTGGTGCTGCCGGTACTGCCTGCCTTTGCAGCAGAGGAAGATTCCTACACCTATATTGCCCTGGGCGACAGCATCACCACCGGCGTAGGCCTGAAGGACACCCACTTTTCCGCCACCGTCAAGAGCTATGACGTGCAGGAAAACTACCATGATTACTCCAAAGACTGCTATGTGGCCCGGGTGGCCGACTCCCTGGGCCTGGACCGGGACCATGCTGTGAACTACGGGATGCCTGCTGCCATGAGCAGCAACATCCTGGACCTGATCAGGACCGGCTCCACCGCCTCCGGTGTCGCCTACTACGACCTGCCTACCCTGCGGCAGGAACTGGCAGACGCCGACCTGATCACCCTGCTTATCGGCTCCAACGACACTGTGCTCCAGCTCATGGGTGCCATGGGCAAAGCCACCAACGGCAAGGCCACCAAGCTGCTGATCCCCCTGCTGACGGGCACCATGCGAGAGATGAATCTCCAGAACCTCCAGACCCTGAGAAAGGGCTTGGAAAACCTGGACCTGACCCCGGAAGAGCTGAAGGCCGCCCTGAAGCTGCTGGATTCCGGCATGGAGGAGATCTGTGACCAGACCCGGGGCCAGACTGTGGCCAACGTGGAACAGATCCTTCAGGAGCTGAGAGCCCTGAACCCTGACGCCCAGATCATTCTGGTGGGTTACTACAACCCCCTGCCCTTCCTGCCCACCTACGGCAGACACTTCCGCCTGCTGAACCGCTCCGTCAAGGCCCTGGCCCAGCAGTACGGCGCAGACTATGTATCCATCCCCTATACCTCCATTGCCAACGACGGTCACCCCACGGTGTGCGGTCACAAGTACATCGCTCGCCAGATCCTGAAGGCCGTCCGCAAGTAAACGTTTCGTTTTTTCAAGGCCCTGCCTGTCCGGCAGGGTCTTTTGCTTTCCTGCGTTTATTTCCGGCATTCAGCTTCAAAAACTTCTATTTTGACAACTTTTTCCTGCGATTTTCCACGTTTTGTCAATTGACATTTCCCCTTCATTTCCTTATCATGGAAGCAGTTCCGCAGCCTTGAGATGTTGCGGGGAAAGAGGGAATGATGACCATGAAAACAAAACGCATTGCAAGCCTGCTGCTGTCGGCCGCGCTGCTGCTGTCGCTGGCCGTTCCTGCCTTTGCAGAGAACCCCACCACCGAAGAGACTGCTGAGCCGGAAACCGCCGTACAGGAAGTGGAGCCGGAAGCTCTTACCGAAGAAGATGCTGTGGTGCCTGTTGCAGAGTCCACCGCCAAAAAAGAGTACACCTATGTCGCCATCGGTGACAGCGTGACCGCCGGCGTGGGCCTGAGCGGCCTGCAGTACAAGCTGGTACAGAACGGCTTCGATATGTCCGGCAATTACAAAGGCTACGATGGCCAGTGCTTTGTGGGCTATGTAGCCGACCAGCTGGGCCTGGATCGTGACCACGCCATCAACCTGGGCCTGCCCGCCGTGATGACCAAGGACCTGGCAGACCTGATTGAGACAGGTGCCATGCCGGCCATGAACCATTATTCCGGCGTGCAGTACACCTCGGTGCCGGAGCTGAAGGAGTACATCCAGAAAGCGGACCTCATCACCTTGCAGATCGGTGCCAACGACGCCCTGATCCGCACCATCGTGGCCCTGGGTGAGGCTACCAACTGGAAAAGTGAAAAGCTGGCCAACAGCATGGTCACCGGAATGTTCCGCAACCTGACCCCGGACAACATCGACTACTTTATGGACTGCCTGAAGCAGCTGACCCTGACCCCCTCGGAGTTCCGTGCCGTGATGCATCTTCTGACCACTGGCATGGGCCAGATCTGCACCTCCACCTACGCCGACACTGTGACTCAGCTGGAGCGTGTGATGAAGGACCTGCGTGAGCTGAACCCGGAGGCCCAGATCATGGTGCTGAGCTACAATAACCCGGTGCCCCTGATGCCCTCCTGGAGCCGCCACTTCCGTCGGCTGAACACCGCCGCAGCCAAGCTGGCCGCCCAGTATGATGTGACCTATGTGCCCATCCCTTATACCCGCACCGCCAACGACGGCCACCCCACCGTTTCCGGCCACAAGTACATTGGCCGCCAGATCCTCAAAGCCGTCAATTACTGATCCATAAACATGCAGCAAAAAAGGGCCTGTCTCTTGTGAGACAGGCCCTTTTCGTTGGGTTGCAGTTTGTTTTCTCAGCTCAGGCGGCCGCTTTCTACCGAGTAGGTCACATCGGCGGCAGCCATGGTGGACTTGCGGTGGGAAACCAGCAGCACCGTCTTGTCCCGGCACTCGGCCCGCACCGCCTTGAGGATCACGCCCTCGTTCAGGCTGTCGAGGTTGGAGGTAGGCTCGTCCAGCAGCAGGAAGGGTGCATCGTGCAGGAATGCCCGCGCCACACCGATGCGCTGCCGCTCGCCGCCGGACAAGGCCCCGCCCAGCTCACCCACGGGGGTGTCATACCCCTTGGGCAGGCTGCGGATAAAGCCGTCCAGCGCAGCCTTTTTGCAGGCCGCTTCCACTTCTTCGCGGGTGGCATCCCGCTTGGCGATGCGGATGTTGTTCTCGATGGTGTCGTTGAACAGCTCCGTCTCCTGGGTCACAAGGCTCTCCTGTGCCCGCAAAGTGGCCGTGTTCACCCGGCGGATGTCCTCCTCGCCAAAGCGGATGGTACCGGTGTTCACATCCCAGAAGCGCATGAGCAGCCGCAGGAAGGTGGACTTGCCGCTGCCGGAACGGCCGGTGATGCCCACGATCTTCTTTTCCGGGATAGTCAGACTCAGGTCGTGCAGCACCTCTTCGTCCGCATAGGAGAAGCTCACATGCTCCGCCTGCGCCCCCGCAAAGGCCGTGTGGGCACCGTCGGTCACGTCGGCGGTCACAGGCTCTTCGTCCAGCAGGTCCAGCACACGGTCGGCGCTGGCAAACACCTGGGTCAGGCTGGCACCGAGGTTGGCCAGTGCCACCACCGGGCCAAAGGAGCTCAGAGCCGACAGGATGCAGATGAGCACCCCTTCCTCGCCCATCCGCCCGTTCCGGTACAGCTGCAGGCTCACTCCCAGCACCGCGATGACCGTGAACAGGATCAGGGTGTTGGTGATGGCCACGGTCAGGCCCTCGCGGTATTTCAGGGCCTTCTGCTTCTCGCCCAGTGTCTCGCTGTGGGCCGTGATGCCGGCCGCACGGGCGGCGGTGTCCTGATATTGCAGGGTATCGCGCAGGCCGCGCAGGCTCTCCAGCACATAGCTGTTGGTGTCGGCCAGGGCCTGCCGGTACTCCCGGGCCACCTTGTCGCCGCGCTTTGCGCTCCACACCGGCAGGGCCACGCCCACCAGCAGGTACCCGGCCAGCAGCACCAGCGCGGGCAGGATGTGGTAACTGGCCACAAAACCGGTCATGCCGATCACACAGATGCAGGCAATGCAGATGGGCGAGATGGTGTGGGCATAGAACACTTCCAGTGCCTCGATGTCGGCGGTGATCAGGGAGATCAGGTCGCCGCGGTCACGGCCCTCCAGCTTGGCCGGGGTCAAGCGGCGCAGCGCGCCGAACACCTGATCCCGGATGAGGGCCAGCAGCTTGAAAGCGATATAGTGGTTGGAAGCCTGCTCTGCATAGCGCAGGATGCCGCGCAGCAGGGCAAATACCAGAATGCAGGCAAAGGCAACGCCCACCGAGCGCAGCGGGCTGGCCAGCCCCAGCGCCCGCAGGATGCCAAAGCCGCCGAAAATGGTGATGAAGGTGGCGCAGAAATACCCCGCCACGCCCATGACGATGGCCGCCAGCATGATGGGCAGCATGGGCTTGACCAGCACGATGAGGCGGCCCACAAGGACAAAGGGGCTGCGATGCTTGGGTTCGTTCATATCAGGCATCCTCCGTTTCCAGCGTTTCCAGCTGCTTCTGGGCCGTGTACAGACGGCTGTAGGCGCCCTGCTTTTTCAGCAGTTCCGCGTGGGTGCCCCGCTCTGCGATGCGGCCCTTGTCCAGCACATAGATGCAGTCGCTGTCCACCACGTTGGCCAGCCGGTGGGAGATCAGGATCACCGTTTTGCGGCCCGCCAGGCTCCGGATGGCTGCCATGATGTCGTTTTCGCTCTCGGCGTCCACGTTGGAAGTGGCTTCGTCAAACAGATAAATGGGGGTGTCGTGCAGCAGGGCGCGGGCCATGGCAAGGCGCTGCCGCTGGCCGCCGGACAGGTTGCTGCCGCCCTCATGCAGGGCCGTCTGCAGGCCGTCCTGGCTGCGGCAGAAGTCGGCCAGGTTCACCTGTTCCAGCGCGGCCCAAAGCTCGGCCTCGGTGGCATCGGGCTTTGCCATGCGCAGGTTTGCTTCCACCGTGCCCTTGAAAATGGTGGCATTGTGAGGCACCAGCGTCAGGGCACGCAGGCGCTGGGCACGCTGCAGCTGTTCCACCGGCACACCGCCCAGCGTCACACTGCCGGTGTAACCGGTGCGGCTGCCGGACAGCAGCGCCGCAATGGTGCTCTTGCCGCAGCCGGACTCACCCACCAGCGAGACAAAGCTGCCCTGCGGGATGGTCAGGGACACGTCCTGCAGAATGGTGCGGTCCTTCTCGTACCCAAAGGTAACGTGCTCCAGCTGCAGGGCAGCCTGTTCCGGCACGGTCTGTTCGCCATCGGCGGGTTCCTCTGCTGCCAGCAGTTTGAAGATTTTTTCTGCCGAGGCAGCGCCGTTCATGGCAATGTGGAAATAGCTGCCCAGCAGCCGCAGCGGCAGGAAGAAATCTGCCGCCAGCAGCACGATGGTCAACGTGGCCGTCAGGCTCAGCTGACCCTTGGCAAAGGCGGACACCGCACTGATGATGCCCAGCCCGGCCCCGCCGTAGGCCATCAGGTCCATCAGGGTCACCGAATTCAGCTGCATGGTCAGCACCTTCATGGTGATCTTGCGGAAGCGCTCGGCCTGGGCGTTCATCTGCTCATGCTTCCAGCCATCGGCCTGATAGATCTTCAGGGTGGTCAGGCCCTGGATGTTTTCCAGAAAGCTGTCGCCCAGGGTGGTGTACTCGCCCCAGTATTTTGCCAGCAGCTTTTTGGCAAATTTCTGCACCGCCACGATGGACATGGGGATGAGCGGCACACAGCACAGCAGGATGATGGCCGACCGTGCGTGCACTCCCACCAGCAGCACGAACAGGGTGACCGGGGCCAGCAGGCTGTATACCAGCTGGGGCAGGTACTTGGCAAAGTAGGTGTCGATCTGTTCCACGCCTTCACTGGCCAGCATGACCACCTCGCTGGTGGCAGCGGTCTCGGTGTAGTTGGGGCCCAGACGGGTCAGCTTGTCGTAAATGTTGCTGCGCAGGGTGCGCTTGACGTTCTTGGAAGCCTGGTCGCTCATGCCGGATGCCAGCAGGGTGAACACAAACCGGAACGGCACCGTGCCCAGGCACAGCAGAAGGTTCTGCCACAGCACCCCGGTGGTGAGCATGCCCGCAAAGGCCGCCCCCACCAGCCGGGCGATGGCCCGCACAAAGATCACGTTGCACAGCATGCCCAGCCACTGGAACGCCACGTTGGCCCCCACAAAGCGCAGGGCCCCGCGGTCAAAGGAGAGCAGTTTTTTGTTGATCACGGATTCTTCTCTCTTTCTGTCCGGTCGGTGTCAGCGCCGAACAGACGGTCGTATTCGCCGGTAAAAATGCGGTCCGGCAGGGCGCTGGTCATGGCCAGAGCCGCAGCGGTCTTTTCCTCCTCGGTCAGAGGTTGGCTCACCGGCGGAAAATGCTCCAGAATGCTTTCCATCTCCGCATGCACCTGTTTGGCCACCCAGATGCCCCGGTCGGTCATATAGATCTTGCCGTAGTGCTCCTTTACGATCATGCCGCGCTCCATGAGCAGATTCATGATGCGCACCACCGAGGGTTTGGTCACCCCCAGCTTTTCCGCAATGCTGCGGGAGCTGATGTCCAGGTGGGTGCGCGAGACCTCATAGATCGCCAGCAGATAGCGCAGATGTGCCGACGTCAGTTCCATGCCGATCACTCTCTTTTCTGATAGATTTTCCAATGTTATCCAAAG
>JABLTM010039531.1_pt1 | contig 15426 bp, 10 predicted proteins | sample 7160121 | NCBI WGS metagenome assembly JABLTM01 (sample SAMN14651224, study PRJNA627086) | human gut metagenome | isolation source: feces | host: Homo sapiens
AAGGCATACAGCCTTACTTCGTCGGCTTTCATCGCATTCGGCGCACTCTACCCATTTTCCCTTTTCAAACCGGTTTTTAGAGGTTCCCTTGACTTATTCAAAGGAATATTTAACCATCAATATTTTGTCTGTATCTGCTTTCTGTAATCGGTAGGCGGAACTCCGACATAAGCACGGAATTTCTTACTGAAATAAAGCATATCGGCAAATCCGAGTGCATCGGCTATCTCACCTACCGACATCAATGTTGAACGCAGAAGATGACAGGCTTTTTTCATCCTTGCGGCATTGTGATACTGCCCCATTGAAATGCCTTTTTCACGCTTGAACTCTGCTGCAAGACGGCTGTAGCTCAGATAGAATTGTTCGCTTATGAGTGCTTTTGAAAAGTCCATGTCCGTCTGCGTGTCAAGGAAAGCGCATATTTTATCCATGACGCTCTCACCCTCAGACTGTTCCAAACATAGGTCGAGCAGGATATCATAAAGCTGTGCATTGGTGCGAAGCTTCCGCATTTTTTTCGAGCTGTGAAAGGCTTTGCACAGCATATAAAGCTTTTCTTCGATAATACTGCCCGCCAATCCGCACGTTTTCTTCGGGAGATAAACTCTCTCTGTTCCTTTTTCATCTTCATCAGGCAAAGAAAAATGGACATATATCCAGCGTGTCCCTTTGAGCGTTTCAATCTTTCCAAAGTGGCGCAGTCCATTTTTCAGAAAAAGCAATTCTCCTGCCCCTATTTCATAGTCAATGTCATTCTCCGATACATACATCACACCGTCCGTAACAAGTATCATAACGTTAAAATCTGCCATTCTGTCCATATGATAAAAGCTATCCGTAGCCGTAAGTATGTCACAGTCGGATACGAGTGGCAGAGTTTTTTCATCCACTGATACAAGTGCAATAATATTCTCCATATAATTAGAACTTTTCTCCATTTAAAATATTGTTTTATAGTATTATAATACATATAAGCTTAAAAGTCAACAAGGAGGAGCAAGCTTATGAAAACACAGAAGCAGATTCCCGTTACTTCATACAAGGCATCGGGATTTACGGAAAAATATCAGAATATCGTCCACAGCACTGTCATTCCATATCAGTACAGTGTGCTTTGGGACAAGGCTGACGGTGCGGAAAAGAGCCACGTTGCCGCCAACTTTATCAACGCCGCAAAGGCTCTTAGAGGTGAAGACCCCGGGGACGGCTTTTACGGAATGGTCTTTCAGGACAGCGATGCTTACAAATGGCTCGAAGCAGCGGCTTATGCGGTCGCAGACAAGCCTGATGAAAACCTCGAACGGCAGGCTGACGAGCTCATTGACCTTATCGCCGATGCGCAGGACAAGGACGGCTATCTCAACACATTTTTCACTATAAAGGACACGGAAAAGCGCTGGACAAATCTGCTCGAGGGTCATGAACTGTACTGCTCGGGACACCTCATCGAAGCCGCCTGCACTTATTACGAAGCAACGGGAAAGCGAAAGCTTCTTGATATTGCCGTAAAAAACGCCGAGTGCATCTATGATCGTTTCGTCAAGCAAAATACCGAGGGTATTCCTGGACACCCCGAGATCGAACTTGCCCTGCTGAGATTATACCGTCTTACCGAAAACAAGCATTTTCTTGAACTTGCCAAAAAATTTATCAACGAGCGAGGAAAAGCTCCCGACTTTTGGGCGAGAGAAGCGAAAAAGCGCAGTTGGAGCGTTTGGAACAGCGACCCTTGGGGCAATGATTACCGACAGAGTGCAAAGCCTGTCCGTGAACAAACCGAAGCTGTTGGGCACGCTGTCCGCGCAGTATATCTTTACACGGGAATGGCTGACCTTGCCGCCGAAACAGAGGACAAAGAGCTTTTTGCAGCTTGCCGCCGCTTGTGGGAAAACATCGTCCACAGAAAAATGTACATAACGGGCGGCATAGGCTCGACCGTTCAGGGCGAAGCCTTCACAGTTGACTACGACCTGCCGCCCGATACGGCTTACTCCGAAACCTGCGCAGCGATCGGCTTGATATTCTTTGCGGAAAAGATGCTTGAAAACGAGATAAACGGCGAATACGGCGATGTTATGGAGCTTGTTTTCTACAACACCGTCCTCGCAGGAATGCAGCTTGACGGAAAACGCTTTTTCTATGTAAATCCGCTTGAAGTTGACATCGGCATTTCGGGAAAAGCCTGCACACATTCACATGTTCTCCCTTCACGCCCGAAGTGGTATGCCTGCGCATGCTGTCCTCCGAACGCAGCAAGGCTCATCGGCTCTATCGGAAAATATGCTTACGGCGAAAAGGGCGATACGGCTTACTGTCACCTTTTCACATCGGGAAAAGTAAGCTTTTCAAACGGAATGAAGCTTGAATGTACGACCTCTTATCCCTATGATATGACGATAAAATACAACATTTCGGGTCGCGGAAAAGTCGCTGTTCGCATACCGAAATGGAGCAGGGAATTTTCGCTCAAAGTCAACGGCAGGGTTACTTCGGTCATTCCCAAGAATGGATATATTTACATTGATGTAGACGAAAAAGCTAAGATCGAGCTTGCCCTTGACGGAACTCCGAGATATGTAAGAGCGTCAAACAAAGTTCCAAGACTTACGGGAATGACAGCGCTTATGAGAGGTCCTCTCGTTTACTGCTTTGAGGGCACGGACAATGACGATGTAAGGTCGATACGCATTGACAGGAGTCAGAAGCCTTTTGCCGGCGAATTTGAACCCGATCTTCTCGGTGGAACGATACAGCTCACAGCAAAAGCTTTCCGTGCAGAGGACTGCGACGATCTTTACAGCTCCGAAGCTGAAAAACTTACTCCGTGTGATGCGGTCGCTGTCCCCTATTACACATGGGGCAATCGCGGCGAGAACGATATGAGGGTTTGGATGAATACCATATAAAAACGAATCGAATCAAAAGTTTGCTGAAAAATGGGTTTGAAAGCCTCCTCGTAAGGCTGTATGCCTTACGAGGAGGTGCAACACGATGTTGCAAAGCGAAATAACCGGGCGACGGCATGGACGCCGTCGCATCAGAAATTTCGCTCGTTGAAAGAAGCAGGCGGCGTGCTATACACATTTTCACTCAAACAAGTTTTTTAGAGGTGACCTTATAATATTGAAATTAATTCCTTCCAACATACAGTAACTATAATTTAAGGGGAAATATTTATGCGAACTGAAATAGAACTTAACAACGGATGGCGCTTTGCTAAGATATATAATCTGGGAATAAGCGAAAATGATGCAGTTACACCCGAATTTGACGATTGCTCATGGGAAAGGATCTGCCTGCCTCACACTTTTAATGCAACTGATAGTGTAACAAGCAGCTATTATAAAGGACTGACCTGTTACCGCCGAGATTTGGAGCTTTCGACAAAATACAAGGGCAAGGCACTATACATTGAATTTGGGGGAGCCAACACTACTGCTAAAGTGTTTGTGAATGGCTTTTTTGCCGGAAAACACGATGGAGGCTATTCTGCTTTTCGCATAAACATAACGAATCATGTACACTATGATAGAAAAAACCAAATTGCAGTCCTTGTTGACAATTCACCCACAAATTACATTGCTCCAATTACTGAACAGGGCGATTTTACAAAAATGGGTGGATTGTACCGAGAAGTTAAATTAATTGCCGCCGAACCTGTTCACATTGCACTGGAGGACGGTGGTTCCTGCGGAGTCTACATCACACCACATAATATTACATCAGACAGCGCAGACATTGATGTACTGATAAAGCTTGATTCCGCCAACAACATAGAGGCAAAGGCCGTAATTTTTGCTCCAGACGGAAAGCCTGTTGCAGAGATGTGTGGACATACAGAAAGCGACAGGCTTACACTTTCGAAAAAAATATCTGCTCCGCAGTTGTGGGATGGTGTAAACTCTCCCTGTCTGTATCGTGCCGAAGTCACCCTATTTTATGGGGACAAAGCAACAGATATGGTATCCGAAAATTTTGGCATAAGGACATATCATATTAACCCTGAGGATGGTTTTTTCCTTAACGGAAAGTCTTATCCTCTTCATGGTGTGAACTATCATCAAGACAGCTTTGAAAGCGGCTGGGCAATGACAAATATCCAACGTGAACGTGATTATGGAATTATTCGTGATATGGGTTGCAACGCTGTAAGAATGGCTCATTATCAGCATTGCAGTCAGGAATATTCACTGTGTGACGATTTCGGTATTTGTGTTTGGACAGAGATAGGGATTATAAACAAAATGTCTCCGGATGAAAGCGAACGTCACATTCTTGCAGATGGCTTTGCAGAAAATGCAAAACAGCAGCTTATTGAGCTTATCAGGCAGAATTACAATCATCCATCAATCATCTTATGGGGAATATCTAATGAACTTCACCAAATGTCTGATGAAATTTTTGCTTTATACCAAGAACTTTATGAGCTTGCCTGCAAGGAGGACAACACAAGGCTGAAAACTTATGCAGACAATCAGTTCTATGGCAGATTTTTGCAGCTTCCCGCAGATGTCGTAGGATATAACCGTTATTTCGGTTGGTATAAGGAAGCGGGCGATGCAGAACATTTCGGAGAATGGCTTGACTTATACCATAATTCAAAGGAAAAACGTCCGATATGCATTTCTGAATACGGCGGTGGCGGAGCCCTAACACAGCACAAGGACAGCATAGACTGGCTGAACGATATTGACCCGAATGGAGCTCGTCATTATGAAAATTATCAGTCACAGCTTCACGAAATTGTTTGGCGGCAATTTTCTGCAAGAAAATATCTTTGGGCAGCATTTGTATGGTGTATGTTTGATTTTCCTTCCAGTGGTCGTGAAGAGGGCGATACGATAGGACAGAATGATAAGGGTCTATGCACGAGAGAACGCATACCCAAAGATGCGTATTTCTTTTACAGGTCTGTATGGAGCAGTGAGAAAACTATCTACATTACTGAGCGCCGTCATAACGTAAGACCTTGCAATGTACCATTTATAAAGATATATTCAAATGCACAAAGTATTGAACTTTTCGTGAACGACAGGTCGCTTGGCATAATAAAACGCAGCGAATTGCCAGATAGCAATAATACTGCTTTTGTATGGAACAATGTTAATATAAAGAAAAATGAGAAAAATACTGTTACTGCAAAAGCGACATTTGATGATGACACGATAAAGTATGACAAAGTTTGTTGGTATGGCGAATAACAGAGCAAATGTAAAGATTCAATCATAACGAACATCTATATTGCAATAGAAAAAGCGTTACCTATCGAATTGAAAGGTAACGCTTTTTTTATGCTCTGTTTAGCCTGCTAAGCTTTTTGACAAATAAAACGGAAATAATAAGCACAAGCGGAAATACACAGCCTGCAAACATACCCTTTTGAATATTATCTCCTGCATTTTGGGAAATACTACCCACAACTGCAGGCCCGAGTGCACCGCCCATATCTCCTGCCATTGCCAGAAGTGCAAACATGGCCGTACCTCCCGAAGGTATCTTAGCCGAACAGATGCTTATAGTTCCGGGCCACATTATTCCTACCGAAAAACCGCACACTATGCAGCCGACAAGTCCCAGCAGAGGTATCTCCGACAAAGATGCTGTAATATAGCAAGCAAGACAAAGAGCCCCCGAAGCGATCATAAATTTCATAAGATCAATTTTTTCACCATATTTTCCGTACAATGACCGGCTTATACCCATTGTAACGGCGAACATACACGGGCCTGCGATATCTCCCATTGATTTGGAAAGACCCAGTGCAGATTCTGTAAACGCAGATGCCCACTGTGCCATCGAAAGTTCAGATGCACCTGCACATACCATAAGCAGAATGGAGAGCCAAAACAGCGGAACTTTAAGCAGACTGCCAATACTCATTCCCTTACCGCCCTCTGTCGGATGCTCGATTGGACATACTGCAAAATTGAATACATTATATAGCGGAATTATCGCCCAGATGCAGGAGAGCCATTTCCAGTTCTCTATCCCGAACAGTGCAAAGAACAGCGTTGAGAGCAGTATGACTGCGACCGACCCCCAGCAGTAGAAAGAATGGAGCAGGCTCATTGCCGCCTCCTTATGCTCAAAAGGGCACGCCTCAACGATAGGGCTTACAAGCACTTCCGTAAGACCGCTGCCTATGGCATAAAGTACTGTACTGATTATTATTCCTATAAACGGATCGGGTGTGACCTGCGGAAGAAAAGCAAGTCCGATAAGTCCGACCGCCGAAAGCAGCTGCGAACCAACAACACAATTTCTGTAGCCTATGGTATCTGCAAAACGTGCACACAAAATATCAACAATAAGCTGTGTAATAAAAAACACAGATGAGATAAGCGCTATTTTTCCTAAAGAAATATTGTAATTATTATGAAAAGTAAGAAACAGCAGCGGTGCAAAATTTGCAGCTATTGCCTGTGTAACAAATCCCAAGTAACAGGCTATCAGCGTTTTTTTGTAATTCATATTTACGTTCCTTTCATTTTATTGAATAATAGCAGTATAAGGTAATTCTATTGTTTTCGCACAGACCTTTTTACCTTATTGCAGTATTATAGTTTATATATTATGTAAACAGCTTCTCCGCCGATATTTTGAGGGAGAAGCTGTTTCTTAATTAAGTGATATTTTTAAACCAATCGATAATTTATCCGATCTTCTTAAATACAGGCATAACATCAAGAGGTGCGGGAACGGTGACGGTCTGACCGCCGCTGTAGATCTTCTTGTCGGAGATGCTCTCCCACTGACCCTTTGGCAGATATACACTGCGCTCTCTTGCGCCAAGCTCAAGCACGGGAGCAACAAGATAATCGCTGCCGAACATATACTGCTCGGGAAGTTCCCAGCACTTTTCATCATCGGGGAACTCAAAGAACATTGTGCGGATAATAGGCGCGCCTGTCTTTGCGGTTTCTTCCATAAGTCCTGCAATATAATCCTTCATGGAAAGACGGATATCCAGCCACTTCTTCATGATCTCATAGGCTTCCTCACCGTAGCTCCAGAGCTCGTTGGGGTGACCTGTGTAAAGATATCCGCCGCCGAAATCACGGTCATCAAGCTTGGGGATATCCCAGTCGGGGCCGCGGTTTCCGTGCATACGCAGGATAGGGCAGAATACACCGTACTGATACCAGCGTATGAGAAGCTCCTTGAAATCGGGGTCGTCCCAGTTGTCTGTCATAAATCCGCCGATGTCGGTGGTCCACCAGGGAATACCTGCAAGACCCATGTTCTGACCAGCGATGACCTGATCCTTAAAGGACTCAAAGTTGGACTGAACGTCGCCTGTCCAGACAAGCGTTCTGTACTTCTGGCTTCCTACCCATGCGGAACGGCAGAGGTTGACTGCCTCATGGTCGCCCTCGGCTTCCTGTCCGTTATAGAATGCCTCAACATACTTCTTGGGATATTCGCAGCCCACCTTTGAGCCACGTCCGGTATAGTAGCGGTAGTTTTCAAAATCGTACTTGGTGCTGTCAGGCTCGGAGTTGTCCAGCCAGAAAAGGTCGATGCCCCAGTCACGGTAATTCTGCTTGCACTTGCTCCATACAAATTCCTGAGCTTCGGGATTGAAGAAATCAACCGTGCCGCAGTCGCCCTCATAATCATAGGTCTGCACCGAACCAACATCGGTGGTGCTCATGAGAGCCTTCTGCTCCATTTCATAATAGTTCTCGCTGCGCTTATCCACAGACGGCCATACGGAGACCATGACCTTTGTTCCCATGGCATGAAGCTCATCGGTCATTGCCTTTACAGCGTCCCTGCTCCAGTATTTCTCGTCAAATCTCCAGTCGCCCTGATGCGGCCAGTGGAAAAAGTCGATAACGATAACGTCAAGCTTGATGCCCAGCTCCTTGTATTTTCTTGCGACCTCAAGCACCTCATCGGGAGTGCGGTAACGGAGCTTGCACTGCCAGAGACCAAGATAATCCTTGCTCATAACAGGCGCCCTGCCCACGCATTCGGTGTAGTTGGTCACGATCTGAGCGGGAGTATCGTCGGCGGTTATCCAGTAATCCACCATATCGCTCTCATCGGATATCCACTTGGTGATGTTGGTTCCGAAAGCCGCCTCGCCTGTTGAGGGATTGTTCCAGAGCATGCCGTAGCCCTTGTTTGATACCACAAAGGGAACGCTTACCTGGGAATTTCTCTGCTCAAGGGGAAGAACAGAGCCTTTAAGGTCAAGTATAGGCATCTGGTACTGACCCATACCGAACAGCTTTTCTTTGGGGTCGGACTCGAAGCGGACGGTTATCTTAAAGTCATCGGAAGCAAGTCCCTTGTATTCACGGGATCTTATCTTGTAGCAGATAGCCTCCTTGCGTATGGAGCCGTAATAATAGCTGTAATATTCCTGCAGGATAAGCTCATTGTCCTTGTAAAAGCAAATAATGCCCACGCCGTTTACAGTGGCTTTGATCTTTCCGTTCACTATCTCAGCCGTTTCGCTGCCCTCGGCAATGGTCACCTTTGCGCTGTGTGCCACGTTCTCGGTAAGAGCATGAGCGTCCTGGGGGAGCTTTTTCAGAAGGGTGGTCCTCACACGAAGAGCATTGTTGCCCCAGCCCTCTATGCGGATAGTTTCATTTCTCGAATGTGCAATAAGTGCGCCGTTTTCTTCAGTAAATCTTATCATTTTAATACCTCCCGTAAAATTTCCGTGTTGACTGTTCACTGAATTTATAGTATAATTATAACATCAAAAAATACGGATAGGTATAAATATAATGTCCAAAACTATGAAAATATCGTCAAGTGAGGAAACGTAATGTCTATTTTAGATTACAGTGTGCTGCGTAATGAGGATTACGGCACAAATCCGCCTTTTAAATCAGATGAAACGGGACTGCATGGAGATGCCGAATTTCCGATAGCCGTATATCATGCCGATGTCACAAACAATTTTGTGAGCTGGCACTGGCATGAGGAGCTTGAATTCGGATATGCGGTCGAGGGCAGCGTACTTATGGAATGCGGCAAAAACAAGCACATACTGAACAAAGGCGATATTTATTTTATCAACAGCAACACTCTTCACGCCATGTTCAAAGCGGAGACGGGTCAAAAAAGCGTGTTCCGCTCTGTTGTGATGCATGGTTCCATAGTGGGCGGAAAAGAGGACAGCATCTACCATCGGAAATATGTTGCGCCCATAACGGGCAACAGCGGACTGCGTGAGCTGATATTCACTCCCAAGGACGGCAGCTATTCAAAGATACTGGGGCTGCTCACAAACATCTGGAACACGGAAAATATCAGAGTGCCCAATCACGAGCTTATAGTACGCAACGAGCTTTCCGAGCTTTTCCGGATACTTATCCATCTGTCGGAAAAGAATATGTCGGCGCACCCTGCCGCAAGCATTGCCCAGGAAACAAGGCTCCGTGACATACTGCTTTTTATCCATGACCATTACGCCGAAAAGATCACACTTGATGACATGGCTGCCGCCGCATTCATCAGCAAAAGCGAGGTGCTCAGGTGCTTCAGGAACATAACGGGTCAGTCCCCGTTTGAGTATCTGAAAAATTACCGTCTGCGAAATGCGGCGTACATGATACAGAACACCTCCGACCCCATAAACACCATCTGCGGTCTTTGCGGCTTTGACGACCACAGCTATTTCTCCAAGGCTTTTAAGGAGGTTTACGGGTGCAGCCCAAGGGAGTTTAAGAAATAAATAATAAAAACAACGTAAAATCGGCATTTCCGACCGTATATACCATGTTTCAACAGGTGTTCCCGTGGCAAAAATAATGTTCTTCTCGCCGTAATTCTCGTTCAGGAACTGCGTTTTCATAAGAATATCCTCGCTCTTTTTAGCAGGAGTAGTCTGAACTCCCGAAACCCTGCTCATCTTCGATACCACAAGACCGTTTTTGTAGTTGTGGGCTTCGTCAACGACAAGGCTGTCAAAGCCTGATAGTCCTCAACATCAACCCAAGAAACACCGATACGGGCGGATATATCGCCAGCTTCGAGTTTCGGCGGCAAAACGGACGTCAGAGCCGTTACGTTCCGCTGATAATCGGGATTGTCCTTTGCATAGAGTTCAGCAGCACACAGCGAGTTGTAGTCATCGTCCTTGCCGAAAACCTGTTCGTTTGCGCTGTCGTTGACATATCTGAATATGAACCACCCGCCCCATTATGAGGTGGGTGGTTTTTGCATCCGTATTCTTTGTTTAATGCGGCTCAAATTTTGACTTTACTTTTGCTCCTTCTTAGCAGTATTGCAGTTTCTGCCGCAGTACCGTACTTAAATTATAACACAAAGCCGCTATTTTTCAATGGAAAAAACTCTTTCCTCCCGAAAGAAGAAAAAACAGCAGCCCAAAAAAGAAAAAGCCGCGCAAGGTCTGACCCCTGCGCGGCTGAAACGCATTGAATGTATCAGTTTATTTGAGCAGCTTGTTTTCCACCCTGAAATAGTCCACGTCGACATAACCTCCCGACTGCTTTGTCGGGAAATTGAATATCGCGTAACGGTATCCCATAAAATGCAGACCGTAATAATTCATTTGCAGCGTGTTTCCTATTTCCGTCCAGTTTTCTCCGTCGAGGCTGTAATAGAAATACGCCTTGTCCGCCGCGTTTTTGTAATCGCAGTCGACCCGCAGATACACTTCGTTTTCCGTTATTTCGACCCTTTCCGTTTCAAATTCCTGTTCAACGTCGTCGTTATCGTCATACCAAACCGTTACGATATATTTTTTCCCGTCCTCGATTTTTACGGCGACATAACCGTATTTTTCCGCGAAGGCGGCAAGCCCCGCAGTATCGCCATCTTTCATTTCCGAAACGTCGAGCTTTATATATCCGCCGCATTCCGGTCCGAAGGTTCGCTGCGAAATGGTGTTTCTCGCATCGGCAACAGTGTCGCAGACATTGACCGTTCTCAGCCTCAGATAGCCTTCTCTCTCGGTGAGCGACCAGAGGCGGTTGTCGGGATTGTGGTTCCATTGCCATTCCAACGCGAGGTTAGAGCCGTTATAATCGTTCTCGCCCGCTTCCTCGGGCGTGTCGGCAAAGTTGTGATAGGGTCTCACTATCTGTGAGTTGATAAATTCGTCGCTTGTGACGATGCCCTTTTTCTCGTGACCCACGACAGGAATCTTGGCGGTCCTGGGCACCTTTCCGTCAACGCCGACGACTGGCCAGCCGTCCTCCCATGTCATGGTCGACAAAACGGGAGCTCTGCCCACCGCCCCGTGATCCTGAAATACAAAGCAATACCAGTTTCCGTCCTTATCGTCGACGATACCGCCCTGTGCGACACCGTCATTCCTGAAGCCGATATTATCGTCGATTATCACTTTCATTTCCCACTCGCCGTCGAGCGTTTCGCTTCTGTAACAAAGCTGCGTTCTTCTGCGATGAGGAGGCCATGTTATGATAAAAATATAGTAATATCCGTTCATCTTATAGACGTGAGAGCCCTCGGCAAGGCAGCCCTTGGCAAGTCCCGCGTCTTCGATGAGTTTTCTCTTGGTTCCGGGCTTGACCGCGCTCAGATCCTTTTCCAGTTCAACGCACCATATCTGTCCGCCACCGTAAACAAGATACACCCTGCCGTCGTCGTCGAACAAAAGGCTCATATCATGGAAGCACTCGTCATACACGAACCTGTCCCATTTCCCGTTTTCTATATCGTCGGTATGATAGATATAAGTTTTTCCGGTGGAGAAGGAAGTGAAGCCGGCGTAATACACACCGTCGTTATATCTGAGTGTAGTCGCCCACTGACCCTTGCCGTAATTGTTTTCCCCGTTTCTTAAGGCAAGATTATCCATGTCCTCCAGTGTATCAAAAACGTAATTTACAATTTCCCAGTTTACAAGGTCGTAGGATCTCATTACGGGACACCCCGGAGACAGGTGCATGGTCGTCGAAACCATATAAAACGCGTCGTCGACGCGGATTATATCAATATCGGGCACGTCGGCGAAAATAACGGGATTTGTGTAGTTTCCGTTGCCGTCGTCGGTTGAAGTTATTGTTGATTTCACGATATCCTTATCAAGCATTGCGGTGTCCTCCTCTTCTTCGGGCTCGGCGGTGACGCACGGTAGCGGCTCCGACGTCACGACGCTCGTGCCCACTTCCGCAGCGCATGCCGTCAGCGACAATACCGCCGTCAGCGCCGCGGCGAACCGAACAAGTCTTTTCATTTTTCCCTCCTGATTTTCCGCTGCCGCCGTCAGCCGTCAGCCGTCAAGCTCAAGACCGCTTACGGTGACATTGTAGGTGATGGATGTGAATGGCGTCTCTTCGCCGTTTATTTTAAGCGCCAGACGATAGTTTATCCATTCTATATCTGTTTCCGCCGCGAATATTCCACATTCCTCCGTGCCGTAAATCAGCGATCCGACCTCGGAGTCGCCCCAGCCGTTTTCAAGCCCGTTTTCCGTCGTGCTTGCGGGATCGAGTTCCTTATTTACGGGAATTTCAACCTCTCCGTTTTCGGTTGCCAGCGTCAGCGATTTCACAAGCACCTTATACTTCGCGTCGGTATCGGTATTAATAAACCCGAGGTTGAGCACGGCGCTGTCCTTGTCAAAAGAAGAGGATTTTATGGAATAGTCCCCGTCCTTCGGAATGTCGAGCATCGCAGAGGGGCTCGGTCCGGGCTCGGACTGTCCCGAAAATACCAGCGTCTTGTAGGGTATATCGGTGGAGGCTATGCTCTCTTCGGGACGAAGCTGCTCGTCGCCCTTTGAAAACTTCCACGACTTAAGCTCTATATCGGAGCCGGAAAATACGAAATAAACGCTATGGTTTCTTCCGTCAAACTGCGCAAAGCCGTCCGAGCGTATTTTGGTATAATCCTCGCAGTCGAACTCGACGAACGCGGCGGCTTCGGAGGAGATATCGTCAAGACGAACTTCTATTCTTCCCTTGCCCTTGACCTCGGCGATAAACTCTGATGCCCCGTAGCCGAAGTCCGCTCCTCTTACATATATCCACGCGCCGTCGGCGGTGCTTTTTGCGGCAGGATCCGTTACCTTGTCGTATCCGATATCCGCACAGGTGAACATCAGCGCGCCGCTGTTATAGTTATAGGGGTCGACCGGCTTTATCTGCGCTACGCCCTTCTTGCTTGCCGCAGTTATGGGGATATCGCCCGTCGCCTTGTCCATGGGCAGATAATCTGCCATTATACTGCGGAAGCCCGCTGTTCCTCCCATAAGCTCCTCCAGAAGAAGCGTATGGTGAATGATGTAGTTTACGTCCTTATATTCAATGAAATGAGTGTGGTTGTTAGCCCAGCGAAGTCCGGATGACCCGTCGGCATTCTCTCCCGCATTATAGAAATAGGCTCCTCTGCATTCCCAGCTATCCGCGTCGAGAGGGGTCTTGGTGGTCATATACGCCATGCTGCACGCGGGCATAACGTCGACCCCCTCGTACTCCTCCCAGCCGATCTTATGATCCTGCCAGTCGGTGCAGTATGTATAGTAATATACCCCGTCGATATAGTTCAGCTCGCTCGCCTCAAAAAAGTAGGGAGCGTCAATGGAAACAAATTCGCTGTCAAAGGACAGCATATCCTCGCCCAGCCTTGCTATCTTCGGAATCTTGGTGTGCATAGTGCTGCCATCCGCCGGTGTGCCTCCGCCGAAGGAGAGCCAGCCCACGCCATTTTCGTCAATGCACACGCCCGGGTCAAAGGGCGCAGGGCAATTCTCCAGGCCAGGCATATTCTGATAAATCAGAGGCTCGCCGAGCGGATCGGTCCACGGTCCCACGGGGTTGGTGGAGGTTATCACACCCACGCCCGCGCCGCTGTTTGAGAAGTAAAGGTAAAAATGCGTAAGTCCGTCGTCCTCAACGCGGGAAACTATCGACGGCGCCCACGAGTTATATATCCACGGCGCGATCTCTCCGACCTCTATCCTGCCGTGATATATCCAGTTTACCATATCGTCGGTGGAAAATACCACAAGCGATTTGATATGGGCGTAGTCATTCGATGTTCCCTCTTCCGACTGCTGCTGGTCGTTCGTGCCGTAAACGTAAAGCCTTCCGTCATATTCCACCGCGGTGGGATCGGCGCAGAATATGTTCGGCGAGATGGGATTTGCGTTCATCTCGTTCTTATAAACGTTACCGCTTACGCTGTCGATAATTATGCCGTTGTTCAGACTGTTCATAATATCTTCCTCTGATACCGCGCCGCTTTCATTCGTTTCGGCATCCGGAGCGCCGGAAACGTCCGCGGTTCCGGAGATGCCGGAAGCGTCGGACTCGGAGCTCCCGCTGCTTGTTTCGCCGCCGTTCGAGCAGCCCACCGTCATAAGCAGGGTCGCCGCGCACAAAATAGCCGCTGATTTACTTTTGATCTTCATCGTTAAAACCTCCGTTTTGTTTCTCGTGCCCAAAGACACCTTTAAGTTTATTATACCGATAAACAACACAAAGTCAACAGCCTATATCCGTTTTGTCCACCTTTTAATCATAATATGCACCTTTTCGGTTGACATAACCGCGTGAATAAGTTATAATATATATATATACGAAAGCTTGTTTACGGCATAATCTGTCGCCGAACGCGTCAAAAATCCTTTCCCTTCAGCGGCAGAATTTACCGCAGAACAGGGGTTGAGCGGCTGCGGGAACGGGCTTTTTATGAACACGTGAAAGGACGAACGAAATGTCAAGAAAAAATTGCCGTAATAACCGCAAGAGCTGACGACCGCACCCAGAAGGATATCATATGCGGAATAGCCGAGGCGGCATTTGCCGCGTATACGGACGTGGTGGTGTTTTCAAACATTTATAATCACTGGATAAGGGACGAATTTCTCAATTTTGAAAATGTCATATACGATTTTTTTGATCCGAGCGGCTTTGACGGAGTTATTGTCACTGCGGAAGCGTTTCTGGACATTTCCAGTCAGTAAAGCTGGCGCTGGAAATAGGAGTTAAGCGAGCCAGCGAGGAACTGAAGGTACCGTACGGAATGCTGTACGGGTGGGTGCAGGCGGCAAAGAACGGCGACCTGGACATCGAGGAGCGAACCCCCGAAAACGCAATGAGCCTGGCGGAGGAGATCCGGCAGCTGCGAAGCGAGGTAAAGCGGCTGAACAAGGAAAACAAGCGGCTTCAGGAGGAAAGGGATTTCTTGAACGAGGCGGCAGCTTTTTTCGCCGCGAGCCGTCGGAAGTAAACAAGCAGGAGCGAATGAGGTTACTTGCGCTCAAAACCTGCGATGGAGGCGCAAAAGGCAGGATTTCATTCTGCTGCAAAGCGCTGAAAGTGACACGCCAGGGATTTCACGATTATCTGAAGAATCGTAATAAACCCTGGAAACACGAAGAACTGGCGGCAAAAATGATGGAGATACTCAGCGAAGACGAATGCAACGATACATACGGCAGGGAGCGAATGCATAAGGCGCTGCTCC
>JABLTM010089470.1_pt1 | contig 15378 bp, 15 predicted proteins | sample 7160121 | NCBI WGS metagenome assembly JABLTM01 (sample SAMN14651224, study PRJNA627086) | human gut metagenome | isolation source: feces | host: Homo sapiens
GAGCAACGAGCCAAAGTCCGTGCTTGCACGAGACCTTGGCGACTGCCGCGATAACTTGAGAAACTCGCGGAGCGTGTTTCTCATAGTTTTCTTATACTCTGCAAGCCTCAAGATCTCTCATCCATACTGCCACGCAGGCATCACTTGGCATTCTCCAGTCCCCTCTAGGAGAAAGTGCCACAGTACCAACCTTCGGTCCATCCGGCAGACAGGAACGCTTGAACTGCTGAGAGAAAAATCTTCTACAGAATGTTTCCAGCCATTTAAAAATGGTCTCTTTGTCATATTCACCATCAAATGTCATACATGCAATACGGAAGATCTTGCTCGGCTCATATCCAAAACGAAGCATAAAGTATAGGAAGAAATCATGCAGTTCGTAAGGTCCTACAAGATCTTCTGTCTTCTGCGCGATATCTCCGTCCTTCGGCGGTAGAAGCTCAGGACTTACCGGTGTATCAAGCACATCGTAAAGTACATTCTTAAGAGCTTCGTCTTTTGTATCATCCGCAGCATATTTTACAAGATGGCGAACCAGTGTCTTCGGTACAGAAGCATTCACTCCGTACATGGACATATGATCTCCATTGTAAGTTGCCCATCCAAGCGCAAGCTCTGACAGATCGCCTGTTCCAATGACCATTCCCCAAGTCTTGTTTGCGATATCCATCAGCACCTGTGTACGCTCTCTTGCCTGGCAGTTTTCATAAGTTACACTGTGATCTTCCGGATCATGTCCGATGTCACGGAAATGAACATTCACGGCATCTGCGATCGGAACCTCGATCAAAGTTGCTCCGACTTTCTTCGACATCTCACAGGCATTCTGATAAGTTCTGTCTGTTGTACCAAAGCAAGGCATTGTCACAGCAATGATATCCTTCTTATCTCTTCCAAGCATGTCAAATGCGCGTGCCGTTACAAGCAATGCAAGTGTAGAATCCAGACCTCCGGAAATGCCGACAACAGCAGTTCTTGCATTCGTATGAGCCAGACGTTTCTTCAGTCCCATTGCCTGGATCGTCAGGATCTCCTCACAGCGCTGTGCGCGGGTCTGTTCATCAGAAGGAACGAACGGCTTCTTCGGAAATGTTCTTGTCAAAAATGTCTTTGTCTCTTCCACGGTAAATGGAACACGTACCAGAGTCTCTTCATCCAATGGCTGGAATGTTGTATTCTTTCTTCTCTCGCCTGTAATTCTCTGAAGATCGATCTCTGAGTAAATGATTTCATTTACATATCTACTACTTTCTTTCAGGATTGTCCCATTTTCAGCAATGATATTGTGTCCGCCAAAAACAAGATCCGTAGTTGACTCCCCTTCTCCGGCATTTGCATAAATGTATCCAGAGATCAATCTTGCAGACTGTCCGGAGATCAGTGCACGACGGTAAGTGTCTTTTCCGATCGTCTCATCACTTGCGGAACAGTTGACGATCACTGTTGCACCTTCGAGTGCCGCCTGAATACTCGGCGGAACCGGTGACCAGACATCCTCGCAGATCTCGGCTGCCACTACCAGTTCTTCCATTCCTTCTGCCTGGAAGAGAATCTGCGGACCGAATGGAATCTTCTTTCCTTCAAATGTAATCTCTCTCACTGTCTGTGGTCCCGGAGTAAACTGGCGCATCTCATAAAATTCACCATAGTTTGGCAGGAACGTCTTTGTCGTAAATCCGATGATCTCGCCCTGGTTCATTGCCGCAGCTACATTGTAAAGCTTTCCATTCACTTCAAGCGGTGCTCCGACAAATACAAGCATATCTTTGTCGTTTGTATTTTCTGCAATCTCAAGCAATGCTTTTCTGGAAGCTTTCAGAAGTACGCTGTGGTCGAACAGATCACTACAGGTGTATCCTGTTACACAAAGCTCCGGAAATACAAGAATCTTCGCGCCATTTTTCTGTGCTTCTTCCATAGCATTGATGATATTCTGTGTATTGAATTCCACATCCGCAACGCGGATATCCGGTGTCGCCGCCGCAACCTTCACAAATCCATTTTTCATCTCATCTTCACCCCATCTTCTATATTTGATGTCAGGGCAAAAGCCCCGGCAATACTTATCGAGCCTGTTTTAACAATTCTTTCAATTCATCTACTGTATACTTATATGCTGTATTACAGAAATGACACTTCACTTCAATCTCTTTACCTTCATCGATCATTTCCTGAATCTCTTTCTTTCCGATACTGATGATTGCTTTCTCGATTCTCTTCTTAGAGCAGTTGCAATAGAACTGTGCCGGCATTGTATCTGTAATTTCCAGATCAAGTCCTTCAAGAACCTGCTCAAGCATCTGCTCCGGTGTATGTCCGTTATCCAGCATGGATGTTACAGACTGGATCTTCTGAATGTTTGCCTCCAGCTTATTAAGTACTTCATCCTCGATAAAAGGCATAACCTGTACGATAAATCCACCGGCGCATTTCACTGTATTATCTTTGTTCATCAGAACTCCAAGTCCGACAGAAGATGGTACCTGTTCAGATGTTGCAAAATAATAAGTAAGATCCTCTGCGATCTCTCCTGTCTGCAGAATTGTCTGGCCTGAATATGGCTCCTTGAGTCCCATGTCTTTGATGATCGTCATGACACCCTGTCCAAGTGCTCCACCGACATCAAGCTTTCCGTTCTTCGCCGGAAGCATCACATCCGGATTAAATGCATATCCTTTTACATTTCCCTTACTGTCCGCTGTCACAGTCAGACCTTCGATCTGACCGGAACACTGAATCTGGATTGTCAGCATGTCTGTATCATTCTTCATCATGCTTCCCATCATCACTCCACCTGTAAGGAGTCTTCCCAGCGCTGCTGTCGCAACCGGACTTGTTCCGTGATGCTCTCTTGCCTCCTCAACCAGGTTTGTTGTCACTGCCGCAAATGCACGGATCTGTGCATTTCCTGCTGTTGCTCTTACAATATAATCATTCATGTCTTATTCTCCTCGTCTTTCTTATCTATTCAAGAATTGTATCCAATTCATTTCCCGGATTCTCTGGCAACGATATAGATTCTCTCGCTCTTCTCTGTCGGTTCCTCGTGTGTAACTGCGTCATATGCCGCCTCAAAAACAAGCCCCGAACGTTCTACCAGCTCTTTCATCTCTTCTAAGGTATACCCTCTCTGGTAATGTGTCTCCTGATATCTCCGATACAAATCTTCACTTGCGTCTTCCTGAATGAACAGAGTCAGATCATACTCATTGATCCGTTCTTCTTCATAATAGAAATTATCCCAGATAAAACTACATTCCCCTCTGTCTTCTGCGATCACCGTATCTCCCATAACTTCTTTATACTTATATACGGTATTAAAATCAAACAAAAAGACTCCCTTGGGATCCAGGTAGTTGTTCACCAGACGGAATACTTCTTCCAGTTCCTCCGGTTCTGTAATATAGTTGACTGAATCACAGACACTGACAATTGCCCTTACTGTTCCATATAATTCGAACTCACGCATATCCTGAAGCAGATAAAGAATGTCCTTCCCTGACTCCATACGTTTCTCCATCGCAAGCTCCAGCATATCTTCTGAATTATCCACACCGATCATGTCATATCCATAATCCGCAAGCTTCTCTGTCATTGTTCCTGTGCCACAGCCCAGATCCAAAAGAATGCCATCCTCTATTCCACGGTCTTTTAAAAGACTGTGAATGTATTCGCCCCACTCTTCGTAAGGTACATTATCCATGAAAATGTCGTAGACCGCCGCAAACCCTGTATAAGCTTCCAACTGTTGACCTCCGTTCTTTTCTGTTTCTACATAATCCATTATATTTTACCACAAATTCTCTTTTTTGACATCAAACATTTCTACATTCTATTGTATTTCTCAATTTCCTGTCTCTTTTTCTAGAAACTCCTATTTTTGTCAAGAATTTTGAAATTTTTTCTCATTTTTGCCTCTTTTTTATTCCAAAATCTACCATTTTTTATAAAAATTTCACATTTACAACATATTTCCATAACATTTTTGCGTTTTATTCTTCCTTTTAGCACTTTAATATGCTATAATCATAAAGCTGTGTTAATAAAAAATTTTTTATATTAACAAAAGGCGCCGCTATCTGTTATGGGGACAGCAGGATAGCATAGAAAAACAAAAGAAAGGACATTGAAAAAATGGACAACAACAAGAAAGAATTCAAGCCGTATATTCCAGCGGACAAAGTCGTTCCTGAGTTTACGGTGACAGCACTCTTGATCGGTATCCTTCTGGCAATCGTATTTGGAGCTGCTAACGCATACCTCGGACTTCTCGTTGGTATGACAGTTTCCGCTTCCATCCCGGCAGCCGTAATTTCTATGGGAATCATTCGTGTGATTCTCCGTAAGGATTCTATTCTCGAGAACAACATGGTACAGACAATCGGTTCTGCCGGAGAGTCTGTTGCAGCAGGAGCTATCTTCACACTTCCTGCATTATTCCTTTGGGCTGAAGAAGGAAAGATTGCTTTCCCAAGCATCCTTTCCATCGCTCTGATTGCCCTGTTTGGTGGAATACTCGGAGTATGCTTCATGGTACCGCTTCGTCAGGCTCTTATCGTTGAAGAGCACGGAACACTTCCTTTCCCGGAAGGAACTGCTTGTGCAGAAGTTCTTCTGGCTGGAGAAGAAGGTGGATCTAAGGCTGGTACAGTATTCGCAGGACTTGGTATCGCAGCCGTTTACAAATTCCTTGCAGACGGAATGCAGCTCTTCCCAAGTGAGATTGGACACGCATTCAAGAACTACAGCGGAGCACAGATTGGTATGCAGGTTCTTCCGGCACTTGGTGGTGTAGGATATATCTGTGGACCGAAGATCTCCAGCTACATGTTCGCCGGTGGTACACTCAGCTGGTTCGTACTGATGCCAATGATCGCACTGTTCGGTGGAGATGCTACAATCTTCCCTGCTTCAGTTACTGTAAATGAATTACTTGTGGATGGTCCTTCTGCTCTTTGGGCTAATTACATCAAATACATCGGAGCCGGAGCTGTTGCAACTGGTGGTATCATCAGTCTGATTAAGAGCCTTCCTCTGATCGTAAGAACATTTAAGCAGGCCATTGGAAGTATGAAAAAGAATGCCGGATCCAGCAATCAGCTTCGTACAGAGCAGGATCTTCCATTCCCATTACTGATCGGAGTTATCATTGTGATCGCTGTTCTGATCTGGATCCTTCCGATCTTCCCGGTTAACCTGATTGGTGCCCTGATCATCGTTGTATTCGGATTCTTCTTTGCAACTGTATCTTCTCGTATGGTTGGACTGATCGGATCTTCTAACAACCCGGTATCAGGTATGACAATCGCTACTCTTCTCTTTGCTACAGTAATCCTGAAAGTAACAGGTACTACAGGACTTACAGGTATGGTTGGAGCCATCTCTATCGGTGGTATCATCTGTATCGTTGCAGCAATCGCAGGAGATGCTTCTCAGGACTTAAAGACAGGATTCATCGTAGGTGCTACACCTTCCAAACAGCAGGTTGGTGAGATCATCGGTGTTGTTGCTTCTTCAGCAGCAATCGGATTCGTTCTTTACCTTCTGAATGAGGCTTGGGGATACGGAACAGAAAAGATTCCGGCAGCTCAGGCTACAATGATGAAGATGCTCGTTGAAGGTATCATGAATGAGGAACTTCCATGGGCTATGATCCTGATCGGTGTATTTATTGCAATCGTTGTTGAGATCCTCAAGATGCCGGTTATGCCATTCGCAGTTGGTATGTACCTTCCATTCTCTCTGAGTGCTGGTATCATGGCTGGTGGTGTTGTACGTATCTTCGTTGAGAAGAAAAAAGGTACAGAGGCAGAGAAAAAAGCACGTACAGACAGAGGTCTTCTCTTTACATCCGGTATGATCGCCGGAGAAGGTATCATCGGTATCCTTCTTGCTGTATTTGCAGTAGTTAAGATTGATTCTAAGATCATTCTGCCATTCCACTTACCACAGGTTGGCAGTCTGGTGCTTTACATTGCATTACTCGTACTTCTGTACGTTGTATGTATGAAAGCTGATAAGGAAAAATAATTCAATGAAAAAGAAAGACAGTAAAAACTATCTTGACTTTATCCCGGAGAAGAATCCGGAAATTGAATATGAAACAGGTGAGGACGGTATTATTACCGTCCTTATCGAATGGAAGGGATTTTATCACAAGTTGGCTCAGCGCTTCTTCCATCGTCCCCGTGTAAGTGAAATCAAGTTAGACAAGCTTGGAACTTTTGTGTGGAACTCCATCGATGATAAAAAGGATGTACATGCAATCTCCAAAGAGCTTGAAGCAGAGTTTCCTTCTATGGAACAGCCGCTGACAAGACTGATCAAATACCTTGAGATCCTTCATGATAATCACCTGATCTACTGGAAAGGAGAGAAACGGAAATGATGCATACGATTCTGAAATATCTTCCTTATGTACTGCTCTTTGCAGTTGCTACAATGATTGTCTACGGATGGGGATTGTGGCGTACGATGAGACAGGGAAGCGATCTTGCTAATATGCTCAGTTCCAAAGGAATCTCCAAAGTCAAAAAGACATTGAAGAAAAATGGTCCTATGACCCGCACAGCTCTTGAGCCATATGTGAAAGATCTGACGGCGAAACAGCCATTTATGCAGGAACAAATCAATGTGACTAATCCAAGACAATTTCTTGATTCAATTCTTCCCTATATGGTAAAGCAAAAAATGATCACTGAGGAAAAAGTGAATGGGAAAATTGTATATCAGATCCGCAAGGATTGAAAACAAAAAGGATATCTGCCAGAAGTAATGATTACTCTGACAGATATCCTTTTTGTCTTTTCATCTTTTTCCACTTTTTTCTTTCTTTTTACACCAATTTACACAGATTTATCGCATTTTTCCTTGACACGCCCCGCTGCGTGGGATACAATAATCTATGGTAAAAACAACACAACTACATCATTTCGGTAGGTGAGGTTACCACAGGGATTGGGATATTTGACATGCTTAAGCATTCGATAGGACCCGGAGATTGCTGCCGCGAGATTGTGGAGACACGATTAGTTGGTCAGCAGGCTGTGTCGAGAAGGCACAACCTAATGCAATTGATATGCCCTGTGATACTAAAGCTTGAACGATGCATTTTATAAGAAGTCAATACGACTCCGTCATTGTTCAGGCAATGATGGAGTTTTTTGTTTCTCATAAAAATACGAACAAGGGAGGTGAGGTTATGGACTCTGGTGCCAGTAGTTACCACATATGTGGCTCAATAGACAAAAATAAAATAATGCGAGGTAATTATCATGGACAAAGATATTTTTATAAAGCTTCTGGCGCAGCGCGAATTCAAAGCTGTCAGAAGTATTCTCGATGTAATGAACGAAGTGGACATAGCCTCTCTTCTCTCAACTTTAAGTGATAAAGAACTGGCTCTTGCTTTTCGTCTTATTCCAAAAGATAAAGCTGCTGAAGTATTTTCCAATATGGACACTTCCATGCAGACTTATCTGGTAACAATGTTTACTGAGAAAGAGCTGAAAGAGCTCTTAGACGACCTCTATATGGACGATACGGTCGATATGCTGGAAGAACTCCCGGCAAACCTTGTAAAGCGAATTCTGGCTACCGTCAGCGCGTCAGACCGTAGCATGATCAACCAGCTGCTGAACTATCCGGAAGACAGTGCCGGAAGTATCATGACAACGGAATATGTAGACCTGCGTGAGGAAATGACTGTCGGACAGGCGATGGCACATATCAAGAAGACCGGAATCCATAAAGAGACCATTTACACCTGCTATATCACAGAACGCAGAAAACTGGTCGGTATCGTAAGTGCAAAAGATTTGATGACAACAGATGACGATGTTCCGATCAAAGACCTGATGGAGACAGAGATCATCTCCGTGTATACACACTCTGATCAGGAACAGGTTGCACAGCTGTTCACAAAGTATGACCTGCTTGCGCTCCCTGTTATTGACCAGGACGGCCGCATGGTTGGTATTGTTACATTCGACGATGCTATGGATGTTATGGTAGATGAGGCCACAGAGGATATCACAAAGATGGCTGCCATCAACCCTAGTGAGAAGACATATTTTGAAACATCCGTTCTTCAGCATGCAAAGAACCGTATCCCATGGCTTTTGATCTTGATGTTCACTTCCATCATCACAGGAACGATCATTACAAGATATGAAAATGCATTCGCAGCCATCCCTCTTCTCGTATCCTTCATCCCAATGCTGATGGATACTGGTGGAAACTGTGGTTCCCAGAGTGCAACACTGATCATCCGTGGAATCGCACTGGATGAGATCCGTTTTACAGATCTTTTCAAAGTCATGTTCAAAGAATTCCGTATCTCTTTGATCGTCGGTGCTTTTCTTGCTGTTGCCAACGGTGTACGTATCTTTATACAGTATCACAATCCAGGACTTGCAGTTGTGATTGCCTGCTCTCTGATGGGAACCGTGATCATGGCAAAGCTGGTTGGATGTATCCTCCCACTTCTTGCCAAGAAAGTAAATCTCGACCCTGCGATCATGGCATCTCCACTGATCACAACACTGGTGGATACCTTCTCAATCCTGATTTACTTTAATATTGCGACAGTATTATTCCGTTTGTAATAGCAAATCACAAATGGATACAAAATCCAAAAACATATAAATAAAAAAGTATCAGAAACTTTTAAATTTGCTTCTGATACTTTTTTATTTCTTTTTATTAATTATCTTTCCATCATACTGATCGACTCAATTCCAACACTTCCGCCTCGGACAACTTCAATGCTCTTAAATTCTTCCTTCATCAACTTCACAACTGCATCATTCTTTGTCGCAGTCTGTACAAACTCAACCAGAAGACTGTCTTTTCCGTAATCGATTACTTTCGCCTTAAATGTCTCTGCGATCTGAAAGATCTCAACCTTATCTTCCGGTGTACATTTTAAGACTTTTACATAAAGAATCTCTTTCATTCTTACAAATACGTCTGTAAAATCAATTACTTTAATTACTTCAATCATACGGTTAAGCTGCTTCTTGATCTGCTCAAATGTCTCATCATCGCTGACTGTTGCAATTGTCATTCTGGAAACGGTCGGGTCTTCTGTTGTTCCAACTGTCAGACTGTCCAGGTTATAACATTTCCCGGAAAATAAACCGGAAATCTTCGAAAGTACACCAACCTGGTTTTCTACATAGAGAGAAATCCATCTCTTTTTCATATTATTATCCATATCTCTTCCTCGCTAACCTATATTTTCTGTTCTAATCGATTAACAATCCATGATCAAATCTTCAAGTGTTCCGCCCGGCTGAACCATCGGATATACAAGTTCTTCCGGATTGATAACGAACTCGATCAGTGTCGGTGTCTTTGTATTCTTCTTCGCCTCTTCAAATGCAGCTGCGATATCTTCTTTCTTCATAACACGGATTCCTTTAGCTCCGTAGCTCTCTGCAAGCTTCACAAAATCCGGTGTGTACTCCGGCATCTCCTGCCCGTTTGTTCTGCGGAAAAGTGCTCCTGATTTCAGGTTCGTCATACTGTAACGTTTTCCATAGAACAGCTTCTGCCACTGACGTACCATACCAAGATATTCATTGTTAAATACACAGAGAATCAATGGAAGTTCTTCCAATACTGCTGTAGCAAATTCCTGAATGTTCATCTGCATACCACCATCTCCGGAGATTGCAATAACGTCCTTATCCGGATTACCAAGCTTTGCTCCGATTGCAGCCGGGAAGCCATATCCCATCGTTCCAAGTCCACCGGAAGTGATCAGCTGCTTGTTCTTTGTAATCTCAATATACTGTGTTGTGAACATCTGATGCTGTCCTACATCTGTTGCAATGATCGCATTGTCAAACTGACGGTTGATCTCTTCAATAATATCCTGCGGTCCCATATCCACGCGGTTCTTCATTGTCAAAGGATGTTCTTCCTTCCACTCTGCGATCTGTTTTCTCCACTTCTTTGTCTCACAGTGCTCTACATATTCATTCATCTTCGTAACTGCCTCAAGCGCATCTGCAACGATCGGCACATCAACATGAATATTTCTTGAAATAGATGCTGTATCGATATCAATATGAACGATCTGTGCATTCGGTGCAAACTCATGCAGCTTACCTGTAATACGGTCATTAAAACGTGTTCCGATCGAGAATAAAAGATCGCATTCGCTGACTGCCATGTTCGAAGCATATGCTCCGTGCATTCCAAGGTTTCCTATATAAAGCGGGTGATCTGTCGGAACCGCACCGCGTCCCATGATCGTTGTAACAACCGGGACTTCTGTCTTCTCTACAACTTCTGTAAACACCTCATTCGCACGTGCAATATTCACACCGCCTCCGGCAAGGAATAACGGCTTCTTTGCCTTTTTCAGCATCTTAAGCGCACGTTTTAACTGTCCCATATGCACATTCGTATTTGGCTTATAGCCACGGATATTGACTGTATCCGGATAATCCGCACTTCCAAGTTCTGCCATCACATCTTTTGGAAGATCGATCAGTACCGGTCCCGGTCTTCCTGTTCTCGCGATATAAAAGGCTTCTTTAATAATTCTTCCAAGATCCTCTCTGTTTCGTACAATAACACCGTATTTAGTAATACTGCGTGTAATTCCTACAATATCAACCTCCTGGAATGCATCATTTCCGATCAATGGTCTTGCTACCTGACCTGTAAAACATACGAGAGGTACACTGTCATAATTCGCTGTTGCAAGACCTGTAACAAGGTTTGTAGCTCCCGGTCCGCTTGTAACAAGACAGACACCTACCTTACCCGTTGTTCTAGCATAAGCATCCGCCTCATGAACCAGTGCCTGCTCATGTCTTGGCAGAATGATCCGAATATCATCCTGCTTGTACAATTCATCACTGATATCAATCGTACATGCTCCCGGATAGCCGAAAATGGTATCCACGCCTTCTTCCTTCAGCGCTCTTACAAGTAATTTGTTTCCTGAAATCTGTTTCAATCTATATACCTCCCTTTTCAAAAAAGAAAGCCCCAAGCATGACCTTCATGCCCAGGGCGAATATCCAGTATTTACCGTTCACAGTACCTGTGTCAACAGCCAGATCTATCCATGTCATCACCTGAATTCAGAGATAAGCCTCTGTACATCCACAAGCTGTGTACTACTCCCTGTCTTCGTATTTGCGTAAAGCGTAAATTAATTATAAGTGTTAAAAAATATCTTGTCAACGTCGAGTTCTTGATCTTATTTAATCTATCGCATATGATTTTTCACAGCTCCGACTACTGTATACAGAACCATCATTACAAGATTGGCAAGAACAACACTGGCTCCCGCCGGGGTTGCCGCCACATAAGAAAGGGTCACACCCGCGATCAAACACACCACTGAGATCACTGCTGCGTTTATTATGACACTTTTAAATGTCCTGCACACTCTCATTGATGTCAATGCCGGGAAAATGATCAGGCTCGAGATCAATAATGCTCCCATCATACGCATTCCAAGCACGATCGTCACTGCTGTAAGTACAGCGATCAACGTATTGTAAACTCCTGCTTTTACACCTGTTGCACGGGCAAATGTCTCATCAAATGTAATCGCAAATATCTTGTGATAAAAAACAATAAACAGGATGAGTACAAAAACGGAAAGTACAAGACTTAATTTCACATCCTCCGCACTCATCGCAAGAATGCTTCCAAACATATAATTATATACATCCGTATTCATTCCTGTTGTCAATGAGATCACCATCACGCCAACTGCTAGTGACGTTGTAGAAATCAGTGCAATTGCCGCATCTCCTTTGATCTTTGCATTCCCGCTGATTCGAAGAAGCAGAATCGCTGCTACAATAACAACCGGGATTGCTACTGTAAGCGGAGCGGCATTCATCGCAGCCGCAATCGCCATGGCACCAAATCCCACATGAGAAAGTCCATCCCCAATCATCGAATACCGTTTCAATACAAGGCTGACACCCAGTAATGCAGAACATAATGCAACCAGTGATCCAACAAGGAACGCTCTTGTCATAAAAGGATAAGACAACATCTCAATCACTGCATCAAACATGTGTCTCACCTCCTAAGAATGTTTTGCCGGCACGACTCTTCTCGTATCCATCTGCTTTTCCAAAGTACAGCACTGTTTCCTGTAAATGAAGGATATGACTTGCATATTCTACAGCACTCTCGATATCGTGTGAAACCATAACAACTGCAATCCCGGATTCCTTATTGATTCGACTGATCAATTGATAGAATTCTGCTGTCACAATTGGATCCAATCCTGTGACCGGTTCGTCAAGAAGCAAGAGTTTCTTGGTCGCACACAATGCTCTTGCAAGCAGAACACGCTGTCTTTGTCCACCGGACAGATCTCGGAAACATTGTTTTGCGAGATCACGGATTCCAAGCATGTCCATCTTCTCCCACGCCTGCTTCTTATCTTCTGCTGTATAAAACGGTTTCATCCCTCTGCTGTTCAACCGGCCGGAAAGAACCACTTCATAAACACTGGCCGGAAAATCTTTCTTCACATCTGTCTGCTGTGGAAGATATCCGATCTCTGTCTGTTTTAATCCATCATCAAAAACAATCTTGCCTTTGTCCACATTCTTCAGTCCCAAAAGACTCTTTACAAGTGTACTTTTTCCGGAACCATTTTCTCCGACAATACAGAGGTAGTCTCCCTGATTAATCTCAAAATTCAAGTCATGTACGACCATCTGTCCTTCATATCCAATGGATACATTTTCACATTTAATCAACGCCATCAGTTCAACACCTCCCTTAATGTTTCAACATTTTTCTCCATAAGACTCAGATATGTCTCTCCATCTGCAAACTGCTCTGCTGTCAGATTATGACAGCTATAAAATTCTTTTACATCAGCATTTGTTGCTTCTGCAATAGCTTTTGCAATATTTTCGTTGCTAAGTTCCATTTTTAATACTGTTTTAATATTCTCATCCTGTACTTTATTGATTAAAAACGCCATTGTAGCTGCGCTTGGCTCTGTGTCCGAAGCACATCCTGAAAATGCTGCATAATAATCCAGACCATACGCTTCTGCAAAATAACGGAACGGAAATCTGTCTCCGAAAATCATCAGCTTTCGTTTTGAATGATCCACCACATCCTGAAATTCCTGATCCAATTCTTTCAATTGTGCTACATAAGCTTCTGCATTTTCTTCATAATCAGGTGCATTTTCCGAATCAATCTCGCAGAGCTCTTCTTTGATCTGCTCGACGATCTTCACCGCATTTAACGGAGATGTCCACACATGTTCATCAATTTCATGTACAGAATGTGTTTCTTCCTGTCCATGCTCTTCATGATCTGCTTCATCCTCTTCATGCTCCACTTCGTGCTCTTCATGCTCCGCATCATCCTCGTCATGATCATGACCACGCTCTTCTTTCATTCCTTCCACATGTTCCTCTTCCACTGTGTCAACACAATCCACCAGCTTCAGAGTCTTTCTTCCGTTGTCCGGCATTGATTCAAGAATGTCTTCTACCCAGGCATCATTCTCGCCGCCCACATAGATAAACAGATCACTATTCTGGATCGCAATAATATCCTGTGGCGTCGGCTCATAAGAATGTGTCTCCTCACCCGGTTTTAAAAGCATCTTAAGTTCCACATTCTCTCCCGCGATCTGACGCACAAAATCATACTGCGGAAAGATTGTCGCTACAACACTAATCTTTTCATTTTCTACTTTATTCTGTTCTTTTCCCCCGTTTTGCTCTGTCTGCTGCCCGGACATTCCACACCCGGTCAGCATCATTCCAAGAATAAGACTTCCTGCAAGCAGAAAGTCTCTTACTCTTCTCTTCTTCATCTTCAAATTCATCTTCTCACTTTTACGCTTTTACACTTTCACAGCATCTGCTTTAGCAGCGCTCATATTTTGTAAAAGCAAATTCCAGATCAAAACAAGTCTGTTCTTCTCCTTCTTCCGTCATCTTCCAATCTTCCATCTGATCCAGATTCGGGAAATAAGTGTCTGCCTGGAATTCACGGTCTATCTTTGTTACATATACAGTATCACAATATGGAAGCATCATCTTGTAAATGCTCTCGCCACCGATCACATAAATCTTCTCACTCGGATACTTCTTCAATTCTTCTAAAAGTTCTTCCTCTGAATGAACGATCACTGCATCTTTCACCTGATAATTTTTATTCTTCGTAAGAACAATATTCACTCTATTCTTCAAAGGAAGTCCGTTTGGGAAACTTTCCAGTGTCTTTCGTCCCATAACTACAACATTTCCTGTTGTTTTCTGACGAAAGAACTTCATATCTGATGGAATGCTCACCAGTAGTCTGTTCTGGTAACCGATTCCCCAATTATTATCTGCTGCTACGATTGCCTGCATACTTCTTCTCCTTTACACAGCGATTGGTATATTCTTAATCTGCGGATGTGTCTCATATCCTTCCAGTTTCACATCATCCGGTGTGAAATCATAGAAGTCTTTCACTTCCGGGTTCAACCAGAACTTCGGTGCCGGAAGCGGTTCTCTTGAGATCAGTTCCTCAATCATCGGAACATGTCGGTCATAAATATGTGCATCTGCGATCACATGAACAAACTCTCCGACCTTCATGTCACATACCTGCGCCAACATATGAAGCAATACTGCATACTGACACACATTCCAGTTATTTGCCGCAAGGACATCCTGAGAACGCTGGTTAAGAATTCCATTTAGTGTAAGCTTGTCACTGTCCTTTTCCTTTGTCACATTAAATGTCATACTATATGCACATGGATACAGATTCATCTCATGAAGATCCTGATGCACGTAAATATTTGTCATAATACGACGGCTATACGGATTATTCTTCAAATCATAAATCACGCGGTCTACCTGATCCATCATGCCTTCTTTATACTGATGCTTCACCTGCATCTGATAACCATAAGCTTTTCCGATCGAACCATCCTCATCAGCCCAACTGTCCCAGATATGACTGTTCAGATCATTAATATTATTCGACTTCTTCTGCCAGATCCAGAGCATCTCATCCACACAGCTCTTGATCCCGGTTCTTCTAAGAGTCAGTGCCGGAAATTCCTTAGACAAGTCATAGCGGTTGACCACTCCAAATTTCTTAATGGTATATGCCGGTGTTCCGTCCTCCCATCTTGGGCGTACCTTCTCACCCTCTGTGCTTGTTCCATTCTCTATAATGTCTCTGCACATATCAATAAATACTTTATCTGCGTAACTCAACTATTTTTCTCCTTCTTGACCAATGATTCTTCTTTTATATAGAAACATCACATCGTTACTGTTCACTCCCGTGTCAATCACTCCGCTGATTGACACGGAGGATGCGTGTTTTGACTTGAATGCATCTCGCCCCATCGCCAAA
>JABLTM010119877.1_pt1 | contig 15368 bp, 8 predicted proteins | sample 7160121 | NCBI WGS metagenome assembly JABLTM01 (sample SAMN14651224, study PRJNA627086) | human gut metagenome | isolation source: feces | host: Homo sapiens
AGGAAGACGAAAACCGTGACGTACAAGATACGTATCTACAAGCAAGTAAACGGTCGCCGGAAGTACAGCAAATTTACGAAAGTAAAGAAGATGCGGTTATCCTAGCGCATCACTTCTTAAACAGCGGTTGTGTCAGATGGAAAAAACGGATAAAAAAATAAGAAATCGATAGACAGCTATGACATATAATTAAGAAAACAATAGACAAAATCAGTATATCAGCATTGATACACATAAGGGAGTAGTACAGACATTGGAAGACAAAAAGTATTGTATGAATTGTATGCAGCCATTGAGTTGGGATGGAACTTGTCCACATTGCGGTCTGGCAGCAGAGAAGATTTCGGATGCCCCGCATCATATTCCGCATGGCAGTAAGTTATTTCACGGCAAATATTTGGTTGGTCGTGTGCTTGGTGAGGGTGGATTTGGTATTACATATATCGGTCTGGATCTGACGCTTTTGATCGCTGTGGCGATCAAAGAATATTTCCCAAATGGTCTGGTTTGGCGAAAATGCGATAAAACCAGATCATCTTATCAGGTTACCCCGTATACTCCGGAATCCAAAGTGTTATTTGAACGTGGCAAGGACGATTTTCTCAAAGAAGCCAGAGTGCTGTCACAGTTTGGCACACAGGAAGGCATTGTCCGTACACGCAGTTTTTTTGAAGAAAATGACAGTGTATATTTGGTTATGGATTATGTGCGTGGAGGCAGCATTAAGGATTATGTGAAACGGAATGGACCATTTTCACCACAAAATTGTTGGAATATATTGCACAATCCGATCCGGGCATTGCTGGACCTGCATCAGAGGGGTCTTGTTCATCAAGATGTCAGCCCGGATAACGTGATCATAAATGCAGAGGGCAATGGCGTATTGATTGATTTTGGCGCAGTCAGACATGCAAATGCCATTGATGACAAGACGCGGACTTCTATATACAAACAGGGATTCTCGGCATATGAACAATTGGAAAAGCGAGGCAAGAGGGGACCGTGGACAGACGTATACAGCTTATGCGCTACGATTTATTATATGTTGACCGGACAGGCACCTATAGATGCGACAGAGAGAGTATTTAACGACACGATCAAGCCATTGTGGGAGTATCCGGTGGATATTACCAAAGATGTGGCTGAAGTCATTATGCATGGACTGGCTGTGGAAAGCAGTGCGAGATTGCAGACATTAGACGAGTTGTACGAAACGCTCTATGAGTGTCCGGCGCATCGTAAAGATATGGCAGAAGTTGTTGAGTCGGCATCTGTGCTTGGCGAGAGCCGTGAGGCTATGCGTGAGGAAGCACTTGGTAAGCAGAAAAGGCGGGAGCGGCATATTCATCATTTGTCGGATCAGTTAGAGCAGATGGAAAGACGCCGCAAACACAAAAAGTGGGTGGCCGCCTTTGGAATCATGGTTGGCGTTTTGGCAGTGATCAGCGGTATCGGGTATCGTCAGATGGCAGCAGATCATGGCAAAGCGGAGATGAAACCGCCAGTGATCGCTTCGGCAGAACCGACGAGACTTCCGGAAGATCAGGCGGGACGATCGGTAGTTCCACAAGCAGATGTGGCAACGGCTTCGACAGAACCGACACCAACTGCCACAGAGCCGGTACGGACGAAAAAGCCAAAGGCAACAAAGCGCCCGGTACGGACGAAAAAGCCAAAGGCAACAAAGCACCCGGTACGGACGAAAAAGCCAAAGGTGATAAAGACACCGGAGGTAGCAGCGACACCGAAGCGGACCAAAGCACCGAAAAAAACAAAAAAACCAACAAAAATACATATGGATGGTGATATGGATGAGCTCACAGAGTAGTACGAGAAAGATTGCAGAGAAGATTGCGGTCATCAATGACCGATCCGTTTTTTTGGGATTCGATGTATATATGACATTAGAATTGTTGTGTAAGACGCCACAGCAGTGGATGGATGCAGATGTAGAGCAGCAGGCCGCCTGGCGTGTGGAAACATATAAAAAGCTAAATATGGTACTTGGCAAAAAGAAGATCGTGTCAAGGCCGACATTACGACGTTGGCTTGCGCTGGATGGGGAGAACGCAGTATTTCCCAAAAGAGAACAGATCCTAAAGATGGCGCTTGCTCTTTCTTTTGATGAAGAACAATTGCAGCGTTGTCTAAGACAAGGCATACAAGAACCGGGTATTCAGATCAATGATTACCAGGAAATATTATGTTTATATTGTGCGGCACATCATCTTGATAATAACAAATATGAGGATATGCTGCAGATCTTTGAACAGGAAGCGAGCGAGGACACGGAATTAAAGCAAAAGAGTCATACCAGCCAGCTATGGAATATGTACAGAGTGCAAAAAGATAAAGAACCGGCTGATTTTCTGGAATGGATGTTAGAGCATGCTTCGATGTTTAAGGGCTATGGTAAAATGGGACTGAAAGTGTTCCATGAATACCGGGAAAAGATCGTGTATTACGCCAACAAAGAAGTACATGAACGTCTTGTTCGTGCTTTGGAGCAGACGGATTTTAAGGAATGGTCGGCAAAACATGGATACAAGACACCGGATTATGATAGAGGTGTTGTGCAGTATTTGAAAAATAAAAAGCGACGTAAAGATCCGGGCATTGACCAAACTTCATTACGAAGCATACAACGGGATCATTTGCTGTATTATTCCAAAATGGAAAAGAATCTGGTGATGCTGCGCGAATTGTATGCAGCTATTTTGATCCCGCAGGAAGAGCGGGATAGTGGCAGGAGCATCGTTTTTCAGAAACAGCTTAAAAATATGCCGTCGGAATTTCACTTTATGACCGATGATTATGTATCTAAGCTATTGACGGTATCCAAGCAAAAGGAGTGTTTATTCCGATTATCCAGTGAGTATGCCAAGACGAGGGACAAGAAGTGGTCGATCAAGATAAAAAGTCAAAAACAGCGCTGTCGTCAGGTGCAGCGTTCGGATATCCTGCCTATGATCCAGTGGGTTGCAGTACACCGTTATCTGGAGGAAAATGAAAAGCAGGATGGGGAATACGATCAACAGGAAGCGAAAGAGATGTTTGAGCAGATGGCAGAGGAAGCCCTGCAAAAATGTGATATGGCACCATTAAATCCGAGATATCGGTTAGATTTTGTGCTGCTGTCCTGTTTTGGGGACACAGAGATGTCGTACCTGTCAGAAATATTATGTGAATATATTCAACCGGAAGAAGAGTAGAGTGTTTCCACTCTACTCTTCTTCCGGTTTTTTCTTAGTTTGTAAGGTCTGCATTGCATTGCCTAGCATTTCGTAGACATTATTTGATCTCGCCTCGTTTATGTCGTTCAAAGAAATCTTTTGTTTCCTTAGCAACAACACCGCTCAGTGCGAATAATGCGATCATGTTTGGCAATGCCATCAATCCATTGAAGATATCTGCAATCGTCCAAACAGCTTTTACAGTCATATATGGTCCGATGAAGATCGCAAGGATATAAATATATCGGAAGAACTTCACATGCTTCATATTACCTCCGCTTAAGTATTCTAAGCAGCGCTCACTGTAATAATCCCATCCAAGGATCGTTGTGAAGGCGAAGAATACCAGACAGAGCATTAACACAAAAGCGGCAAATTCATTCGGGAAAGGAAGTCCCTTCTGGAATGCATAAGTTGTTACCTGAACGCCCTCTAAGCCGGGTACTTTCCAAGCTCCGGTAAGCACGATAGACAGACCGGTCAATGTACAGATTACGATCGTATCAATAAAAGTACCGGTCATGCTGACAAGACCCTGGCGAACAGGCTCATTGGTCTGTGCAGCAGCAGCGGCGATCGGTGCACTACCAAGACCGGCTTCGTTAGAAAAGATACCTCTTGCAACACCTTTCTGCATAGCAACCAACATACTTCCTACGGCACCGCCGGTGACAGCCTTCGGTGTAAATGCAGCAATAACGATTGTTTTAATTGCTGCCGGTAATGCCGTAATATTGCAAAGAATTAAGATAATAACAACGACGAAATATAAAATTGCCATAAATGGTACGATAACCTGACTGACGCTTGCAATTCGCTTTACACCACCGATCAATACGGCGGCAACGCAGAACGTTAAGATCAAAGAAGCGATCACAACAGACCAGGAATAATCTGCCAAAAAAGGAATGGATTTTACACGGTGTGCATTATTTGGATCAAAGAAGTTGTTTACGGCACTGGAGATACCATTTACCTGACTAAAGGTACCGATGCCGAATAATCCAACGCATACGCCAAAAAATGCAAATAATTTTGCGAGCCATTTCCAACGCTTGCCCATTCCCTGCTCTATGTAATAGAAAGGACCGCCTAAGCTATGTCCATCTTTCGCAACAACACGATATTTTACAGCAAGTAATCCTTCGGAGAATTTTGTAGCCATTCCTAGGAAGGCTGCGACGATCATCCAAAATAAAGCACCGGGACCACCGGCACCTACTGCTGTTGCGACACCGACGATATTGCCGGTACCGATCGTAGCACTTAGTGCTGTACAAAGTGCCGAGAAACTGGAAATTTCGCCTTCGCCACCTTCTTCGTTTTTGATCATCCACTTGAGTGCTAACGGAAGTTTGCGAACTTGAAGTAGTTTGATACGGGTTGTTAGAAGAAGTCCACCTGCCATGATCAATATGATCAGAGGGACGCCCCATACTAAATTGTCAACAGTTACGAGAAACTTATTGATTTCTTTCCACATTTTTTTTACCTTTCTTTTGTTTTCTGTCCTTTTACCTGAGAGATTCCAGCCATAGGCTTGTTGCACCTTCGGTATCTGCCAAAACCGCAGAATTCTCCAGAGAGTCGATCCATTTACAGTTACACCGTATTGCACGGCACCTGAGAGTGTTACTCCTTCGGCAGGTGAAACCACCATTTTCCTGTAAACTTCATATCGAAACACACAATATATACTATATAACGTCTCCTATTTTTTTTCAAGAAAAAAGAAAAAAGCATTGACAACTAATAGAAGTTAGATTATACTAACTAGCGTGAAATAAAAATTATTTCGCATTATTTTTTGAAGGTGGGTTAGTAAACGCTAACTATAATAAGTTATAGAAAGAAGAGGGTACTGTGATGGCAAAAGAAGTGATTATTCAGAAAATGAAAGACTCTGGCTGCAGAATTACGAAGCAGCGTATGATACTCTTAGATATTATTCTGGAGGAGGATTGTTCTTGCTGCAAAGAAATTTATTTTAAGGCATCCAAGAAAGACTCCAAGATCGGTGTGGCAACCGTATATCGTATGATCAATTCTCTGGAAGAAATCGGAGTGATCAGCCGCAAGAATATGTTTAAGGTAATGTAGTTAATAGATTGTTTTGCAAAAGCATTTTATATAGGGGACAAAAACATATCGTGTGCATTTATGTTTTTATTCCGCATGAATTCTACAAAAAAGGCAAAAACTTATGTTGATGCCTTTTTTTGTTACTTTATAGGAAACTGCTCACTACAGTAACTTCCCATACCGGAAGTTACTGTTCAAACCACATATTGCTTATTATGTCGATGGTCTAATTATATTTTGCAGCTATTAGATAGTGAATCCTGCCATCAAAAAATATAGCAATTACCTTGCTAAACCGGGACATCTCAGGCACTCCTTTAGGCATGTACTCGTCAGAGACTGAACAAAATGAGAAAACGTATCAGAAGTATGTATTGACGAATGAAAGGGGGTTAGTTATTATATAAATGAGTTAGCAAAGACTAACTCAAAAGGAGGGAACGGTCATGCGAATAGAGACCTGGGAAATCATGCAGAATGCAGATTTGGATGAGATAGAATTGCAATTGGCGTTTCAGTGTGCACCGCTTATTACCGGTTTGAAGGTGTCTAATCTGTTTCAGATTGACAGCAGACATTATAAAAGATTATGTGAAATATTGGATAAAAGCAATTTTTCATTTTGTGGTTTGGGCGGAAGAAATGGGTCTGTGTCGTTGCTGATCTATCAAAAAGAATGGCTGGAGCAGTTTTTACAGCAAGAGGAGGTGCGGATATTGATGCATCGTTTGGGCTATAGAGATCTGCACTTGGAGCGGGTATTGACCAAGTTTCGCAGCAGATATATCCGATATATGCAAAAAAAACAGCAGTTCCCGCACGAGATGGGAGTACTGCTCGGATATCCGCCGGAGGATGTGGAAGGCTTTATTATATACGAAGGAAAGAACTCTTTGTGTGAGGGGTATTGGAAAGTGTATGCAGAACCGCAAAAGAAGCTTCGGTTGTTTGCACAATATGATAAAGCAAGAGAGCGGCTTTTGGATCTGCTGTATTGTGGCGTTGGGATGGAGGATATTGTAGGGGTAGCTCTTGATGCGGAAAGCAGAGCAATTTCGCAGGATTATCTTTTTGCTTCGTGAGATAGGGGCATGATCCGGGAATGCACTGTGATTCTGTATCGTTACAAATAATATAGGCGAAGAAACTTCGCGGTATAAATATGGTGCCTGATATTCAGCAAAACGAGATTGCGGGATAACAGGAACATCAAAGAATGGAGGATTATTATGAGCAAAGTATCAATTGTGTACTGGACACAAGGTGGCAACACACAGGCTATGGCAGAGGCAATCGGCGAGGGTGTTACGGCAGCCGGTGGTGAGGCGGATGTTGTATTTGTCAGCGATGCTAATATTGCAGATTTAAAAGCAGAGGGTGCATTTGCATTGGGATGCCCGGCGATGGGCGCCGAGGTGCTTGAGGAAATGGAAATGGAACCTTTTGTTCAGGATGTTGAGATGTTTGCCAATGGCAAAAAGATCGCGTTATTTGGTTCTTATGGATGGGGAGATGGTCAGTGGATGCGCGACTGGGAAGACCGCATGACCGCTGCAGGAGCAACACTGGTTGGCGGTGAAGGCGTGATCTGTCAGGAAGCGCCGGATGAGGCTGCATTACAAAACTGCATCGAGATTGGTAAACAGCTTGTGAACGCATAAGTTTAGGTGTATCATTTCGTGGCAAAAGCATTCTGGGAGCATTTTGTCATGAATTTATTATTTGGATTCTTTTGATTTAAGTCTAAAAGCGGTCTTATTGATAAAATATATCAATAAGACCGCTTTTGGCTGGAAATTCAAAAAATCGTAATGTATAATACTTTTTTGAGAATTCTCTACAATAGATTATAGCAGAAGCGCACGGTTTTGTGATGCTTCGGAAATGGAGGAAGCATATGTTAGATTGTTTAAAAAAAGTGGATGGTAAAAAATTAGGAGTGTTTGCAGCCGGTGTAGCATTTGGTACTGCAGGTATCAAAGTATTATCCAGCAAAGATGCAAAGAAGCTTTATACAAATTGTACAGCAGCCGTTCTTCGTGCTAAGGAGTGTGTGTTAAAGACAGCAACGAAAGTGCAGGAGAATGCCGAGGATATTTATGCAGAGGCACAGCAGATCAATGAGGACCGTGCGGAAGCAGAAGAGGTTCTTGGTGAGGAAGAGAATGTAGAAGCGGAAACAACAGAAGAATAATTAACGCTGCACCTGTGGACGGGGTCGCTGTCTACAGGTGTTTTGTCGTTTATTGTCCGGGTGTGCTCTGTGCAGAGATGCCCGGACAGCGTTTTAATTAGAATACCGGTTTCAATGGTTAGAAAGGCATGAATAATTATGAAGTTTGTCATTAAACATGAGATAAGAGGTCGTATTCGAGTACATCTGATCGGAAAAGCAATGAGTTTTGCGCAGGCAGACACGTTGCAATATCAATTTGAGCAGATGAAAGATGTAACGGCGGTCAAGGTACAGGAACGTACGATGGACGTTACGATCTGTTATATAGGAAGCCGTAAACATATTATTACGGCATTAGGACAGTTTTCTTATGATAAGGTAGAAGTGCCGGAGGTGTATCTCAAAAATTCAGGACGGGAAATGAATCGTTTTTATTGGGATAAATTGGTTGATCAGACGGTAGTACATTTTGTAAACAAGATATTTTTGCCGGCACCGTTACGGGCCGGGATCGCTACTGTGAGATCGGTCAAATATATTGTGCAAGGTGTTAAGACTTTGGCTAAAAGAAAAATAGAAGTACCGGTGTTGGATGCAACGGCGATCAGTGTGTCTTTAATACGAGGTGATTATAAGACGGCGGGCGCTGTCATGTTTTTACTTAGTATGGGTGAGATCTTAGAGGAATGGACGCATAAAAAATCAGTCGGAGATCTGGCACGAAGTCTGTCCCTCAATATTGATAAAGTATGGCTTGTTACCGATGATACGGAAGTGCAGGTGTCGGTTGCACAGATTAAGGAGGGCGACCGGATTCGTGTACATATGGGAGCTGTTATTCCGTTTGATGGCATTGTGATGGAGGGAGAAGCGTTAGTCAATCAGGCATCGCTTACCGGAGAGTCGCTGCCGGTGCGTAAGGCGGCAGAAAGTCCTGTTTATGCGGGTACCGTTGTTGAAGAAGGAGAGATTACTCTTTTGGTCAAAGAAGGTACCGGATCCAGCAAATACGAAAAGATCATGACGATGATCGAGGATTCCGAGAAGCTTAAGTCGTCCTTGGAAGGCAAAGCAGAGCACTTAGCTGACCGACTGGTACCATATACGTTTTTGGGTACCGGTCTTACGTTGGTATTGACACGTAATACTGTGAAAGCGTTGTCAGTATTGATGGTTGATTTTTCCTGTGCATTGAAATTGGCAATGCCGTTGTCGGTACTGTCGGCGATCCGTGAATCCAGTGCACATGATATTACTGTGAAAGGCGGTAAATTCTTAGAGGCAGTTGCGGAAGCCGATACGATCGTGTTTGATAAGACAGGAACGCTCACTAAGGCACAGCCTACGGTAGTTGAGGTGATTCCGTTTGACGATAGAAGCCCTGATGAGCTGCTTCGTATTGCAGCCTGTTTAGAAGAGCATTTCCCACATTCTATGGCAACGGCAGTTGTTGTTGAGGCAATGAAACGCGGTCTTGTTCATGAAGAACTGCACACGAAAGTAGAATATATTGTGGCACATGGTATTTCCTCTACGATCAATGACAAGAAGATCATTATCGGAAGTCATCATTTTGTCTTTGAAGATGAGGGCGCTGTCGTTCCGGAGGATAAGAAGGAACAGTTTGAGCAGCTTCCGGAGCAATATTCTCATTTGTACATGGCGATGGATGGTAAGTTGGTTGCCGTGATCTGTATCGAAGATCCACTGCGAGTTGAGACAGCTGAGGTGATCCGTGAATTAAAACATCTTGGTATTCATAAGGTTGTGATGATGACTGGTGACAGTGACCGCATTGCTGCTAATATTGCTCAAAAGGCTGGTGTTGATGCGTATTATTCGGAAGTGCTTCCGGAGGATAAGGCTAATTTTGTGGAGCAGGAAAAGAAAGCAGGACATAAGGTTATCATGGTTGGTGATGGGATTAATGATTCTCCGGCATTGTCGGCGGCTGATGTAGGCATTGCGATCAGTGATGGCGCGGAAATCGCCAGAGAGATTGCAGATGTTACGATCGCAGCAGATGACTTGCGTGAGATCATTACACTCAAGAAAATCAGCAATGCTTTGATGAAGCGTATTGACAGAAATTATAAAGTTATTGTAGGATTTAATACAGCACTTATTTTGTTCGGCGTTGGTGGTGTACTTCAGCCAACAATGTCGGCATTATTACACAATACGTCGACCATATTGATCAGTCTGAAGAGCATGGAAAACTTGTTGGAAGAGTAAGATATCATCTGAGAGGGGTATTGTAACAAGAATTAGGAGGAGTTTATGAAAGATATCAAGAAACCAGAGTTTATGCTGGAAGCGATGCGAGGACGGAGAGGGTTTATTGCCGTGCTTGAGATATTGATCGCGATTGTAGTCTTTGTGGTCAGTTCGATCGCAATGTCCATTGGTACGATTCCTTTAATGATCGGTTATTTCGTGAGTGATCCGGAGTTTATGAAAACGGCACAGTCTGTCGCGGACGGATCGATGGATTCGCTGCAATATATGCAGAAAATGCAGGACTATGCACTCCATTTGCCGGATTGGATGACCATTGCAACACTTTTATTAGAAATCCTGATGATTGCGGTTGTTTTTGTCTATTGCCGTTTTTTGGAGAAGAGAAAGATCCGTACATTAGGATTTCGTAAGAAGGGAATGGTTCCACAGTATTTGAAGGGTGCTGTGGCTGGAGCACTATTTTTTAGCGTAGCATATTTGATCTGTGTTCTAACAGGAAGTATTCATGTAGAAGGATTGGTGACCAATATGGCACCTCTGGGGATTCTTGGTTACCTTGTTGGATATTTGGTACAGGGCATGGCAGAAGAGGTGCTTTGCCGCGGCTATCTGTTTGTATCGTTGTCGAGAAGACATTCCGTCGTGTATTCGGCAGTGCTCAGTGCACTGTTCTTTGCTATGTTACATGGTGCCAATTCCGGCTTGACGCCACTTGCGGTATTTAACTTATTCCTGTTTGGTATTTTCGCAGCACTGTTGTTGGTAAAATGTGAAAATATCTGGGTTGTTGGTGCGTTCCACAGTTTGTGGAATTTTGCACAGGGGAATATTTATGGCATTCAGGTCAGCGGTAATTCTCTACAGCCGGCAATCTTAAACAGCAGCAACGTGAAGGGACATGGTTTGATCAACGGTGCAGGCTTTGGCTTAGAAGGTGGTCTTGGCGTGACGCTTGTACTTGGTCTTGGTATTGCCTATTTGGTGTACAATTTGAACAAACAAGGCAAGATCGTGGAATGGGAAGGATTCCGGCCGGTCGGAGAGAATTATAATAACGATATGCCGAGCGGACAGAATTATGCAGGTCCACAGTATAACGGAAATCAGCAGGATTATGCAGGTTCACAGTACAACGGAAATGAGCAGAGTTATGCAGGTCCACAGTATGGCAGAGAAGAGCAGGATTACGCCGGTTCGCAATATAATGGAAATGAACAGAGTTACAATGGTTCATCATATAACAGCGATCAGGAAGCTTTTGCCAGACCGCAGGAAGAAGCACAGTTTGGTAAGAGTACAGAAGGCTATGAAAATATGGGCGTAGCACCGGGGCAGACACCTTGGCATCCGGAAACGCCAGAGCAGCAAATGTCCGATGAAAAGACATTTAATGCAGACTATTTTAAGGAATAGACGAGTGAAAAAAAGCAAAGCGCTGGCTTTGCAAGAATTGCTAAAGCAATTCTTGGTAACATCACACTATATAACAGCAATTTCCTATTAAGTGAAATAAGAGGCATGTATGAATGGTATTCGTACATGCCTCTTTTGATACTTTATAGGAAACTACTCTTTCTCAGGTTGTTTCAAGTTTTTTGCGGCTGTTGAGAGCATCAATTTGATTCGGTTTAACTGGTTCACTTCGCTGGCACCCGGATCGTAATCAACAGCAACAATATTGGAATCCGGATAGCAGTGACGTAATTCTTTGATAACACCCTTGCCGACAACGTGGTTTGGCAGACAGCCAAAAGGCTGTGTACAAACAATATTTGGAACACCGGAATGGATCAATTCGATCATCTCACCGGTTAAGAACCAACCCTCACCGGTCTGGTTACCACAGGAAACGATCGGTGAAGCATATTCTGCAAGTTTGGCGATTGGAACCGGTGGGTCAAAGCGTTTACTCTCTGTCAGGGCATCGTGCATCGTCTTGCGATAATGTTCAATAAAACGGATCGCAGCGTTGTTGATCAAAGCACTGGATTTCTTTTTGCCTAAATAATCCGCCTTAAAGTTTGCATTGTAAAGACTGTACATAAAGAAATCGATCAGATCCGGACATACTGCCTCGGCACCTTCAGACTCCAATAATTCGACTAAGAAGTTATTGGCAAGTGGAAGGAATTTAACTAAAATCTCGCCGACAATACCAACACGCGGTTTCTTTACATCCAGCAATGGAAGTTCATCAAATTCTTTCACAATGCCGCGGATATTTTTCTTAAATTCGCTGTGTTTTCCGTTTTGAACGGATTTTTGTGCGATCTTCAACCATTTTTCATGCAATGCATTGGCAGATCCCGGAACTGCCTCATAAGGACGTGTTTTGTAGAGGACACGCATAAATACATCGCCGTAGATCAATGCCTGTAATGCACGGTCAGCCATCTTGTAGTTGATGTCTAATCCCGGATTCTTTTCAATGCCGGCGCTCATGGAAATGACAGGAATCTGCTCCATGCCTGCTTTTTCCAAAGCACGACGGATAAATCCGATATAGTTGGTTGCACGACATCCACCACCGGTCTGCGTAATGATCAACGCTACTTTGTTAAGATCATATTTGCCGGAAAGCAATGCCTGCATAAACTGTCCGACAACGAGCAGGGATGGATAACATGCATCGTTGTTTACATACTTTAATCCGTAATCCAGGCACTCGCCGGTGCTAGGTAATACTTCCAAATTGTATCCGCAGGATGCCAGTGCCGGTTCGAGAATATCGAAATGGATCGGAGACATCTGTGGAACAAGGATCGTATAATCTTTACGCATTTGTTCTGTAAAGACTACGCGGTGGTGTGCAGTATCTTTTTTGACCGGTTTGATCTGCTTGCGCTCGCGTTCACGAACAGCGGCGAGCAGAGAGCGGATACGAATACGTGCAGCACCTAAGTTATTAACTTCGTCAATCTTTAATACCGTATAGATCTTATTCTGCAGCGTCAGTATATCGCTGACCTGATCGGTCGTTACCGCATCCAGTCCGCAGCCGAATGAGTTGAGCTGGATCAGATCTAAGTCGGAACGGGTTGCTACATAAGAGGCCGCTTTGTATAGACGGGAATGATACATCCACTGATCCATAACGATCGTAGGACGATCTACGTTGCCGAGTTCGGATACACTGTCTTCAGTCAATACGGCAACACCGAAAGAGGTGATCAGTTCCGGAATACCGTGATTGATCTCCGGATCGGTGTGATATGGTCTACCGGCGAGCACGATACCGTGGCAGCCGTTTTCTTCCATATAAGCGAGTACTTCTCGTCCTTTGGTGGACATATCATCACGTACATGCTGCATTTCTTTCCATCCTGCAGCAGCCGCACGGCGGATTTCCTCTTTGGAAATGCCGTTTTCTTCCGTGAAGTATTCTACCAGACGTTTTGTTAATATTTTTTCACTTTCAAACGACAGGAACGGGTTTTGATATTTGATCTTGCCATCCTGCAGTTCTTCAACATTATTTTTGATGTTTTCACCATAAGAGGTGACGATCGGGCAGTTGTAATGGTTGCCGGCACCCTCTACCTCACAGCGTTCATATGGCACGCAAGGATAGAAAATGTAATCGAGTCCCTGCTTGATCAGCCAAGATACATGCCCATGCGCAAGTTTTGCCGGATAACATTCGGATTCGCTTGGAATGGACTCAATACCCAGTTCATAGATTTTGCGGCTGGACTCCGGAGAGAGTACCACACGATAGCCAAGTTCGGTAAAGAAGGTAAACCAAAACGGATAATTTTCGTACATATTCAGTACACGTGGAATACCGACTGTACCGCGCACGGCGTGCTCTTCATCTAATGGTTTATAGTGAGCGAAGAGTCGTTTGTTCTTGTATTCAAAAAGGTTTGGAATATTCTTCTTGTTTTTCTGACCGCCAATACCACGTTCACAACGGTTGCCGGAAATAAACTGTCTGCCGCCGGTAAAACGATTGATCGTGAGAAGGCAGTGGTTGGTACAGCCCTTGCAGCGAGACATGGACGTTTCGAAACGAAGCTCGTTGATCTGGTCGATCGTGAGCATCGTGCTTTCCTGTCCGGTATAATGATCTCTGGCAATGAGTGCGGCACCAAACGCACCCATGATACCGGCGATATCCGGACGTACGGCTTTGCAGCCGGAAATGCGCTCAAAGCTTCGCAGTACCGCATCGTTATAGAAAGTACCACCTTGAACAACGACTTTTTCACCAAGATCTTTTGGATCCGTCAGCTTGATCACTTTTAACAAAGCATTTTTGATAACGGAATAAGCAAGTCCGGCAGAAATATCTGCAACGCTGGCACCTTCCTTCTGAGCCTGCTTTACTTTGGAATTCATAAATACGGTACAGCGGGATCCAAGATCGATCGGATTCTCGGCAAACAACGCAACTTTCGCAAAATCAGCGACCTCGTAATTGAGAGATTTTGCAAAGGTTTCGATAAAGGAACCACAGCCGGAGGAACAAGCCTCGTTTAACTGAACTTTATCAACGGAGTGGTTTTTGATCTTGATGCATTTCATATCCTGACCACCGATATCCAAGATACAGTCTACTTCCGGTTCAAAGAACGCAGCAGCATTGTAGTGTGCTACCGTTTCTACTTCACCCTCGTCCAAAAGGAGCGCAGCCTTTAACAGTGCTTCGCCATATCCGGTAGAGCAGGATCGAACGATCTGTGCTCCAGCCGGCATTTTACTGTAAATATCTTTGATCGCCTTGATCGCTGTTTTCAGCGGGCTTCCGTTGTTGTTGCTGTAAAATGAGTACAGCAGGGAACCGTCTTCGCCGATCACAGCTACCTTTGTTGTCGTAGAACCGGCATCGATCCCTAAGAATAAATTGCCTTTATAACTTGCAAAATCGCCTTTCTTTACATCATTTTGCGAATGCTTTTGCAAGAAATCATCGTATTCTGCCTGATCCTTAAAAAGAGGCTCCATACGGGTTACTTCAAATTCCATCTTGATCTCTTGGGAAAGATCGGTGTGTAATTTGCCAAGGCTTGACATATCTTCTTCCTTGGCGTTCATTGCTGCACCGGAGGCTGCAAACAGATGAGAATGTTCCGGAGCGATGATCTGGTCGCCTTCCAGACCAAGAGTACGGATAAATGCCTGCTTTAATTCGGTCAGGAAATGAAGCGGACCGCCTAAGAATGCAACATTACCGCGAATTGGTTTACCACAGGCAAGACCGCTGATCGTCTGATTGACCACTGCCTGAAAAATAGAGGCTGAGAGATCTTCTTTGGTTGCACCTTCGTTGATCAGAGGTTGAATATCCGTTTTGGCAAATACGCCGCATCGAGCTGCGATTGGGTAAATTGCTTTATAATTTTTAGCATATTCATTTAATCCGCTGGCATCCGTCTTCAATAAGGTAGCCATTTGGTCAATAAAGGACCCGGTACCACCGGCGCAGATTCCGTTCATACGCTGGTCGATACCACCGGTAAAATATATGATTTTAGCGTCTTCCCCGCCTAATTCGATGGCGACATCGGTGTGAGGGGCGTAATCTTTGAGTGATGTTGCAACTGCTACTACCTCCTGTACGAAAGGAACGTTCAGATATTTGGACAGCGTCAGTCCACCGGATAATCCCCAATTAGTCTGCTTTTTGCCATTTG
>JABLTM010101463.1_pt1 | contig 15332 bp, 14 predicted proteins | sample 7160121 | NCBI WGS metagenome assembly JABLTM01 (sample SAMN14651224, study PRJNA627086) | human gut metagenome | isolation source: feces | host: Homo sapiens
CCGGCGCGCAAGGCGCGGCATGGGCGGTCGAGGCCGATGAGCTCGACGGCGAGTTCTCGCGCCGCCGCTGGCACACGAGGATCGGCCTCGCACCCGCCGGAGACGGCGGGTGCATCCTCAACGTGCAGGTATCGCACTACGCCGTCAACGGCTTTTTCGGATACCAGCGCAACCCGCTGCCGTCCGTGCCGCGCGTCGTGCGCGATATCCTTGCGAACGGAAAGCTAGACGTGAGGATCGGCGCGTCGCGTGTGAGCGTCGAGGAGATATACCTTGACGCTCACACGCTAAAGCGCGATTTCATGCCGAGCCTGACCGATCGCGCGCGCTGCCTGCCGATCGTCCTTATGACGACCGACGACGACGGTAAGACACCTGTGTGGGACGCCACCGAGCTCGCATCGAAGCTCGTTGGCATGGCCACGGTATACGTCATCGACATGCGCGACGGCTCATTGGTGCAGGCGTTCCGCGACCTGCTGCCCGACCGGACACCGGCCGGGCGCTACAGGATCGGGCGCAGCGCCGTCATGGTGTACCGCCCGGGCATCGACCTATCGACCGAGGAATCGCTATCGGCCTGCACGCTTTTCACGCGCCACAGGATCGAGCGCTATGCGGCGGGCGGGCGCGATGGTTTCATCAACGTCCTCATGCAGGGCCTCGGCCGCGGCATCGACGCCCGACCGGGTGACGTCGCCGGAATCGGCGACGTGCTGTGGCTGCGCAGCCGCGCCGAGAGCGAGCGGCAGGGCGAGCGCATCGAGCGTCTGCGTTCGCGCGCAAAGGCGGCCGCCGATCCGGTCGCCGATATCGACGGCCTGCGCGCGGAGATCGCGCGCCTGCGCTCCGATGCCGAGGCTTGGGAGGAGATCGCGACGGACCAGGAGCGAAGCTACTCCGATGCCACCGCGAAGGTGGACGAACTCACGAGGACCGTCCAACGGCTCGAGGGCGAGAAGCGAGCGCTCGAGCGCAAGGCGGCACAGTGCGCGGCACCGTCGGAAGACGATGGGGCCGCGAGGGTGGCCGAATGCCTCCAGGCGATCCCGCGCGACTTGACCGACCTTCTGAAGCTCGCGCGCTCCCTCTGGCCCAACCGTATCGTCGTCCTGCCCGAGGCAATGGACTCCGCAAAATCCTACGACGGCAACCTCGCCGAGGAATGGGATATCGTCCGCGGGGCAGCGACGGCGCTCTACGGCCTCCTGTTCGAGGACGATGGGTGCGAGGGCCAAGTCGCCGACGAGTTCCAGCGCCGGACGGGATACGAGCTCACATTCAGCGAGAGCAGCGCCACCAGGGCGCGGGTCGACCTGATGAAGATGCGCGAGAGGAGCTACTGCGGGCGCACCGTCGATATCTCCGCCCACATCAAGGGAAGGAACCAGAAGAACTCCTTCCGCCTCCACTTCTACATCGACCGGGAAAACGAACTGATTGTCATAGGGCATGCCGGATGCCACATGAAGACCGCCGGTTCGCAACGCCGCGGCTTCAAGTAGCCGAGATCCCCGCCATCGGAAACCGATGGCGGGGATCCTTTTCCGCTCACATGGCGAGACCGGCGGCACAAACGCCTCGCAAGTTTGCGTACCGCCGGAGACGGCGGGCGGCGTATGAGCCCGGTCGTTTTTGGGTAGCATCGAAAGGTAATGCCGGAAACGTGATAAGAGGGGAGGAGAACATGTTCGACACCGACAGCGACACCCTGCGCGACACCGAGCCGACCGAGACCGAGTCGCCGAAGGCATCGTCTGCGGACAGCGCAGCCGATGCCGCCAAGAAGGCGGCCGATGCCGAGAAGCGCGAGAAGCGCCGCGCACGCCAGAAGCGCCAGGCTTTCACCGAGCAGATGCAGAACTTGACGATGGACGATATCCGACGCCTGATGGAGTCCAGCGTCGACCTCGGCAGCGTCAGCGACCCACAGGCCGAGATCGAGAGCCGCATCGAGCGCAACGGCATGGCGTACCTGATGAAGGACGGCGCCGTGTATGCCGTCGTGCTCTCGAGCGACGACTACGAACGCCTTGCGGACAAGAAGGCGTAAAGCCGACAACACGCGAAGACGCGCCAGGATGGCCGCCACCGGAACACGGTGGCGGCCATTTTCATGTCACGCCCGCATATATCGGAACCGTCGCGGCGGCACGGTGTGAGGCGAGCGGAAACGCTCGCGCCGGACACGGCCAAACGGTTGCCCGCCGCGACCCGATGCCCGGATTGGTCAGCCCCACGGCACTCGTCGCCGCGCCGCGAACCCAAAACACACGCACCCGCTACTCGCAGCCCGTCATGACCTCGAGCGCCACCCGGACATGGCGGCATCGCTCCGCAAGCAGCTCGTAGATCGGCGCCGGGTCGTCCACGGCATCGCCTCCGGCCGCGAGCAGGTCGAGCACGGCGGCCACCCCCTCGACGATACGGGCGCAATCGTCGGCATCCATATGACCCTCCTTCTCATCGCAGAAAGCAACCTATACAGACGTGACGGTATCCAAGTCCGATCGGGCATGCAACTGCTGAACGGCATCACTTCCAACTCAAACGCGACAACCGACGGCATAAACGCCGGCAACATTTCGGCACATAACGACCGGTGTAAAGCGGTTTAAACCCAGGCAAATAGGGGTAGGATACTGAAAACTTCGCAAGAGACGCATACTTGTACCCCCATCGTAGATGTGGCCACAAGTATGCCGCCGAAGTCGGTCAGATTTCCGACGCCTGGCACAGCCCGCCGACGGAAACCAGCCCGCCTCCGGCGCTTGCCAGGGCTCCGCCCTTGGACCGGGGTCGCGCACTGGTGCGCGATGAGATAGGAGAGACTTTGACAGCCAGCAGGGACAGCAGGGAACGCTACATCCGCGTTCGCCTGACTGAAACAGAACTGAATAAGGTTCGGGCCAAGGCGGAACTCGCCGGCATGACCGTTTCTGACTTCATCCGCGAGACGGCGATCTACGGCAAGCAGGAGTTCACGCTGGCGAAGCTGCCCGGCGGTGAGCGCATGGACGTGAAGGAGGCGCTGGAAGGGTTTCTCAACACCGAGCACCGCACGGTGCAGAAGCATTTCAACGTGACGCCTTACGAGGACACCTTCATCCGTGACGCCGCGAGGAAGGCCGGCATGACGCAATCGCGCTTCATGGTCGACCGCATCCTCCACACGCCCATGTACTACATCGGCGACCCCGATTTCTTCCAGAAGTTCTTCTACGAGCTCAACAAGCAGGGCGTGAACCTAAACCAGCTGGCCGCCGCGGCGAACACGCTGATACTCCTCCAGGACATGCCCGACATGGGCAGGGAGCGCCGTCGCGAGCTGGCGGCGCAGATAGAGAACTTCGTCGCGACCCTAAAGGATCCCTACTGCAAGGCGCTCGCGGAGACGCGCGGCCTCATGATGCAGCTCAGGCGGCAGTCCGAAGTGGAGCGGTAGCATGGCAATGCTCAAGACGCTTGCCCGGAAGTTCGGCGGCTGCAAGCAGATAAGAGACTACCTCGCCCGCAACGGTCGAGCCGTGACGTTCCGCTCAAGCTCAATCGATCTCGATAGCGCCGACTGGGACGAACAGATGAACGCGACGCGCCAGATGTTCGGAAAGGACACGGGACGCAAGTACTACCACTTCGTGATCTCACCCGACCCCGAGGACGGCCTGGATGCCCGGGCGGTAGACACCCTGGCATACGACTGGGTGTGTGAGCGCTACGGCGCCTACCAGTGGGTGATCGAGACTCATATAGATAACGGCATTCCGCATGCACATATCGTCGTCAACTCCGTCAACCCCGTTGACGGGAGGAAGATACACCTCGACGACGATGACGTGCAGGCCGACGCGATGGAGTTGCAGAGAATCTGCCGCGACTACGGCTACACCGCCTTCGACAATTTCAAGTTCACGAGGGACGAGGACGGTTCCTGGTACGCACGCGCGCCGCGCCCCGACCGCCGGCGCGAAGTCGTCTTGCAGGAGGCGCGCCCGGCGCGCAGGCATGTGACGGACGCCCAGCGCCGCGCCAGGTACAGCGGGGGGAAGCTCTGGACCGACGCGATGCACGACGACATCGAGGCCGCATTGCAGGGTTGCCGGACATGGCCCGCGCTCGAGAGGCGTTTAGTTGAGAGGGGCTACCGCATCAACGTCAACCGCCGCGGAGTGCTGACCTTCTACCCGCCCGAGGGCAAGGGGCACCCCGTGAAGGGCTACAAGCTGGACGACTCCTATACCGTCGAAGGACTGCGCGAGCGCCTTGCCGTGCGCCTCGAGGGACAGCGCCCGAACGTGAAAATGTGCGCCGAGGACCTTGTCCCGGACGTCGTCCTGCCACCTATGACGTTCCAGGCGGTCGCATCCAACAACCTCAAGAGAACAAAGAGGATCGAGCGTTCCGTCGCGCGACTCGCCGCCGCGGCCGACGCCGTGAACATCATCCGCGAGCGCGGTTACCGATGCTATGCGGACATGGCGGCCGACGCCAAGCGTCTTGCCGTCGAGGTAGACGAGGTCGACGCGAAAGCCGACGCACTCAAGCTGGAGGCCGAGCAGACGGCCGAGGCTATCCGCCAAGTTGAGGTCTACACGGCCTGCGCCGCGCAGCTGACCGCGCGCCCGGACGGCCCCGAAGCGCTCACGGCATGGCGCGAGGACAACGCAGACGAGCTCCGCGAGATGGAGGTGATCCGCAAATGGATGGCCGAGCGCGGCATCGAGCTTATCGATACGACCTACGCGGACCTCCTCGCGCGCCGTGACGGCGTCAGGGCCGACGCCGCGAATCTCGCATCCGCGGCAGGCGACATCCGAAACCGCTCACGCCGCCTTTCCGCCGCGGTCGATGTCCTGGCCTCGTCCCAGATGCCGATCGGCCCCACCGATGTCCGCACCCGCGGCGAGAGGCAGAAGGGTACCGGGCGCGGCCTGCGCGGAGCCAGGGTCATCACCGCGCACCAGACCGCCGAGCTGACGCGCGAGTACACGCGCTACCGGAAGGCGTATTCGGAGGCGATCGCGGCAGGCGCCCTCACGCCTGACAGGATCAAGCAGATCGAGCGCGACCACGAGCGCGCCAAGGCGAGGATCATCGGCGAGCAGCGCGAGGAGGACCTGCGCGCGGCACGCTCGGCGTACGGGATGGCCGGAAGTGAATGGACGCAGGATGCCCCAGTGACGGTCGCCGCACCCGGCGAGACGGACAGGAGGGTGAAGCCAGGATGGAGACCATACCTCCAGCGCCCCGCGACCGAAAGGCAGATGAAATATCTCGAAGCCCTCGTGGAATCCGGTGTCATTGCGCAGGCCGACGTCGATAGCCTCGGCGGCGAACCGACTATAGCGGACGTCAATGCGCTGCTTAACTCGCATCCGAAGGTCAAGAACCTCGAGCTCGAGAAGAGGGACGGGGGAGACGCGGTCGACTCGCGGACGTACGCACAGACCCGAGACGATATCGAAGACGACGGCTATATGCCGGCGAATTACACGAGAAGGAGATAGACGGTGAATATCATCGTGAAGATGCACGATATGGCCCGCGTGGTCGAGACGACGCGCATGGACCTGCACAGCGGCATCATGCTCGAGGACGACTTCCTCGACATTTCCGACTACCTTAACCAGGGCGTGCTTCTTGAGCGCAGCGTGTTCATCACCACGAGCGACGACATGCAGCTCCTCAAGCGTGCCGTGACGCTCATCGAGCCGGACGAGCTGGATGCCATCGACGGCGTCTACGCCGACGGTAAGCCGATTCTCGTGAGGACCGAGGACGGTTCGCGCTTGGCCCCGGCTGTGTTCGAGGTGCTGTTCGACGACAGCGGCAATTACATGGGTGACCACGGCCAGGGCCTCTGCGTCTACTATGAGTCCGGCAGCTACGAGACGATAGTGCCGACTGTGCTCTCATTCGGCGACGGCATGCTCGTGGCCGACGACTTGATCGATTGGAGCGACCTCGACTCGGGCATCACCTGGACCCGCGGAGCCTGGACGCGCGGTGACCGGAACCTCATGGAGCTACGCCCCGAGCCCACGGTCGTGGTCGATCCGGAGCAGTACGCACACATGGAGCTCATGACCTTTGGCGGGCAGCTCGTCGCCATGAAGACCGCCGGCGGCATGGTGAGTGGCGGCGGTACCGTCTCGGACGATCCCGATGCCGACGACGCCGCGATCGAAAGTGAACCGCAGCCTTCCCAGGACGCGGAAAGCGGCGACATGGCAGCAGCAGCCGCCGGAGACGGCGCCACCGATCGGGCTTTGCTCGAAGATGCTCCCGACACCGCCGAACCCGAGTCTCCCGCGGACGCCGCGGGAGACGGCGCGCGGGCCGAAATCGAGCCTGAACCAGGCCGCTCGGAAACCGAGTCCGCCGAGGCTGAAAACGGTTTGGGTTCCGATGGGGACCAGGACGGAGATGGCGGAGATCCCGACGGGGATCCTGGCGAAGATGAAGACGGTGACGACGACGACGATGAGGACGATTCTATGTTCGCCGATCTCTTCTAGAAAGTGACCGCGACGATGCCCTCGGCGGCAATGCGGCCGCCTCGGGCGCTCCGCCTCGTCGATTCGCAACTTGTAACGTTATTTCGGGGCATCGGAGAGACGCCTGGGGCAGGATTGAAACGACACGATATCGTTCCACTTTGATAACGAGAGTCGGGCGAATAACGTTCGACTATGAGAATGAATAGGACCGCCAAAGAAGGGAGTGCAGGGGGAGACCTGCGGCGGTGTCGCCGGTCTTCCCCTGCCGTTCCTGAACCAACCTGCGGCGAGGGCTGAACAACGCCCGCTCATCACGCACCGCGCACGGCGCGAAAGTCGGTTGCCTGGAACGGCGATAACGGGCGTTTGATACGACGGGAATCTCGCCAAGGAGCCTTCAAACAACATGGGCGGCGGCCGTGATCTGCCGACACGCTATGGAAATACCGGACGGCGCGAAGCCGACGACGAAAGGACAAATGCCCCGAGGGAGGGCACGGAGGTATCCAAGGTCATGGCCCCGGCCTCGCACTTCGGCGCCAAGGCCGCGGAGCGCGACGACAAGCGCCATCGCGTGACCGACCGCCTGAGCGACTACTATCGGAAGTTACGCAGCCTCACCGCCCACTATCCCATCCTGGAAGACGACATGTAATCAGCCCGGTAATCCAAAGCCCCGCCGGCGGGGCTTTCAACTGTAGCTGATAAACTAATAATCCTTCAGCCACCAGTGAAAGCCGCCAGCCGTTCTATTTGGATTCATACATGAATCTTTAACGCCGGCACTTCCAGTTAATCCGACGGCATGAGCTGCTTGGTTATAGTTTTTATACTCTACTCCCGTCTCGAGACAGACAACGATTCCCTGGTGTCTTCCGGCACAAACCGGGCAACCGCTCCCATTCAATAGGTGCGTAGGACTTGCTTGCCACTCATGTCCGCAGCTTTTGCCCCTAACCAACACCTTCTTTTTATTTGTTACGTACCTTCCGAGCGCCTCGACTGACGGATTGCAGAGCGAAAGCTCGCGCACAAACTGGTCGTGTGTCTTTCTGGACCTCAGACTGTGATTTAGAGCTTTGCAGTTCGGGCACCCATACCCCGACAGCAGGTTTCCCGCCCTCGAACTCCATTCATGACTGCATGTTTCGCATCTCACCTTGATTTTGCAGTCGCGGCCACGGTATTCCCCAAGCACCTCAATTGTGCTCGTCACCGCTGCCAGCTCAGCGATAAAGTCTTCTGTTGTCTTTTGTCGCGAATGCCGGTGTGCCTCAGTTGATACCTCCGTAAACTCATCGATAGACAGGGCCGTCGATTCCGCGCATTCCAGCAGCAGGTTCAACAGGACATGAAGTTCCTTCCGGTTCTTAGCAAGGCTGAGCGGCGAGTGGAAAGTCAAGCACTCTATGCCATAGGGCTCAACCTCATCCTTGGGGAAGGCGTCGTAGATTTCTATCAGCCGGATACCCCTGCTTTTGCACAGATTTGCCTTTTTCCTATCCCCTTCGATTCGATTTCGATGCCAGTGCCATGCTCCATATTCGACCGCCAGCGACTTCTCCGGCACATACACGTCAAGCTCGCTACCGATCGCAACGCGATCTCGTGACAAGACCGCACTGTCTCCCAACCGTGCCTGAAAGGCAAGATAGATGCACTGCTCCACGTATGACGTTTGAGAATGATTGCAGCTTGGACACCCATTGCCTCGCAAGAGCTCATTCGGGCTTACCAACCATTCATGTCCGCAAATCTCACAACGGCACCGAATTTTCTCCTTGGAACTTACGTACGGTTCAAGTGGAGCCACAAATGGGTTGACCTCAGCAAGCTCCGCTAGGAACTCTTCATTCGATTTGACACGTGACAGGCCGCGCCTGCTTTCCCAACAACGTGGGCATCGGTTGGGATTATCGAGGATAGCCCCGGGGGCAACCTTCCATTCGTATCCGCACTCTCCGCACCTTACCAGGATTTTCGTCTTATTGTCGACATAGGGCTCAAGGGGAACGATTTTCGAGTTGACTGCAGCAAGTTCCTCTAGAAATTGCCTGTTGCTTTTTTTATCGTGCGGATGCGAGCAAAGGGGACAGTTGGACCCGTGTGACCTATTGCTGATAACGGCTTTCCATTCGTTGCCGCACTTAGTGCAAACCCACCATACTTTTTTACCGCTACCTGCTGTTACTTGGTTTGGAGATAAATTCCCGTTCTTCGTGGGATGCCATTCTGCGGCAAGCTTTGGGTTGATCGTCGCGAGATCATTGATACCGGTAATAGCGCATTTTTCGGAACAATAAGGACAACCACTCCCCTTATTCCTGCTCGATACTGCCGCCTCCCATTCGTGACCTTCGCTACACATCCACCAGACTTTTTTCGACGTTCCGGCGGTTATCTGTGTCGGCGAGAGATCGCCGTTCTTCGTGGGATGCCACTCGGCTGCGAGTTTGGAGTTGACTGTCGCTAGATCGTTAAAACCCTTAAGCGTTTTTCCTCCTGAACAAAATGGGCAGCCGTGACCACTTTCCCGGACAGCAACAGTTGCCTGCCACTCATGACCACACTTACCCATCCACCATACCTTTCTGGCGCAGTGGGCCGTTACCTGATCGGCATGCAAGTCACCGTTTTTCGTTGGATGCCATTCCGTGGCGAGCTCAGAATCGACCGTAGCGAGGTCATTGTATCCGGGAAGCAACTTATGTCCGCTACAGTATGGACAGGCACTTCCCGCCGTTCTCGAAGATACCACCGCCTCCCACTCGTGGCCGCACTTACCCAGCCACCATACCTTCTTACTACTTTTGGGCATGATCTGATTGGGACACAGGGGACCATTTTTACTCGGATGCCATTCCGCGGCTAGGCCTGGACTTACGGTCGAAAGATCATTGACGCCGGGGATAGCGCGCTGTCCAGCGCAATAAGGGCAGCCACTTCCCTTATTTCTGCTGGAAACTGCCGCCTCCCACTCGTGGCCGAGATGGCACTTCCACCAGACTTTTTTCTTGGTGCCGGCAGCCACCTGCGATGGCAAAAGCGGAGCATTCTTAGCCGGATGCCACTCTGCTGCAAGATCGGGATTCACTGTAGCCAGGTCATTCAGGCCTGTCACCAAACGTGCCAATTGAACTCCTTGGCTAGCACACGGATAGGTAACCAGCTTTTACCCCTAAACAGACGAATGTTTCTATTCGCTATATGCCCCGTTCAGCGAATAGATTTTTCCATCGCGGGTAGAAGTTGGGACATTGAGGGCGAATCCCCTCATGGCAATCAAAGACCCGAAATCACACCCGAGGGAAAGGAACTTGAAATGTACGTTGATGTAGGTGGCCTGATCGGCATCAAAGACAGGTTGGATAGGATCGGCGGCAAGCTGCGCAAGCGCAACGAGATCGAGGTGCAGAAGCTCGAGCTGCTGAAGCAGATCGAGAGGAATCTATCCGACAAGGACAAGGAGTAGACCTATGACCGTTATCGAATGCTGCCGACACGAGACCGGCGTCCGCGAGCTCGTCATCATCCGCGCAGGAGGCTACACGTGCTGCGCTGCCTACATCGACCATGAGGACCTGTTCCGCCTTCCGCCCGATATCGCCCATGCGGACGTTATCGAATCCTCCTACGACCACATCAAGGTTTTGGACCACCAAGGTACTTACGTAAGCGTCCCGTGCACCTACCTGGACATCAAATAGGGAAGCCGAAAATGCCGCAGCCCAAAACCAGTCACGATATCGCCGTCATCATACCATGCTACAACGAGGCGCCGACGATAGCCAGGGTCGTCGATGACTTCCGCCGCGAACTTCCCGAGGCGGCCATCTACGTCTACGACAACAACTCAACCGATGGCACCGCCAAGATCGCACGCGCCCGCGGCGCTATCGTCAGGCACGAGCCGCGTCAGGGCAAAGGAAACGTCTGCCGGCAGATGTTCCGCGACATCGACGCCGACTGCTACCTCATGGTCGACGGCGACGATACCTACCCCGCGGAATCGGCGCGCTCCCTCTGCGCTCCCGTCCTCGCGGGCGAGGCAGATATGGTAGTGGGCGACCGCCTTTCCAACGGCACCTACGCCGAGGAGAACAAGCGCACCTTCCACGGATTCGGCAATGACCTCGTGCGCGCCATGATCAGGTGGATATACGGCTACGGTTTCGAGGACGTCATGACCGGCTACCGGGCGATGTCCAGGCCGTTCGTGAAGACCTTTCCGGTCCTGTCCGAGGGCTTCCAGATCGAGACGGAGCTGTCGATTCACGCCGTCGATCGCCGCTGGCGGATCGCCGATGTCCCCGTGGAATACCGGGACCGCCCCGAGGGCTCGGTCTCGAAATTGAACACCGTGAGGGACGGGCTGAAGGTGATCGCCATGATCGGCACCCTGTTCAAGGACTACCGCCCGTTGAAGTTCTTCTCGCTGGTCGCCCTGTTGTTCTGCATCGGCGGCCTGTGTGCCGGCATGCCGGTGGTGACCGAATACCTCGCTACCGGTCTCGTGCCCCGGTTACCGACCGCCATCCTTGCCGCGGCGCTCATGTTCATGGCAGCGCTCTCGCTTACCACGGGCTTCATTCTGGACGCCGTTGCGAAAGTCGAGCGCAAGCAGTGGGAGCTCCGAGTATACCGCCAGACCGAGAAGGACTGACGCCACCCGATGATCACGCGTCCCCCGCCGGAAACCGGCGGGAGCCAGATCGGCCCCCAGCAGGCGCCCGGACACCGGGCGCAATCCGCGAATACCCACCGCCAAAAAGAAAGAGGAAACCCAAATGGACGCAATGGTGGAAGCCCTAAAGCCCATTATAATTTTCGCTATGGTTCTATGGGGCATTGAAACTGTCGTCACGATGCTTATTAAAGATCACAAGCAGGCGAGACGAAAGCGGGCACGTGAGAAGCGGCGTTTGGAGTATCAGGACCGCCGCATGGCAAACGACGCCGAGCACGCAAAGGTCACAAGGGCAATGCGCTACAACGTACTTCGCCGTGATGATTTCCATTGCGTCCGCTGCGGGCGCGGCCGCGAGGACGGCGTGAAGCTCCACGTCGATCATATCGTCCCCGTATCGCGCGGCGGCAAGTCGGTGATGTCCAACCTCCAGACCCTATGCGAGGACTGCAATTGCGGCAAAGGAAACCGCTACATGGAATAGCGATCGATAACAACCGTCAAGACGAAAGAAGCTCGATTTCAAGCAAAGCGGAAACACTAATGCTATCGACTCAAAGGATAAACTCCGTTGCCGTAAAAGCGACGCAGGAATCATGTGCACGATCGTTAGTGGTTTCAAAGTTAGCTATCTGAGCAAACACAACGTTATTCATATTTGAAATGATGAAGTAACGCAAGATAGGAACAAACTCATTCAGATTTCAGATAACAAGCTACTAGACCGCTAGTTTGCCGCTTTAGGAAAGGTCTAAAGTCCTTTTCGGTAGGGCGGCGGCCGAAATCGATCCCGATGAAATCTCGGTCGCGAGCCTGCGTCTGGCACGCTCGACCTCATTTGAGATGCCGAGGGAGGTTGCGACGCGGTCGAAGCACTTCTCAACGATGGTATTGAGGGCATTGCAATGATTATCGAAATCGTGCGTGCGGTTCAAGACAGCAGGGGATAGGAAACGCTGCATCTGCCCGGTAAATGATCCATCGGCATAGCAGACGCGTGCACGTTGCGTCCCGGTGGCGATCATGCTGGCAAGGGGCACGGGACAGCGGTAGTCATCGTGCTTTGCCGCGACAAGTGCGGCTACGGCAGGGAAATCGATTTCCTGCGCACGGATAATCCAGGGGATATCCCAGAGGTCGCGATGCCTGATATGCGAATCGGTGGCGGAGAATGAGATGAGCTTGTCGGCCAGGATCTCCTCGAGCGTCTGGCACCGGATCGTGAGGTCGTCATACATTCCATCGAGTTCGGGATAGTTGACCGCGACCCGGCGAATCGTGGACGTATGCGCCGGAACGGACGCGATCTCCAGCTTGATCCGCTGTTTCGGCAAGTCGGGGCGCGCGATGTTGGTATTTACGGACACCGTCCATCTCCGCATCCCGACGCCATCGAAATCATTGACGACCTTGGGTTCCCTGACGCTAACCTCGGTATCGTAGGATTTCAGCAAATCGGAGCGCAAAGTCTTGGAAAAATCATCCAAGGGGAGCGAATCGAACCTGTCGCCGGCGACAAAATCGAGGTCTTCGCTATATCGTTGCGATCCATAGCAGAGACGAAGTGAAGTCCCGCCTTGAAAGGTGATATCTCGAAGCAGGTCGTTCCTCCCGAGGGACCGGATAATCTCGTAATGGATGATTTCCTTTTCGATGACGGGCGTGAGCCGGGCGCCATCGACCTTGCTGGCGATATCGCTGGCAATCTCTTCGAGGTCAATCAACATCCACTTCATCCCAATCGATAAGCTCCAGGCTGCGCTTCCTCGAGACGAGGTCGTGCAGGCAGCGCTCCTCGGTCGCGATCGGCAGCCGATTCCTCGGCATACGGTCGATTATTCCCCGTTTGACGGCATCCAAATCATCATCAGTATGTACAAATTCGATGGCGCCGAACCGGGTATCGACGAGGCCTTCCGCGCCCGTCGTCACGCATGAGATGCGCCCGAGCGGGATTTGCGAGATGAAACCCCACTGCGATGCCGCGGACTCGAGACTTTCATAGGTGGCGCCGCCGGGGCGCAGAAACGCTGCGATGTGGCCGAGCAGGTCGCAGCCGTTGGGATGGAAAAGCAGGTAGAGGTACGCGTCGTGGGCGACGCGCTCGAGGATGCCGTCTGCGGTGAGCCTCTTGATGGTCGAGCGGAGCGTATCGCCGCGCTCATCGAAAAGAGCCCCCAGCTCGCGGCTCCGGAAGAGGATCCGGCCCTCCAGATTGCACCCATGCAGGATCTTGATCGCCTCGACGCTTTTCACTGAAATCCTCCCATACTCCTCTCCTTAATTATACCAGAGTGGTTTATAATTAAACCACTTGGCACGGGTATATCACCCAATCACCCCTCAAAGTCTTCTTCCCTGGGACTCGAAAAGCCTTCCGCCATTAGCGAAACCCATGGGAAAGCAGGGCCCGCCGGAAACCGGCGGGCCCTGCGCATGCAAATCGAAACAGCCCCCAAAAGACGCAAGAAGGCGCCCTCGGAAACCGAGGGCGCCTTACCGACCGCACCTATTGTACCGCACGCCGATCACGCTGAATACCGTGCTCGCGGCAATCGGTACCCGGAGCGCTATTCCCCGCGGCGGCCTTTGCTGCGGCGGCCATCGCCGCAGGGCTCTTGCCGCCTTTCACCTTCTCCGGTTTGAAGAACTCCGGAGCCGGTTTCGGCTCGTCTCCATAGTAGAAGTGGAGCCCGTCGATGGGCGTTCCGTCGCGGACGGCCTGGCTGATCGCGGCGGGCGATACGTGCAGGGGACGGGCGGCGGCCGGATTGCCCTCGAAGGCCTCACCGGTTTCCAGGCAGACGATAGGCCGGGTCTTCGAATGGCGTTCCCTGAAGAACTCCGGCGCCGGTTTCGGCTCGTCGCCGTAATAGAAGTGGAGCCCGCCGCGCTCGACACCGGTGCTTGCCGATGTGCGCACGGCCCCGGCGGCGATCCCGAACGCGCGGCCCGCCTGGAACGCCGATTCGAACGTCTCCCCGGTATCGAGGCATACCACGGGGCGCGGCGCCCTGTTGGGCGGGATGAAGAACTCCGGTGCCGGCTTGGGCTCGTCGGCATAGTAGAAGTGCAGCCCTTGGGTGCAGGTGCCGGGCGATTTCGAGGATATCGCTATCGGCGAACCCGTATCTGCACGACAGCTCCTTGGCGTAATACGAGAAGTCGAGGAGGCTCTTCTTCGAATAGGGACCGACATGCATATCAGCCTCGCCGGGCACGCCGAGCCAGAAACCGCCGAACAATCTGAGATCGCATCCGATGACGTCTTCGATGGAGTCGACCGCCTCGCGAGCGTCGAGCCCGCGGTTCACGCCGGGCGTGCACTTGAACGACCTGCCGTTGAAATACTCCAGGAGGTCGACCCCGAACTCGGAACACGGGAGGACGGTGGAGGGGACATCGAACGATCCCGCCTCGAATCGCTCGGTATACGCCCCGGTGGCGTCGTCGACATCGTTGCGCAGGAAGGCTATCTGGATCAGGTCCGCCCCGCCGTGGAACACCGGGCGGAACAGCGCGACCCCGTCGCGGAGGCCGCAGCACCCGACGATCTCGCAGGCATAGGCATACTCCGGCTCATCTCCCTCGAAATCGCCGCCGGGGGAAACCGAATCGACGATACATTTGGCGCCGAGGACGTGGCCACCCGCGATCCCGAGGAAATCATCCCAGCGGTACGCGTCCGTATGGCCCTCGGGCGTGTACTCCACATCGGTATATCTGAAGATATCCGTCTCGTTCCGTCTGTGCTCGTTCATATCCATGTGCTCCAATCTGGGAAAACCGGCACCCAAAGGCCGGCACTCTGATACCCGAGATGGTAGGGCCGCCTGCCCGCTATGCGGTCCGGCGGCCCATGGGGTTCCCGAACGGGAACCCGGTCACTTCCTCTGCCTCTTCGTCGGCGTGAGTTTGCCCGAGCCGGTCTTCTTGAGGATCGACTTGGCGGCGTGCGCCATCTGCGGCGGCGTCTTCTCGTAGAGCTTCCCGGCCTCGACGTCGTCCACCAGCCGTTCGGCCTCGCCCGGCGTGAGCGTCTGGGCGCAGACCTGCCTACAGCTCAGGTCCTCGGACTCCACGGCGTCCACGACCTCGATGCCCTCGCGGCGGCACGGCGCCCCGACGAGGTCGAGCGGCGCGCG
>JABLTM010062859.1_pt1 | contig 15329 bp, 10 predicted proteins | sample 7160121 | NCBI WGS metagenome assembly JABLTM01 (sample SAMN14651224, study PRJNA627086) | human gut metagenome | isolation source: feces | host: Homo sapiens
ATTCCGGTATTCGTACCGTTTAATTTCATAGCCCCGGGTATTTGACTTAGTATCCATCTGGGAGATCTTGTGGCCCAGAGAACGCGAATATGAAGATTCAGTTCCATCGAATCGACACAAATGTGGTCGTAGGACTGCTTGTTCGCGAGTTTTATTGCTCCGGAACAGATGTGTCTGCCAAAGTCCTTGCGATGTACGCAGACACTAGAACTCCGCCAATGGAACCACAGTGGCTTGCCGCTGGGTTAAGTCAGTGCTTAATTGCTGCAGTTCACAGAACCAAGTTATGAACCCCCATCGGTGCAATGATTTTGTTGCTGAACCAAATTTATTACAGCGCACACCGGATAGTGATCCGACAGGTATATTCCATTTTCTTCATCCGTCCACTTATACACTGTTTCACACTGCCAGTCTCCCTTTAAAACAATGTAATCTATACTGCATGGCGGATCATTTGGATCGTTTTTATAATATCCGTGAAACGTGATTCCTATATCCTTTGTCAAATTGTTAAATAATGAATCCCTGCTAATAATTTCCATCTCTGGTGCATTTGGTTCTGCATTAAAATCACCACACAAAATTACAGGAATATCCTTCCAGAAACGTTCCTGTTTTAGCTGATTCAAAATCTGAGTCAACCCTTTCTCTCTTGCCTGTGCACCAATATGATCAAGATGCGTATTAATAAATCGAAATACCTTACCGCTCTTAATATCTTCAAATACTGCCTCTGTTGCTGTGCGAGGACAACTACTCTGCTCTTCATAGCGTGATCCAGGCACATCTGGTGTCTGAGACAGCCACCAGGTTTCCATACTGATCAAATTAATTCTGTCCCTGTGATATGCAATGCTCATCTGCTCATCACGAAGATTTGCTCCGCGTCCGCAGCCAATCACATAATACTCATTCAGATTTTCCTTAAGCCACTTAGCAACATGCGGAAGCACCTCTTGAAATCCTATAATATCTGGTTTTTCCTGATTGATTTTTCTTAAAATCAGTTTCTTTCGGTTTGCAAATTCATTAAGTCCGTCCTGACCGTAATCACAGCGGATGTTGAATGTTACTACTTTCATATTTTTTCACCCCGGCAAATGTCTTATGTTTTTTGTAGAAAATTTACAATAATTCACAGTGAGTTTTGTCAACTGATGATGATATTGTATCACATATGCAATATAGAGACAAGGTGGAAAATATTTTGTAAAACGAAAAATTGCTGCAAAACAATCCTCAATATGTTTTATGTACTGATTACATCGTATTTTTACATAATTCATCATATTTTCTCCAATTACTTATTCCATCATTTTCAATACGTAACCTTCGCTAGGACGGCCGAGGCGGATGAACTTTACGAGGCGATTCCCGTGTGGGAGCGGGCTTACGCAGTAACTAAGACAAAAAGGTGCATAGAAGGCGCCGCGGGAACAAGGGGCGCCGACAAAGTCATCGCCGAGGACGCCCTTCTCAGAACTTACTGGGTGCACTCCTACCGCCCTTCGTAAAACTTCTGTGGCACCAACATTAGTTCACCACTTCCACCATATCTCCCTGGCTCCTGATCCACATATCAATGCCGTCTCCAAACACCTCTGCGCTGATCAGATAGCCTTCTGGTCTCTTTGCGATAATCTGTGCTGTTGGCAGTCGATCTAATACAGCCTCGACGCTGCTTCCCTTATAGATAAAGCGAATGCTGCGCAGCCGTCCGCCATACATAAACTGAATGCGCTTGCGAAACTCTCCTTCTTCGAAGCGGTCACGATATGGAATTTCAAATGTCTCTTCTAATACCTCAAAAGAACGGATCCTATCTATTCGATAAATTGTTGGAAAGCTGTCATCTTTATTTGTAAAATGAGATTCCTTGTCAATATCAGCTATAAAGGCTGGCATATAAAAATAAAATTCAGAAAACATAATGCCAACTGGCTTAATCTTTCTTTCCACAATCGCACCATTCTGCTTCTGATATGAAATCTTCATCATACGCTGTTCTTTGACTGCCATTCCAAAATCCCACAATTTTTCAACAAGGTGCTGTCTATGCTGTGGCTCTATATAATGAAACAGTTCATTTGAGATCAGTTCTTTGATTGCCTTTTGCTTTTCTCTCGGGACACCATTATTTATGAGCTTTCGAAGCATAGGCTCAAGCTCATCTTTCCTAAATGCACGACTTTCCAAAAGAATTTTGCAAACAGCCAGCACTTCACTGTCTGTAAAGGTCGGTGCTTCTTTTGTATGTAAAAGATAGCCATGCTCTTTACGGCTGTATACAAGCTCATAGGAATCTTTTCCATTTGCTGCCTGCTCATCAAAAAAAGCCCTCAGATCATCAAGATCACGCTGGATAGAACGCTCTGTGACATTCGCATTTGCTGCCTCCTTTGCCTTATTTATCACCTCACCTTTAAGTAATCTGGTGTAAAGCTGTAAAATACGCTTATATTTGAAATCAGAGTTTGCATTCTGCGCGCTCTTTCTGATTTTTGCGTTTTCATTGCTTTCTTTCATACTCTTTCTCATATCCCCATTCCTTTCTTTTCTTCTGCAAGCTTTTTACATCCTGCCAATAATTCTATCATAATTGCTCTATGTTTTCTATCTGATGGTCGTTTTGCAGTTAAAACATTCTTTAATGACTGGCAGCCATAAAACATATATGACAAATCTGCCGCCTTTGAGCAGTCAAATCCACGTAAATCCAAATACTTAAGACACTTACATCCATAAAACATATTTTCCATATGAAGTACTCTTTGTGTCTGAAAATGACTCACATCAAGTATTTCTACTTTTGCACAGTCTCTAAACATTCTTGCAAAACTCTCTGTATGTGATGTATCAAAATGACTTACATCAATACTTGTAAGGCTTTCACACCGACAAAACATATTACTCATATCTATCACATTTGCTGTATCAAAGCTGCTTACATTAAGCTTCGTTAACTTACTGCATCCGCAGAACAAATATGACATGTTAGTTACATTTTTTGTATCAAAGCCTAATAAATCAAGTGTCTGTAAACAATTGCAATTGTGAAACATTTCCCTCATGTCCTGCAGTGCTCCTGTCGAAAATGAGGATAGTTCGATATATCTTAACTGCTCGCAGCCTGCAAACATATTTCTCATATTGATAACATTTTTTGTATCAAAACATGATAAATCAATTGCGGGGAGACTTCTGCAGTTTTCAAACATCCCACGCATATATACTGCACTTTTAGTATCCCATCCGCTTAAAACTAGCTTTTCTAACTGAATACATTCTCCAAACATTGACGAAAAATCAATTACATGCTTGGTACAAAATGAACTCACATCCAATTTTTTTAAACTGCTGCAATAATCAAACATGCTTTTCATATTGATTACATGTGATGTGTCAAAATAACTCACATCCAAAGTCTGAAGCTTACTGCACCAATAAAACATTCCTTCCATATTAACTACATTTGATGTGTCTAGTCCTGATACATCCAATTTTTTCAGGCTATGGCATCCACAAAACATATAACTCATATCTGATACAATGCTTGAATCAATCCATTTATCTAAATTGATTTCACAGAGATTCTCATATCCCCAAAACAGTCCTCTGGCGTTTTGCAGCTTTATTTTGGTATCTGAAGCTATATATAATTCATACAACATTTTAGAATAAATGAAAACCTTCTTTGCCCATGCCAAAATGCTCCGATCATGTGCTGCAGACACATCCCACATTTCTCCCTGACATACTTCCAATGGCATTTTAGAACAAAATTGAATTCTAACAATTTGACTGCGAAGAATTGTGCTACCAAGTACGCATGACTCTCCTGATTCGGATGGCGTATCCAACATCAAAACAGCTTCTTTTGTATGAACCATTTGCGTTCCTCCTATATATTCATGTGCAAATCATAGTTCCAATAATGTGTAGCTATTCATACCCATTCGCAAAACGCAATTTTTGTGGCTCTGAATAGTTACTATAACAATATTATAGCTGCGTTGAATGACAGTCACTGTCTATGGCACAATTTTTCTTTAATTTCAGCAATTATTTTTTTGCTTATGCCATAATAATATCTATAGCATGCATTGTCAATCTCTATATATGTAATTTTCATTTTTGTTTTCTGCTATCCTAGGTTTATGATCTACTTACTATGAAAGGACTGATGCTATGAATATTGGAAAACGCATTACTTTTTTTCGCACCGCAAAAAATTATTCTGTAAATAAGCTTGCAACACTGTCTGGTATCTCGCAAAGCTATCTGCGCGATATTGAACTAGGGAATAAAAATCCTACAATCGAAATCTTATCCTATATCTGCGAAGCATTAAATATCTCACTGCGTGAATTTTTTGATGAGCAGACAAATGGACAATTTTGTGATGATCCACTTATTGCTAAAGTATACCGCCTGACGCCAAAACAACGCGAAGCTTTACTTGTCTTTCTCGACTCTATATTAGAATAAAATGTCAAAAACAGCCCTCTGCTGATATGTAATATCTTCCGCAGAGAGCTGTTTTATTAAAAAAACATTATTTTGAAATACTTTTGCAAAAAGTCTTAGATTTCCTCTTTTCCACCTGTCTTTGCACGAATCACACAAAGTGCTCCTACTAAAATCACAATACAAATCGGAAGTGAAATAAGAGAAAGCTGTGCCATACCAACTGCCTGCAGCACACCAATGATAAAATATCCTACCATACATACAGCTGCCACGAGTGCAACATATGGAATCTGAGTTGCTACATGGTTGACATGCTCACAATGACCGCCTGCTGATGCCATAATCGTTGTATCAGAAATTGGAGAGCAATGATCACCGCACACAGCACCTGCCAGACAGGATGAGATTGAGATTGCCATCATCTGACCAGACGGAAATACACCGATTACAATAGGTATAAGTATACTGAAAGTTCCCCATGATGTTCCTGTTGCAAATGCAAGAAATGCCGCAACGAGGAAAATGATCATAGGCAAAAAGCCCTGCATTCCCTGTGCAGAATGCTCCACCAAATCTGCAACAAATACCTTCGCACCAAGAAGATTTGTCATACCTGACAGTGTCCATGCCAAAGTAAGAATCATAATAGGTGCAATCATAGATTTAAATCCATCTGGAATACACTCTGTAAATTCCTGGAAGGTGAGAACATCTCTCATCATATAGTAAACAAATGTGAATGCCAATGTCACAGCACCGCCAAGTACAAGTCCAACAGACGCATCAGATCCTGCAAAGGCGTCTACAAATGATGTACCTTCAAAAAATCCACCTGTATAAATCATTGAAATAATACAGCTTGCAATCAAAACGGCTACTGGAAGAATCAGATCAAGCACATGAGAATTTTCCTTAATAACTTCTTCCTCATTGCCCTCATATGGCCTTCCCGGTGTAGTAAATAAATCACCTGCAATTGCATTCATCTCGTGGCGCTTCATTGGTCCAAAATCAACGCGAAGAAGTGTGATAGCAACTAGCATTACAAGTGTAAGAATCGCATATAGATTGTATGGGATTGTCTGAATAAACACGGCAAAACCATTGATTCCAGAATCAGATGGAACAGATGAAGTGACTGCTGCTGCCCAAGAGCTGATTGGTGCAATGATGCATACTGGTGCTGCTGTCGCATCAATAATATAGGACAGTTTTGCTCTTGATACCTTGTGGCGGTCTGTCACAGGACGCATAACACTTCCTACTGTCAGACAGTTGAAATAATCATCGACAAAAATCATTACACCAAGAATCATAACACTGATCTGTGCACCGATTCTTGTCTTAATACGCTTTGATGCCCACTTTCCAAATGCTGCTGAACCGCCTGCTTTATTTAACAGTGACACCAAAATTCCAAGCATAACAAGAAACACAATTATTCCGACATTCCATGCATCTGCAAGCTTATACACCATACCGCCCTCTTCATGAAAGAACATAGTGTTGACCATTGTTTCCAGATTTCCATTAGAATACAGCAATGCACCTGCAAGGATTCCTGCAAGAAGTGATGTATATACTTCTTTTGTAAAAAGTGCAAGACCAATTGCAATAACTGGCGGAAGCAGTGAAAAAATGGTAGCATATGCGATGCTTGTATATTCACCGTCTGTCTCTTTGCCTCCTGTTATTATTGTGACAACAAGTAATGCTGCAAATACTGCAAGCAGCACAAGCATTACCATTTGTTTTCTTTTAATTTTCACTTATAGTCCCCCTTCTTTAGACTTCTTAAAATAAATTCGTTACCATTATAACTGCTCATAAATGCGTTGTAAAGTTTTTTCTAAAAATTCTATATCAATTGGTTTTGCAATATGTGCATTCATACCAGCAGCAAAACACTGCTTTGCATCCTCTTCAAAAGCATTTGCTGTCATTGCAAGAATGGGAATTGTTTTTGCATCTGGTCGTGTGAGACTTCTAATCGCCTTTGTTGCTGTAAGTCCATCCATAACAGGCATCATTATATCCATCAAAATTGCATCATACGTTCCAGGCGGATTTTTTGTAAACTCATCAAGTGCCTGCTTTCCATCTGATACATTCGTTACAAGAGCACCTCTGTCAGTCAGAAGTGTTGTCGCAATCTCAGCATTTAGTTCATTATCCTCTGCCATCAATAGCTTCATACCCTTAATACTGCCAGTCGACTCTTTTTCCTGCAGCTTTTGTGGTGGTGGGGCTATCTCAAATGGAATTGTAACAACAAAGGTTGAGCCGACTCTCACTTCACTTGAAATTTCAATTGTTCCTTTCATCTGATTAATCAGTTCCTTTACAATTGCCATTCCAAGTCCTGTTCCCTGATAAATGCTTCTTGCATCATTTTTTTCCTGTACAAATGGTTCAAAAATATGAGACAAAAACTCCTTGCTCATACCCATGCCGTTATCTGAAATAGTCCATCTGTACGTACAAATCCCATCCTTATCTCCCAGTGACTCTACAGATGTCATTATAGTTCCATTCTTCCTATTATATTTGATACAGTTTCCGTAAATATTTAAAAAGATCTGGCGAATATGAAGAGGGCTTCCGTAAATATAAGGATAAACAAAATCTGTTTTTTTCTTCTCATACTCCCATTTAATTCCTTCACTCACTGCGCGTGATATAGTGATTGTTTCAATATCATTCATCAATTCCTGCAAACAAATCTGTTCATGCTTCAAAGCAATATTGCCTTCCTCAAGCTTACTCATCTGCAGTATATCGTTAATCAATGAGAGTAAATGGTCTGCTACAACTTTCATCTTTTCATGATTTTCCTTCACAAGCTCTTCATCATCAAAGTGCTCCTCATCAATCTTTAAAAGACCAATGATTCCATTAAGCGGTGTACGAATGTCATGACTCATGCGCGCCAAAAACTGTGTTTTTGTGCGGTTTGCCACGCGCATTTCATCAAAAGCCGCCTGCAATCTTGCGTGCTCCTGCTCATCGCGCTCATGCAGCTGGGTAGTATCCTGCAAGAGAACAATTGCATGGACAACATAAATCTCATTCCTTGTTTCTTCGTCAAACACAACTGTCTGCGTCATCAAAATGGTTTTTTGTATCCAGTAAACAATGCCATTATCTCCATAAATACAAAATTCAACTGACAAATATTTTTCGCCCGCATCAAAACGCTTTAACAGCTTTTCACAATCATCTGCCATACGATAGCTTCCAAGAGTTTCCTGCGTGACTATTCTTTTATACTCACTGCAATAATCCCTATATGAACCAGGAAGCGGATAATCAAAAAGCATATCCAGACTTTCTTTTTTTCTTTTACCTAAAAGGATGATTCTTTCCAAAATATCATTTGTGAGATTTACCGTATAAATGACATCAGCTTGTTCGAGAAGTGCATCTACGTAGCTGTCGTTCTCCAAAATAGACTGCTTTAGCTGTTCATAATAAATTGTCAGCTGTTCCTTTGCATCTGCATGGCTTCCTGCACCCTGACGAATAGTTTCAAATGCCAAGAGAAAATGATGAAGCATTCCAGTTTTTTCCCAGTCTACTGGAATGAATGTCAGGCGGCTGTAACTCTCTTGCTCATTTACATCATACTTAAGCTCCATAACGTCCTCTTTTGTGCGCATCTTTTCACACAAATAAGAAATCTTAAGGCATTGACGGAAACGATCTTTATCCTGTTTTCCTATCTTCTCTTTAACAATCTGGTCTGCAGCACCAGAATAGCTTCCATCCGATGCCAGAAAAAAATTGTTGTTTGCACGAATTGTACGATATGTATCTAGCTTTACATCACAGTACAGACAATGCGTGAAAGTTTTTCCATGCATATTCAATAGCTTCAACAGCTTGTAATCCAATTGTCTTTGCGCTGCTGCCTCCTCACGTTTTACATGATTCTTATTGATATACATATTTTTATCTGCGTAATTAAACAGTTCCTGCATTGTACTTCCAGGAAACTCGCTTGCAAGTGCAAAGCCCACTGCATAGCTTAATGGAGTATCCGGATATGACTTAGATTCTTCTGCCATCTGTTCTCTTACTGATGCAAGGCAGGCTTTCATCTCTTCATTACCCATTCCGTGAGTAACAGCAATAAATTCATCTCCTCCGGCTCTCCCCACAAACTGTTCTGCCGGCATGACAGACGGCGAAACGGCGAATATATTCATCACCTGCCTCATGCCCCATACTATTATTGATTATGCGAAGATTATTCAAATCAAAGCTGCACACACCTATATCCTCTGGTGCGGCATCTGGCTGACTTAACAATTCATCACATTTATTTCTATTAGGAAGCCCTGTCGCACCATCAATATATACTTTTTTCTGCAAAACACGATTCATCGCCGCATATCGCACAGCTTTAATAAATTCATATCCTATCAGAAGCATCAACACAACAATATCTGCTGTTATATATTTTTCAAGTACTGATAATGATGATGCCTTTCGCTGAGAATACACCTCTGCCAGTCCTGTTGCCTCATCACAAATTTCAAAAAAATGTTCACTCTTTGAAAGAATCTGTGTTTTATCAGCTCCATACGTACGCACCTGCATAATTTCCTGTTTTAACATTAAAAAGTATTCATTCAGTTCTTCCATCTTTGTCTGAAAATCACTATCCTCCAGACGAACCAAGTTCAGCTCTTTGTTTCCATTCATCAATCCATCGATAAATGACTCAATCTCCTGAATCATATCATCTTCCTGTTTTCCAGAAATTTCAAGCTTTACGATACGCTGCGTCTTACCACGAACAAGACCTGCATAGTTAACTATACGAGCCGTTCCCTGGATACTAGATACAATCATCATCATCGCAATAATTAATACAACTAAAATAACCGTAAGTATACCAATGCTTATTTGAACAATACCAGCTGATTTTTTCTTTGTACTGCTGTAAGCCATTATCAACTCTCCTTTATTTCTTCCCTATTGTTTCAAACGTAATTTATCACCTATCAGTAAATTTATTTTTCAGTGCCTGAACAAGTTCTTTAATTACGATTGGCTTTGACAAAAAGCCATCCATGCCTGATTCAAGTGCTTTTTTTCGATCTTCATCGAATGCATTGGCTGTCATTGCCAATATTGAAATATTTGCTAATGCAGGATCCTTCAGCTTTCGAATACATTTCGTAGCCTCATACCCATTCATAATAGGCATCTGCACATCCATCAGCACCAAATCGTAAGTGCCTGGCTTTGAAGTACTTACCTTCTCTAGCGCCTCAGCTCCATTTTCTGCTGTGTCAACAATAAAACCATACTCGGTAAGAATCTCCGTGGCTATCTCACTATTTAATTCATTATCTTCGACAAGCAATATATGTTTGTTTTTGAAATTGAAATCTGCCTCTGGAAGAACGTCATCATTATTTTGTTCTTTTTTCTGGCCAAGTGCAGTCATTAAGGTTTCACGCAGATCTGACATAAACATCGGTTTCGCACAGAACGCAGTTACGCCTGCTGCTTTTGCTTCCACTTCAATTTCTGACCAGTCATATGCGGTCAGTATAATAATCGGAGTATCATCGCCAAGACTTCTTATCTGACGCGTAACTTCAATTCCATTCATATCAGGCAGCCGCCAGTCGATAATATACGCATGAAAAGCATCCCCTAACTCTATTGACTGTTTTGCACGAAGAACAGCCTCCTTACCTGAAAGAGTCCACTCTGAACGCATTCCAACCTTTACAAGCATCTTTGTAACACTGTCACATGTATTAAAGTCATCATCTACTACTAATGCCTTAAGACCTTCTAACTCTGTTATCTTTTCCACGCGATGCTGCTCAGACTGAATACGAAACATCAAACGGATAATAAATTCTGTACCTTTGTTTTTCTGCGTCTTAATCTCAATCGTACCGCCCATCATATTCACGATATTTTTGGAAATAGCCATGCCAAGTCCAGTACCCTGAATTTTGCTTACAGTAGATGTTCGCTCTCTCTCAAAGGGATCAAAAATTTTCTGTGCAAACTCCTGACTCATGCCAATTCCATTATCCTTGACTCTAATCTCATATTGAGCACAATCTTTTTGAGTACTTGGAAACTGTCTTAGACGAACAGAAACTGTTCCTCCTGCCGGTGTAAATTTAATTGCATTTGACAGCAGATTCAAAAGCACCTGATTTAATCGTGTCTTATCGCAGTATATATCTTCATCTGTAACATCCATTGCATCCATATAAAGTTCCAACTGCTTTGCATGAATTTGTCCGCTTATAATTGTCTTCAAATCATGAAGAAGATCTGACAAATTAACCTTAGTTTCCTCAAGATGAATCTTTCCGCTTTCAATGCGGCTCATATCCAATATATCATTGATCAAAGAAAGCAGATGATTGCTTGATGCAAGGATCTTTCCTAAATAGTCTCTTACCTTTTCCTGGTTTTCAATATTGCTTACAGCAAGTGTAGTAAAACCTATAATAGCATTCATTGGTGTTCGAATGTCATGAGACATATTTGAAAGGAATGTACTCTTTGCACGATTGGCTGTTTCAGCTGCACTGACAGCATCTGACAATGCCTGATTCATTTTCCTATCGGCAGTTCTATCTGACATTACAATGATACATTTTTGTTTTTTCTCTATCTCACTGCCCATTGCTATGATATGAAACCAACGCTGTTCCCCTGTTTTTTTATGAACATACTCAAAATCCCACTCACGCTGTTCATTGACAAGCAGTCCTTTTAGATGTTTAGATCTTTGTCCTTCTGTATCCTGCGGATGAAGCTTTCCCAAAACATAAATATTCTCTTTAATCTGTTTCACTGTAATACCAAGCAGCTTTTCAACATTCGGACTTACATAGTCAACTCTGGCTGTCTTAGCATCTACCATCAAAAAAACATCATCTACATTCATCGACAGTTTTTTAAACATCTCATCCCTGTACAAAATTTGTGTATTTTTGCTCTTTATATTTAACCGGTTTTTTCTAAGAATCATTACAATAATGAATGCTGCAATACTAAACAGCAGGGCACCTACAATAATAAGCGTACTAAACTGCAACTCATTCATACTGGCATTGACAATATCAGCTGGAACAATTCCAAGCAATTCCCAATCCTGAATGTTCACCTTTTCATAAATCAGATAGTAATTTCTTCCCTCTAAATTTACAAGCATAGCGCCTGTGTGTCCCTGCTTAAGCTCCTCTGAAAATGCCATAATCTCATCTTCTGAAAGCCCAGAATGATCTCTTAAAACAGCTATGAAATTATATGCTGTTTTCCATGACTCTGGTGCATGATCAATCACAACGCGTCCGTCTGAATGAACTACATATCCACCTGCATTTCCCTGAAAAGCAGAGATATCTAATACTTTTACAATATCAGAGTTGTCATATGCAACAGCAATGGCGTCATATTCAAACCCCTGATAAATTCCATTAACTTCAGGACATGCAAAAACAAGCATCTGTGATTTTCCAGGCAGTGCTGCATTCATTATAATATCATTTCTCTGAGTGATCTTATCATCAAGATTTCCCTGTAATCCAAGATACCCGGTTTCGCCTGTTATCGTTTTATAATTGCCATCAAACGATAAAAAATAAAAGCCCGAAAATCCTGTTTCTTCCTGTACTTTATTGATATAATCACAAATTTCTTTTTCTGTCGAAGCCTTCTGTAGATACGCACTCCACATATGAAGATATGTCAAATTTTTATTGACAAGTTCATTTAATGCTTTATTTGACTGGTGAAAGATCTCTGTCAAATGAGAAGTACTTTCCTGATACACAGTCTTCGACACAAACCTTGTATATTGGATGCCCACCATACTGACTCCAATGATTAAGACAATTGCTGCTGCAAATACTCCCAGTCTTTTTTTCATAAACTGTTTCTTTTTCCTGTAATTTATCTCATCCATCTACTTACCTCAAAGTAATATACGGCTCTGGCTCTGCCAAAACAGCATCATCCCCTAAGACATAATCGATCCACGTATCCTTCACAAGCGTGTCTCCACCTTCGAACATATCACCTTCTGCTGAAATGATTGGCTCCATATGCTTTTTCATAGCCAGGCAAGTCAAAGTAAATGTATCATCATCTTTGATTGTCTTTCCGTCTTTTTTTATGCTAGTCAATGTATAGCCATTGCCATTTTCCTTAACCTCCATAGAAATGCCGCTGACAACTGGCAGTGAACCGCGGTTAAATGGAATAAATCCGCCCTCGCAGCCTTCCACAAAAGCTTTCAATATTTCTTTTAGCTTTGCTCCTGTTATTTCACATTTGTAAGACGAAAGACTATTTGGCATGATCATGCTGCCTGCCATTTTTTTAGTGTAATCAGCCTGCAGCACATTTCCTGTAAAACTGTTTCCCGCTGCAATAAGCACATCTGTCCCGTAAATACCGCGCAGCGTATTTGCCATAACTGAATAAGCTTCATTTCCGCCGTCAGCATGGAAGTAATTTGAATATGTATTCTGTACCTTCAACACAACATCATCAGAAGCTGATTTTTCATCCTTTAACTGGTCATTAAATGCCTTATATGCCTGATTTGAATCATACTCACCTGCAATCATCTTAGAAACCACATCTTTAGAAGTAGAGAAAAAATCATTTGATGCAATGCGAATATACATATGGTTTTCTTCAATAACAGGCTTAATATCTTTTAAATACTCAGTAAGATGAAAATCCACATTCTGACTGTAGCTTAACATATCCTGACCATCCGCAATAATTAGATTTTGCGCTTCCTCTGACATCATCTCTTTTAATACCTTCATTGCTTTTTTGCGTCGCGAATCATCCTGTTCCAAATCTTTATTTAAGGCTATCTGAAAATATGGAGTTGTCATGATCCATTTTTCACCATTCTGATTAAAGAATGGTAAAAACGCTGTGTCGATGCCCTGATCCTGAAATGTCTTCACCATAGCTGAAGTGCCAAAATACATAGCAAGCTCTTCCTTTTGATACATACCTATTACATCATCATAATTAAGTTTCAGATCGTCTTGTCCCAATTTCACATCATTAATAAACTGTTCCATATGCTCAAAAGCCTGCGGCCAAACAATATCATCCAGGCCAACACGCTCTTTGTTGGCAGGATCACTATAAGCAGTACGCCACTTACGTCCATCCGTAGATGTAAGCTCTGAAGCAGACAGTCCCTGCAGTGTTTCCATACATGTATAATCATAGTAATAATCTGCAGTAAATCCGCGAACACCTGCTTCTTCAAATTTTTGGCACGCCAAAACAAAGCTGTCATAATCTGTCGGCAGCTCAATACCATACTTTTCAAACAATCCTTTGTTTACTACAAATCCATGCGCATCCGCGCATACAGGAAGCCAGTTCACACTTCCATCCTCGTTCATGAAATTATTGAGATATGTATTATAGACTGCACCTGCCTCATTTGTTGTGGAAAGATCCATAAGACTATCCTTAAGCGGACTTGCATCATGAAGTGAGAAACGACAACACGTAATAATATCAGGAAGTCCGCCATTTTCATCCAAGAACTTATAAAAATCCAAATCGTTATTGCCAACTACAAATTCAATATTCACATCTGGAAGCTGTGACTGAATATAAGGTGCATATTCATCATACAAATTTGTGGTCCACAAGTACACCCTGATTGTTTCTGCCTCCTCTTTTTTTACACTCTTTTTCACACAGCCTGCTAAAAGCGCAGTGCCCGTCAACAGCAGGAACAATATTACTTTTTTTCTTCTCAATTTTAAATCCCCCCTTATGGAAAATATGTACCGCCACATAGTGCAGTACACATTTTGGGCAAAATACATATTGATTATATTCCTAAACGAGACAAATTACAAGCAGTTTCTTAAATAAAGAAAATGCACTGCCGACTGATTAATTTTCGGCAATGCTCTCTCTACCTACTTTGTTCGATTTAAGAATATCAGTTTGCTTTGCAAGATCCTGTGTTCTGTAGCTGCTGTAACGGGGGTGCGGACTATTTTTATTCTTTTAATCCGTTTATTTCGTATACTCTTTTTTGCTGCTTTGCCTCATAAATAGCTTTTTTGGTACTTTTGAAAAAACTCAATTACAAATCGAACATTTTCTCGAATAACGCCCTGTCGCGTAAGCCCTCGCCTGTTACGGCGTTATAGTTCTCAGCAAAGCCGTGATCAGTGATGAATCTTCCGCATTTTAACTTGTCTATCATATTTTTCCGATACTCTGTAGTGGTATACTCTATCCTGCACTTTTTAACGTTCAAGTTCTTCGTCTTGTTCTTCCCAATTTTGTTTCTGTATTTGAATTGTCTTGCAGTTTTTATAAAATCTCCTCAGATTTAAATCTTGACCTTGTTGCCATCTCTGAAATAGCTCTATTTTCTTTTCGTACCTATCACAGACCAGCTTTGCCCTTGCTTCGTCCATTCGGCTATCTTTTTGATAAAGCTGCCAAAGTAACTCTGCTGACGGAAGCTTTGCAGCGTCTACAATCGAACGATCCTTTACATATTTAAGCAGTCCCAATTCTGTTCCAGCAAAACTCGCTGTTTTAATTTTTCGCAGTTCCTCTTGTGCCGGAATTGGCTCTGAAACAAATAGCGACTTTCCACTATCAAAAATTGGTGCCATACGCAAGAACTTTAAGCTTTCCGCATCACGCAGCACACCGATATTATTGAAATGTCGGTCTACATTGGAAAGAATAAAATCCGTCATTATTTGGTATTCTAAGTCATGCCGAAGCTGAATCGTATCAATTCCATGTTTTCCGCAAACCTGAATGAAATGCTCATATGTTGAGCAATCATTTCG
>JABLTM010086451.1_pt1 | contig 15301 bp, 11 predicted proteins | sample 7160121 | NCBI WGS metagenome assembly JABLTM01 (sample SAMN14651224, study PRJNA627086) | human gut metagenome | isolation source: feces | host: Homo sapiens
AAAGAGGAAATTCAATTCAGCATGTGGAAAGACAGGAAGCATTGATCTTGCGAGCAATGGAACGATCCCGAAGGGCGATGAATCCGAATCATTACAACGAAAATGGTACCGTTAAGAAAGGTCACAAGCAATGGAACTTTTCAAAACGATACCAGAAATTGAAACAAAGACATCAGGAATTGTGTCGGATTGCAGCAGAAAATCGAGCGCTGGCAATCCGTGAGCAGGTCAATCACCTTCGATCCTTGGGAGACTGTTTTATCACAGAACCGCCAAATGCAAAGAAACTACAAAAAAGAGCAAATCCAGAGAATCCGGTCGATAAGAATGGACGTATGAAACGAAAAAAGCGCTTCGGAAGATCCATAAAAAATCGTTGCCCCGGCTACCTGCAGGCAAAAGCAAAGCAGCTTTTTGAATCAACAGGTGGGATGTATGTTGAGGTACCGATTTTATATCGTGCCAGTCAGTACGATCACACATCAGATACTTACATTCCAAAGAAATTATCTCAGCGAATGTATCATCTGACAGATGGGACAAAGGTTCAAAGAGACTGGTATTCCTCTTACTTATTGTATTGTATCAATAAAACTTATACACAGATCAACAAACTAAAATGTCAATCTAATTTTGCATTTATGTATCAAAAAGAAAAGACCTTGATTGAAGAAATTATTCGTTCAGGAAAAAAGATTATGAATTCCGGTATTCGTACCGTTTGATTTTATATATACTGGGTATTTGACTTAGTATCCATCTGGGAGATCTTGTGGCCCAGAGAATGCGAATGTGAAGATTCAGCACCATCGAATCGACACAAATGTGGTCGTAGGACTGCTTGTTCGCGAGTTTCGTTGCTCCGGAACAGATGTGTCTGCCAAAGTCCTTGCGATGTACGCAGGCACTAGAACTTCGTCAATGGAACCACAGTGGCTTGCCGCTGGGTTAAGTCAGGATCGTTTAAAGGATGTAGGAGGAAAAATTCTCTTAGTTGGGGTTGGTCATGAACGAAATACATATATCCATAGTGTAGAGGAAGTGCTTAATGTGCCAAATAGACTGTCTGACATGCCAGTTCTTATGAAAATCGTGCAGCATGGAAAAAAGCCAGTTTCTGTCTATATGAGAAAGCATTATAATTCACAGCAGCCACATATTTCTGAGGATTTTGTTAAGCTAAATCGTGCATTTGATGAATGTGGAGCTGCAGTACATACGGTATTTGGATCAGCAGAGTGTATTTTATGCGATGCAAGACGTATTTTTGAAGTGACTCGCCATGTGCTGGCACCAGATCCAGAGTGTCTGGTGACGGGAGGAGAAATTGCACCTGAATGATGGCACGAGCTTATTAGATAAAAGATACGATAGAAAGCAGGTATGATATGACAAAGATATTTGCACATAGAGGCGCAAGTGCATATGCGCCGGAAAATACAATGGAGGCCTTTGAGTTAGCAGCAAAACAGGGCGCAGACGGCATTGAGTTAGATGTTCATGTGACAAAGGATGGCGAAGTTGTGGTGACACATGATGAAAAGATTGATCGTGTCAGCAATGGAAGCGGTTTTATTAAGGACATGACGCTGCGCGAATTAAAGCGCCTGTCTTTTCATAATCACATGGAGTCTTATGTGGGAGCAGGTATTCCGACGCTTCGCGAGGTTCTCGAATATGTCAGTACAACAAATATGGATGTAAATATAGAGTTAAAGACTGGAATTTACTGGTATCCGCAGATTGAAGAAAAGACAGCTTTTATTGTCCAGGAAACGGGAATGCATGACAGAGTGATTTATTCTTCCTTTAATCATCACAGTATTGCAAAGATTAAGGAAATTGACAGTACAGCAGAGACCGCATGGCTGTTTTCTGATGTAATTTTAAATGTTGAGCAGTATGCAAAGGCAAATGGTGTGGAGGGTCTTCATCCAGCTGTTTATCATATGTATATGTCTGATTTCATGAAAAGATGGAACGAGAGCGGCGAGAAGGTGCGCGTATGGACTGTAAATAATGAAAAGGATATGAAAAATTTTATTCAGCATGATTTAGAGGCAGTTATCACTAATTATCCTGATGTCGCATTACGAGTAAGAAGAGAGGTAACAGGATGCTAAGCAACAAAAAGCTTTTTTTATTTGATATTGACGGAACAGTGTGTCAGGGTGAGCGCTTGATCGACGGCACAATGCAGTTTCTTGAGGATATCCGTCAAAGCGGAGGTCAGTTTGTCTTTATAACAAACAATTCCACAAAGAGCATTCAGGACTATATTCTGAAGTTTCAGAAGCTCGGAATTAAGACCGATTACAGCAATTTTATCACAGCATCCTATGCAACAATTCATTATTTAAAGAAAAATTATGATGATAAGCTGATCTATGTGATGGGAACAAAATCATTGATCAGGGAGTTGAAAAAGAGCGGCATTCGTGTGACAACTGACTGTGAGGATCCAGAGATTGCATGTGTGCTTGTCGCATACGACAATGAGCTGACTTATGAAAAGCTGACAGATACATGCAAGATTCTTTCCACGAGAGATGTAGGCTATGTGGCAACAAATCCTGATCTTGTATGCCCAATTGAGTTTGGATTCGTGCCAGACTGCGGCGCGATGTGTCAGATGATTGAACATGCCGTAAAGAAAAAGCCGTATTTTATCGGAAAGCCAGAGCCAGGAATGGTTGATATGTCTGTTGCGCAGAATCATTTTACAAAGGATGAAACATTAGTAATTGGAGATCGTTTATATACAGACATTTTATCTGGCATCAATGCAGGTGTCGAGACAGCGCTTGTACTTACAGGAGAAGCCACAAGAAAAGATGCCGAAGACAGCAGCTACAAGCCAGATTATATTTTCCCAACTGTGCGCGAACTTCACGAAGCGTGGAAGTGACCATGGTGACAGGGACGGTGGCTCAAAATGTGTCCCTACTGGCTCGATATGTGTCCCCTGTAAAAAAGTCTGAAAGTTCAAGAAAAGAGCTTTCAGGCTTTTTTTGTGTTTTATTAGAATGTAGTCGAGTTGTTAGGAACAAAAGTTCGAATGGATGTTGACATATTGATGAAAATGCGGTATAACAGATAGAGAACAAATGTTCAGGGCGATTAATGCGAAAAGAAGTTATGTCAAAAAAGACAAAAAATGTTATTATGGGACAAGCGTACAAATGAGAAAGGAGGTGTAGAGCATGATTAATGTACACAGCGAAGAGTACATATTGGGGCAAAATATAAGAAATTGTAGAATGAAAAAGAAATGGACACAAAAGCAGTTAGCGATTGCCGTGGATGTTGATCGTGCTGACATCTCAAGGTATGAAAATGGAACAAAAGGTGCAATGAACTTTAAAAAGTTAAAAAATTTTGCAGAAGCACTTGATGTAACAATAGATGATTTGCTTGATAAGGAAAATTTAAAAAGAGGAGCTTCAATACAAAAGAAATATGATCAATTAAATCCTGTACATCAAAATATAATAAACGAAACAATCGATGCATATTTGTGTAAAGAAAATAAAGGTACGATAATAAGTTGAAATGCCATTTAGCCCTTAAAGCTGAATGGCATTTTTTATTTGACAAAAAAGTGTGGTAAATTCGCCACATAGATGTGGCATATATGCCGCCAAAAGAACGCGTATATTTTGTTATGATAAGATCAGTTCAAAAAACAAAATTATTTTTTAGCCTGATTCTAGAGAAGGCGAAGGATACCATAGCAAAGCCTACAGAATAATGATTGATCAATTGATTCTGTAGGAATGTGTATGGGATTACTGAGTCTGCCTCTGGAATTTTTTTGCCATTCGCTAAAATTGGGCAGATACCATGTCTCTTATGTACATAGTTTATTTTAATGCGCTGTTGGTATTCTTCTCTTTCTGAATTAAGGGGAAAGGAAAAAATGGAGAATATCATTGCACAAAATGAACATGTTACGCTGAGGGAGTTAAGAACGCATATAAGTGCCACATCAGAAGGAAAACTGCCTACATTTAAGCAGCTTATGGAAATGAAATCTGCTGTAGTGGCTCAAAAGGTTGTGAATACAGCATTGTTGACAGTCTATCAGAATGGATATGCAGTCTATGAAGCAGATGGTGCGCGAACCGTTATGGCAGTGGATCGCTGCAAAGAATATACATATGACTTTGACAATAGGACTCGAATTACTATTCAACAGGAACTACTGGAGAACGAAGAGTGGAGTATCCGACTTTTAATGGAAGGCGAAATGCGACTTGAACATAATCACAATAAAACTTTTGATAAATTCGAATGCGTATCGTTGGAGTGTGACGGTTCAGATTGGTCTGCAGCGGCAAGTGTGGATTTTTTGCAGGAGGATAATGAGATGGTATTAGCAGAAATAGAACTTTGCAGGTTGTATGAGGCTATGGACAAGCTGACAAAACGTCAAATGGAAGTCATCCGACTTTATTTTTATAAGGGAATGAGTCAACAGGCAATTGCACAAAAATTGGGGATTGGTCGGAGATCGGTTGGAAACTGTATTGAAGGGGCCTTGAAAAAAATTAAAAAAATTTTTCAAAAAAGTACCTCCCAAGCTGCTTAAAACGGTGTGCTTTATGAGAGAACAAATTTCTCAAATAAATGAAGGAGGTACAAACCTATGAATGCGGTAAGTAGACTTACGGCAAAAGAATTAAATCTGGCAGCGAGAACTGTGTTTGCGGAAGCAGCTACAGAAGGATTGAACGGCCAGATGGCAGTGGCGCAGACGATGTACGATCAGCTGCACCACAACATTATCGGAGCAGATGGTTCAGGCTTTGGAAAAACACTCGAAGAGGTTATTAAAAATGCCTACACCACACCAACAAATCAGGATATCCGGGGAAGCAGCTGTTTAGAGGCGGTGATTCGTGTATTTCTTGAAGGACAGAGGATTTTTACAGATCATTACGTGTATTTCTTTATGTCTGACAGAGGAAGCAGCTACTGGAGAAATTACTGGGATACCCACTACGTAAACATGGGAAAGCTCAAAAATCATACCTTTTGGGGAGTGGCAATTCCAGATGATGAGAAAACACAGCCGTTTGCCCGCTATGTGGCATCAGTGGATGATCCAGACGGATGGACATTTGTGTATGAAGAAGCCGGAAGTGACAAGGAACTTTTAGAAAGCTATCCTCGTCTGAATAATGGAAATCTTGTGGAAGTGCTTGGTACACAAAAGGGAAGTGATGGAGCAGTCTGGAACATGATTTCCATTGCAGGAGCATATGCCGGATATGTCAGAGCGGATCACCTAAGGAGAAAGTAGGTGCGTCATGCTTGAAACATTGATTTTATGCATGGCACTGGATTATCTGACGGGGATGATGGCGGCAGGCATCTTTCACAAGAGCAAAAAATCTGCACAGGGAGGTCTGGAAAGCAGGAGTGGCTGGAAGGGACTTTGCAGAAAAGGAATCTCATTACTGATTGTGCTGGTGGCCTACCGTCTTGATTTGATTGCTGGAACTGATTTTATCTGTAATGCAGTGATGGCAGCGTATCTGGTGAATGAGTTGTTATCTATTACAGAAAATCTCGGATTAATGGGAGTGCCGGTGCCAAAGGTTTTAACTAGTGCGATTGATCTTCTCAGACAGAAGAGTGAAGCACAGGAAACAAACAAGATGCAGAGAGCCAAAGGGGAATTGGTCGAAGCAGGGGAAAAAGAACAGAAACATCAGGAAAGAGAATATCAAAAAAGAGAGGAAAAAGAATTATGAATGGAGTAAATGAAACAAATAAGTCTAATGAGATGATTACAGCTGATAAAATCGAAGCTGTAAAGCAGGAAGGACGAAGTCTGGTGTGTGAATGCATCAAGGAAAGAAGCCGTTTTTCTCGTGTATTTGAGACAAAGAATGGAGAAAAAGCAGCAGTTATATATCCGAAGGCAGTACATTTCAAAAAGGATGATGCATGGGAAGCAATCGACAATACACTTGTACTTTCTAAAGATCAGCTGGCATATGAGAATGCACAGGGCAGAATGAAGGTAAGAATTGCGAGAATGCCGAAGCAAACTGATCATAAGAAAAAAATGATGCTGTTTAATCTGGAAGAGAAGCAGAATGCGAGAAGTGCTCAGCAGGATCAGACAGAAGAGAAGTCTGGAATCATCGAGCTTGCCAGTGTTGAGAAAGATGGATTTACGATTTCCTGGGGACTGAAAACACAGAAAGAAAAAATGCAGGAAGAAAAGCCTGCTATGCTTTCACAGATGAATGAGCCAGAAGTGGCAGTAGTTCCAGTCGAATTTAAACTAAATTCGATTCACCCACAGACAGAAGAAGAAAAACTTCTGAAGCTTTCCAAGCTGTCATCTGCAGGATATTTTAGAGAGATTCTTCCGGGGATGGATATTAGATATCGTCTGGAGTCTGAAGTAATGAAGGAAGAGATCATTCTGAAAAAGAAAGAGGCTGCAACAGAAACAATCACATTTGTGATGAAACATCCGGGACTTTCAATGCATGTGCTTGCAGATGGCAGTGTGGCTATGTGCAAGACGCAGAGAGAATGTGCAGAGGATTTCCCTGAGAATGCTGAAAATTTAAGTGAGAATGCCGTATTCTTTTTGGATGCACCGATTTTATTCGATAAAAATGGAGAAATCTTAAAAGCTGCTTATCAGATTGAAAAAGGACAGGGAATTTCTGAAATTACAATTAAAATGGATGCGTCATGGCTCATGGATGAAGGCAGAGCTTATCCTGTTACGATTGATCCGACGGTGCGTATTGAGAAAAAGCAGACCACCATTGATGATGCATTTGTGCGTTCAAAAGATCCAAACAGCAGCTATGGCTATAACTTTAGTGAGCTGGAGGTTGGAAGAAACAGGCCGTATCAGGTTTGCCGTACCTTTTTAAAGTTTAATACACTTCCGAAGTTAGAAAAGGGAGCGGTAATCACGGACGCAAGATTAAACTTATATCAGTATCAGTTTTCAGCAGACAATGGACAGGGCTTTCGTGTCAGTGCTCATGAGGTAACAGGTGCATGGGATCAGCGTACTCTGACATGGAACAATCAGCCTTCCTTTAAGCCAGAAGCACTAGATTATCTGACACTGGAAAATACCAATGGCATGGCTGTGCCGAAGACATTTGATGTGACAAAGCTGATTCGTGGCTGGTACAATAATCCGTCTTCCAACCATGGAATTGCATTAAAAGCAGTCAATGAGAATGTATATGCAACGGCAACGCTTGTGTCCTCGGATATGCCGGTGAATAAATACGGTCTGACTGCGGACTGCTATCCGATTGGAATCGTGTACTATCGAAGTACAAAGGGTCTTGAGGATTACTATAGTTATCATGAGCAGGAGTTAGGACGCACTGGAACTGGTTACGTCAACCGCTATAATGGAAATCTTGTCTTCATCCATGAAGATGAGGGAACGGGTGGTATTCTGATGCCGGTCAGTGTCAGTCATGTGTACAACCTTTCTGATTGTGATACACAGAGTCGTTTTGGAAAGGGATTTCGTCTGAGTCTGATGCAGGAATTGAAGGCATCTGGAAACAGTGATTATCCATATGTCTTAACGGATACCGATGGAACAAATCACTATTTCTACAAGGATACCTCTGATTCCAATAAGCTCAAGGATGAGGACGGACTTGGGCTTGTAATTACACAGACTTCCAGCAATGAATATGATTCATATCGCATTATGAAGGATAAGGATGAGGTACAGTATGTGTTTGGTCAGGATGGCTATCTGCGTCAGATCAAGGATACATATGGAAATGCAATGAAGTGCCAGTATGGGCCAAACAGTGCCGGAAATTATATTCAGTATGCAGAAGATCCGACAGGTGCGAGAGTTGTATTTAATTACAACAGCGATCTGACAAAGCTTGTCAGCATTACGGCAAATAAGAGAAGTACTTCCTTTGCATATGATGCCGCCGGTCATCTGACTAACATTACCTATCCAGATGGAAAGACAAGTCGTTTTGGTTATGACGGCGATAAGCTGATCTGGGCAGAAGGAGCAGATAAAAGACGTATTGTATATGGATACCGAACCGATTGCGGTGTGGAACGTATTGCAAAGATTGGAGAAGGATATACGGATGCGGCAGGTACCTTCCATACAGGAACAGAGATTGAAGTTACTTATCCGGAGCTTGGAACAACTGTTTATACAGAGCCGGGTCTGGATGGAAAACTATCATCATCAGCAGACAATCATGTTTATACATGGAAATTTAATCGATTTGGTTCTCCAGCTGAGATCTCAGACAATGCCGGTCATGTCAGCACTTTCAGTCATTATGATGATGGTGCCAGACGTCATAAGCTGAGACAGTCGTCATTGACAGGAAAACTTGTAACCAATCTGTTAAAGAATACCGGCTTTGATGCGATGGGTGAGTTTGAAGACGGCTGGGGCAATGCATCCGGTCTGACAGAAGCGTCTGCATGGGGCGTTGAACGTGTTACGGACAAGGGATACTTTGCCGATACCTCCATTCGAGTCACAAAGACACAGAAAAACAGCTTTGCCGCAGTGATTCAGGAGGTCTGGTTAGAAGCAGGAACTTATACCCTTTCTGCCTATACATTTGTAAAGGATGTCGCAGCGGTTTCAAACAATGCACAGGCAGGAGCAGGACTGGCAGTTCGTTTTGCAGATCAGTCGATGGCATATGGACTGGAATTTCTGACAGGAAATACAGACACCGATATTGACGGCGGATGGAAGCGAGTCAGCCAGACCTTCACCGTAAGCAGCGCACAGGTTGTCACAATCTATGGTGGAATTTTCAACACAACAGGTACCGCATGGTTTGACTGTTTTCAGCTGGAGACAGGAGATCGCATGAGTGATTTTAACATGGTGAATAATGGCCGCTTTGCAAGAAACAGTACTAACGGTGTAAATGACTGGAACCATGTAAATCTGGTCGCATCCGATACAACAGTAACGGACAGTGAGAGAGGAAGTTGTCTTAGAATCACAGGAGAGCCAGATAAGGAAAAGCGTGTGCTTCAGGGAGTCTATGCGAAGGGCGGCGAAGGTGACGTATTCCGTTTCGGTTGTTTTGCAAAGGCGGATGCCATTCCGGGAAAGACGTTTCGTATTGCAGCAGCAGTCATCTATGCCGACGGAACCCATAAGTGGGAAAATGTGGATTTTGATCCATATCGAAGCGGCTGGCAGTATGTTTCCGGTGTGGTATCAACGGATGATGAGGACTCTGTAACCAACAAGCAGTATACTGCGGTTCATCTTTACATCATGTATGACAATCAGATGAATCCGGGCTATTTTACCGATGTTCAGTTCATGAAGGATGACAGCTGGAGCTATACGTATGACAGTAAGGGAAACTTAAACACAGCCAAAAAGACAAGAGAAAACAATGCCTTCCAGCATAACAGTAAGGATCAGATCAGCCGTATGGCTGCAATGGACGGCACTGCCTATGATATTTATTACAATGCGCAGAGAATGCCGCTGTATGCAAAGAGTGCCGAGGGTCAGAGAAGCTATTTTTGGTACAACAAAAAGGGACAGCCGACAACTATGTCCATTGAGGCAGATAAAAATTCAGCCGCAGTTACAGTGGGAAGAGTGTACTATATTCGCCAGCAGCGTTCCGGAAAATATATAGATACCCAGCAGGGCGATACCACGTATTCCAATATTCAGCAGTATACATTCAATGGCTCAGATGATCAGAAGTGGAAGGTGGAGGATGCCGGAGAAGGATATATTAAGCTGATTTCTCAGGCCGGAAGCCAGTGGAGAGCGGTAGATGTCTTTAATACGCTGAATGAAGATGGAACCAATATCCAACTTTATCCGGATCTTGGACATGAAGCACAGAAGTTTAAGTTAAAGCCGGCAGCGGGAGGCGGTTATCAGCTGCTTGCCAAGTGCAGTAAGGATACAAGATGCATCATGGTGTCCGCAGGAAGTGCACCAAACGACGTATTTGCGGATAAGGCAAATGTGGAGCTGGGAAGTGCCGCTTCTGACAGTGAGCCGAGAAGTATCTGGTACTTTGAGCCGGCAGATGAGGGTGATGTCAGTGCGGCACCACAGGATGGAATGCTCCTTCGTATCCGCGCACGTCACTCCGGTCAGTATGTGCAGACAACAGGAGCAGAAGTGGGAAGCACCTTTAAGCAGACCTACAGCAGCCAGAAGCAGGAAGAGGAGTTTCTTCTGACAAAGGCACAAACGGAAAACGGCACCGACTGGTACTATATCAGAAGTGTGGGTAATCCGGAGAACTATGTGGATGTATGCAGCAAGGGGGCAGATGGCTATGATTGCCCAACATTACAGGCAAAGAGCGGTGCAGACAGCCAGAAGTTCTGCTTTAAAGCACTTCGAACCGGTTATGTCATCGAGAATAAGCAGGGAGATCAGCTGGATGTCAAGTTTGGCGATTATGCCGATCAGGCAGCTGTCATTGCAACGGGAACTCCGTCGAGTGTGGCATTTTCCGATATTCAGGACAACAAGGTATTTGTGCTGGAACATGTCCATAAGCGCATTCAGACTGGTATGAGCTACACTAAAGACTGCCGAAATGTGGCGAGTGTAACCGATGCCAGAAAGAAAACGGTTTCCTATACCTATGACAGTGAGAACCGTCTTTTGACAAAGATGACCGATGCGAATAACCATAGTACACAGTATCATTACGAGGCATCAACAGATCGCTTAACAGGCGTAAGTGCAACTGCATCCGGACAGACAAGAGACGTTTCCTATACATATGATGAGGGAGACCGAATTAAGAGTATCAAGCATGGTGGAACCACTTATGCATTTGATTATGATGGTTTCGGAAATCAGACAATGGTAAAGGCGGGTGACAAGACTCTTGAACGCTACGGCTATGCACCAAACAATGGTCCACTCATAACAGTTGCCTATGGAAATGGCGATACGCAGGAAATTCTGTATGACAAAGAGGAGCGCATCCGAGCCAGACGATGGAATGGAGAAAGTACAGATGCCGTGCGTTATGAGTATGATGATTACGGTACACTGGAAAAGGAAACCGATCTGGTAAATGGACGAATTGACAAAGATCAGTATGACATGACTGGAAGACTCGTACAGAGTACTACATTGGAAAAGAATACCGGGGCATCAGGTGAGCCGACCGTGGCAAACACTCATACAGTGCAGTCACTTGAGATTGGTTATGACAGTTATAATCGCGTAAATCGACTGGTGCAGAGTCTGGAGGGATCAAAGACAAAGACCGGACTGGTGTATGGTGATGCATCAAAGGCGCAGCGACCGGGATTATCCTATGGACTTACTGTCGATGGAACACAGAGACAAAGTTTAGCTTATGATGCGATGGCACGATGCACAAAGGAAACCGTGACACTTCCGGGTGGACAGAAGCGAGAAAACTGCTTTACTTATGGAACCCTTCGTCATCTGACCGATACGGACAGTCTTCTTTCTGCGATGTCAAATGGAATCGAGAGCTGGAGCTATGAGTATGACAATGTGGGAAATATCACAAAGATTACATCCGGTACGAAGGTCATCATCTATCAGTATGATGAACTTAATCAGCTGATTCGTGAAAACAATGGTGTACTTGGAACAACAGTGCTTTATACCTATGATGCAGGCGGCAACATGACTTCCCGAAAGACATACGCATATACAGAAGGAACACCACAGACCCTTCAGAAAAACGAGACTCTTTCATACCGAACTGATGGCTGGAGGGATCAGCTGGTATCCTGGAATGGCTACCGCTATGTCTATGATGCAGGTGGAAATCCGACTCTGTTAAGAGGTGTCCCGTTAACCTGGGGAGAAGGCCGCCGATTAAAGAAGGTAAATCTGTCATGGGGAACTGTAGACTTTGCCTACGACAGTGATGGAAAGCGTGTAAGAAAGACCAGCGGAGGGAATACCACAACGTATTATTACAACGGAAATGTGCTGAGTGGTCTGGTGAGAAGGGCCGTTGGAAGTACAGGAGTGGGAACTACAGTACAGTTTGTATATGATACGCAGGGAAAGCCATTTATGCTGCGATTAAATGGAAAGACTGATTACTTCTATCTGTATAATGGTCTTGGAGATGTTGTGGGACTGATTGACAGCAGCAATAAGGTAGTGGTAAGATATCAGTATAACAGCTGGGGTAAGGTAACGTCCACACAGGATACAAGTGGCGTGTCCCTTGCAACGCTGAACTCATTCCGCTACCGAAAATATGTCTACGATCCAGAGACAGGACTGTACTGTCTGGGAAGCCGCTATTACGATCCGGAAGTTGGAAGATTTGTGAATGCGGATCGTATTAAATTTGCAGTAACGCTGGGAAGGTATTATGTTAATAGACAAAATTTGTATCAGTATTGTTTTAATAATCCGATAATGCTAAATGATAAATTTGGAAGTTGGCCTAAATTACCAGAATGGCTTGATGATTTAGGAAAAAGTGCAAAAAAGGCAGCAAAAGCGATAGGAACTGCAATTACAAAAACAGTTCAAGCTATGCAATTGAGTGTTGGAGGTGGATTAGGAATAGGATTTACACAAAAAGCAGAGTGGAAAGACACGTCATTAAACATCGGTGCATTGGCATCAGAAAAAATGATCATAGAAATAACTAAAGATGGTTTGGATATTAAAAATATAATCTCTGTACAGTTAACAGGAGGAGTAGGAAATTCCACGGTAGGATATGAATATGGAAGAGTACATTCATATAGGGCATGTAAAGTGCATCATGATCCAGTTATGACACCGTTTGGTACATTATTTGAATGTCCGTACAGTACAGAGATAAATGAGCCAAGTGCAAAGTATGGTATAGGAGGGAGTTGGTATATGATTTTAGGTGGAGAGGTGTTTTTTGGAGTAAATATTGAAGAAGTGCTTCAAGCATGGTTAGAAGCGATTGATGACGCATTTACAGTTGAATGTTATTAAATATATTTTTGCCAGAACTGAAATAAAGTTCTGGCAAAATATGAAAGGAAATGGTAAATGAACAAGAAAAAACGAGTGATAAGATTATTAACAATAATATATGTAATTTTTTTTGTAAATGGGGGGATTGGGCTATTATTAACGAAGTATCGTGTAATGGTTGTAGTACCAATGTTTATATTAATTATGTTGCAATGTCAACCGTTGTTAGGAAATTTTATAAAAAAAGTAAAATTTCCATATATACTGTTGCGTTTGATGTTAATTATAATTATAGGTTTAAATTTTATTTCTGATATAGAGTTGTTGATAGGAAATAGAATAATAGCAATTGTGTTTATATTGGTCGTAGTATTCCTTGTCTATAAAAAATGGTTAATTCAGGATATTAAGAGAATACAAAAAATTCCACATGTTCAGTATTTATATTGGAGATTTGGACTTGATATGTGGTTAGTTTTATTTGATATAAAAATAGATGTTATATGGAATAGTTTAATTATTGTCAGATCAATATTATTGTTGCTTTTTATGCTGGAAATAATAAAAGATGTGACAATAGAAAAAGAAAAGAAACAAATTGTGTTAGGATTGCTTTGTGGGTATATAAGTTTGCTGCTTATTGGAATTACAGGATGGATATGGTATACAATTGCGTGAGAATCAATTGTAAGAGAAAAATCAACTGTTTTACCGCGGTACCCACGAAGAAAAACAGTAAGAGCGCAGTGCCAGGCACTCTTACACGATCCGGAAGTTGGAAGATTTGTGAATGCGGATGATCCGGGTACAATTTTTGCAAAGCCACAGGATTGTATAACAAGAACCTGTATGCGTACTGTGATAATAATCCGGTAATAAGAGAAGATATTCAGGGATATTTTCCAATCCCATGCATTGTGGGAGCAGTTGTCAGTGGATTTTCCTATGTGCTTACTAGTGGAGGTGAAATTGATGGTGTTGAGCTAGCAAAATCATGCCTGATAGGTGCAGTTTCAGGAGCGTTAGCGCCGTTGGGAGGAAATTTTTTTAAGGCAGCTGCGGTAATTAATGGAGTGAATACAGCAATTAATACAGAGGGAGATATTGTGACTCGTTTTATTTGTGGAGTATTTGAAGCAGGAGCTACATATGTTTCTGGTTTTACTGCTAATAATTGGACTGGAGAAAGAGTTGCTTTGGAAACAACCGCAGCGCAGATAATTGGAAATGCGGGAGTTGGTTATACTGTTGGTCAGACAGCAGAGCTTGCAGCAGTAGGAGTTACAGCGGCTGTAAGTTCTAAGTCATCAACTACAACTTCCAAAAATGCAAATCCAATAAAACCTAAAATTAGAACCACCCCAACGTCATCTGTTAAGAATGTGACAGTAGTATCAGGAAGAAAGAAGATTACTAGCAAAGTAAAAAAGTCAGTATCCCGGAATAAGAAGTTTCAGAGAGTATGTATGGCATAAATTGAATTAGAATCTAATGTTCAGGCAGGAGATTACTCCTGTCTGAATGGCGTGAAAAGAGAGGTATGAAAAAAGATGTATTTGGAATTGGGATAAAAAGAAAAAAATAGAATTTTTGGATGAAAAGAGAAAGCGGTCAAGATTTTCCACTGTATTGTCATTTTGGGGAGGAATTGTCATTGAAATAGGGATTCCGATTATAATATTGATTGTGTTGCTTCTTGATGCAATAATAAACAAACATATGTCATTTCAAAAAGCAATGTTCAGTACAGGAATTCAATTTATAGTTTTGTTGCTATTTTTGAGTTTTTGGGAATATATTGTTTACACACAAATATATAATGATATGATTTCTAATGGTGTTTATTATTTAAATGAAAGAGGAATTCAACTTGAATATTATCCTAACATTTGTAAAGAAATATATTGGGAGGAAATTGAGTTTATTGAAAGAAGAACAATACTGAATGATGTGAGAGAAGGAAGGCAGGCTAGTGAATGTGAAATTTTTTTTATTTGTAAAAAGGGGTGTAAAGAAAAAGAAAAGAAGGCGAAAACTAGAGGAGAACATTTTTTTGTAAATCATAGAAAAAAGATTATATATATAGGATATTCAAAGGAACGCGAGGAGGAATTTCGTCAATATTGGGATAAAGAAATTCGAGATCAAAGAAAATGGACCAGAGGGATGAATCTTTTTTGAAATTTGAGAGATAAGAATTATGCGGAAAATTGTAAGAGTGCCTGGTACCAATGTGTTGAGGCGCTTGAGAAGTTTTGATGCAATCACTTCATGGTCAATAGAAGTTCCAGACTGCTCTAAAAGGTAGTCAATGATGGATGTGGATGACTTCCCAAA
>JABLTM010029171.1_pt1 | contig 15274 bp, 8 predicted proteins | sample 7160121 | NCBI WGS metagenome assembly JABLTM01 (sample SAMN14651224, study PRJNA627086) | human gut metagenome | isolation source: feces | host: Homo sapiens
ATATCGCCTGTCCTATCGCTATTTGTTGTTGCTTCAGAATTCCATCTACTTGTTTCATATCTTCCTACATAAAATCCACCATATTTATCTACACTTTCTACCATTTCTGTGAACTTTTTATTTATGTATTGTCCTAAAGTAGCAGGTGAACTTATTGTAATTTCATCATCTTCTATTGAACTCAATTTATTATAATTGGCAGCATCATATTCAGTTCCAGATGTATATTGCCAAGATAAATTTTTATCACTTCCTGTTACTAAGCTTGGTTCTCTATAACCTGTAGCTCCTACTCTGTACGATAAACTATTCCACATAATATATGATCTTATACCACTATAATCATAGAACATTCCTTCATAATATGTTGATGCATTTCCTTTTGCATAGCCAGACTGAGTTCTAGCCATTGGTTTATATTTTGAACTATTATTAGATAATGCAACTGTAGTTACACCATCATAAATTGCATTTTTTACAGGTACCCAAACATATTGATTTCCTGCCTCATCTTCTATAACTAATCCGTTTTCTACTGTACTATTTAATGAAGATGTACCATATCTAAATCCTGCTGGTATTACAGCTTGTGGGTTTTCTTTACTTGGATAGTCACGATTTTCAGTTTGGATTTCAGAATACGTTTCAAGTTCAGAAATCTCTGTTGTTTTAAAGTTTGAAGAATTATTGTTTCCATCTGTTATTCTTGTATAAACTCTATCTCCAACTGATAGTCCTTTTACTATACAACCATCTGTAAATGTTTGTGCATTTTTATTTACCTTTGCACCTTCTTTCCATCCATTATCTGTTGGTGTACTTCCCGATTTTACAATTTGATATTGTATACGATAATTGCTTTCTCTATATTCAGTTGCTAATGTTAAGTATACCGTTCCATTTCCTGTTTTTCCATATGCCTTCTCTAATTTTGATGGATCTTCTGTTAAATTTAATACTTTAGTTTGAATAACATTTGAATAATATGTACTTGTTAGTCCTGCATTATTTGTAACTTCTACTTTTATATAATATGGTGTATTCTGATTTAATCCTGTAAATTGATATGTCCAACCATAACTTTCTACTGATTTTACAATATATTTATCTGAAAAATCTGAAGCTGAAAAATCTTTATAACTTATGGTATATTTATATTTTTTTATTCCAGATTCTGCATCTGTCGCTTGCGTTTTTATTGTTATATTATTTGTTTCTGTTGTTAGTGTATTATTTGTTGCTGTAGTATCTATTATTGGTGCAGTAATATCTTCTGTGTTAGTAATATATAATGCTAATCTGCTTCCATTAGCATTTGTAGTAGTATCTCCTCCGGTATTTGTTGGATTAGTATATATTGATGTTGATGTTGGTGGTCTCCAAGAATTTATTCTTGCATTAGCACCATAAATACCATATTTATCTGTAGTTTTTAAGAATGATCCTCCTCTATAGGTTCTATAAGTTGTTCCATGAGCTTCTTGCGCCCATTCAACTACATTTGCGGATAAATCAAATATATTTTTAGCTAAATCATCTGAATATTGACCAGAATTTGCTTTTGTACCTGTTCTATTTCCTACAATACTTGTAATAAAATTCTTAGTATTGTCATCTTTTAACATCCAGTTTAACATTGCGTCCCATTGACTTCCCCATATCATACTACTTACTACACTTTTACTATTATGATAAGGATTATATGCATTTATATTACTATCTTGATAATAATAACTTTGATACCAAGATCTATTATATATTACAGTTTTATTTTTTTGTGATTGAACAACTGCTGTTCCTGTTCCATTATTATTTAAAGTACTTGTTTCATATCTTCCTACATAAAATCCCTTGTATTTATCTACACTTTTTACCATATTAGTATATTGTTCATTCATATATTGTCCAAATTCTGCATATGAATTAAATCCAATTGCACCTGATACTTGAAAATTAGTATAAAATACAGTATCATATGTTACTCCATTAGCTTTACCAATGTCGATATTCCAAGTATAATCACTACCTCCTGTTACTAAACTAGGTTCTCTCATCGCTCCGTCTTTTAGAGCTGTCCAACTTCTTTGTTTAGTTGATGTTGTTCCATTAAAATCATATAGAATACCTTCATAATATTTTGTATTTGATGATTGCTTTCTTGCAATAGCTTTTTCTGTTGATGTTTTATCATTTGTTGTTTCTACTGCAACTGGCACAGGAACCCAAACAAATTCATTTTCATTTTCATCCTGAACAACAAGTCCTTCATTCACTTTACTAGTTGAATCACCTGTTCCAACTTTAAAGCCAGCTGGTATTATCGCTGTATTCCATTCACTATCTGTATAAGTCACTGTTTCATCTTTTGAAGAATTCCCATTACTATCTGTATAATATTCAAATCCTTCTAACCCTGTAACTTTAAACTCAAAATAATCTGTAGATCTATTTATACCATCAAACAAACATGCATAAATTATCTGACCATTTGATAATCCTTTTATCGTTTCACCTGTTATCCAGTTTTCTGTTATTGTAGAACCACTTGAAACCACTTGATATTGTATATAATATCCTTGATTTGAATATGTAGTATCTTTTTGTTCTAATAAAACAGTACCTTCTCCACTTTGACCATATTTATTTTTTAAAGATATATTATCTTTTGCAACATTTCCTAATTCTTTAGTTAACACTGTTGTAACTGCTCCATCACCTTCATTTTCTGCACCGTCTGTTGCAGTTACTTTTATACTATATGTTGTATTTTGTTTTAGTTTTGCATATGTATAATTTCCTGTAGAACTTTCTGAAATTTTTGTCCATGTAGTTGTATCTGAAGGATCTGAACTTTCTTTTATATAATATGTATACTTACTTACACCTGTTTCTTTATCTTGTGCTGTTGCTTTTACTGTAATTGTATTTGTTGTAGAACTTGTACTTATTATTGATGCTATTGGTCCTGTTTTATCACTTGTACTTCTAACATATAATTGTAATCTTGAACCAAATATTGGTCCAGAATCTGTTGCAGTTACAGTTGTTCTTGTCGCTGGAGTTCCTTTTTTTGTTTTATCATATCCTCCACCACGATACACTCTAGCTCTTGTTCCTTCCGCTTCTTGTGTCCATTCATTTGCATTTGAACCTAAATCATATATATTATTTATAATATCTGATGAATCTTGTGCAGTATCACTTAATATATTTTTTTGTGAGCCTATTTGTGTTGTAACTTTACTTGCATCAGAGCCTGTTAACAGATAATTTAGAACAGCATCGTATTGACTTCCCCATATCATACTTGAAACTACACTCTTACTTGATGAATATGGATTACTTGCATATTTTCTACTATCTTGATACAAATACATATTATACCAATTGTATCCAGAAAATACTGTTCCATTTTTCTTAGAACCTATAATTACATTTCCACTTGAATCTTTTGTTTGAGTAGTTTCATATCTACTTACATAAAATCCACCAAAAGAATCTACTGAAAGTATCATGTTATTGTAATTATTTGCAATATATTCTCCAAATTCTGATGCAGAACTAAATCCTAAAATCTCACTATAATATTTACTATCTGCATCATTTACAATTCCTGTTACATTATCTACATTCCAAGTATATCCATCTGAATTTCCAGTTACCAAACTTGGTTCACGATATGATGAATTTCCAACTCCAGTCTTATCAGTTTTTCTATATGATAATGTTCCATTAAAATCATATACAAAACCTTCATAATATCCTTTGTTCGAATTTTGAGCTTTTGACATTGGTCTATAATTATTATTTTGTGCAATTGTTGTGTTTGTTGGAATTGAAGTATTTCCATCATGTATTGCATCATTTACTGGAATCCATACATATTCATTATTGTCTCCATCTTTTAATACAGTTCCTTGACTTTGTAAATTTTCTCCTGTTGTTTCAGAAACTTTAAATCCTTGTGGTAAACTTATTGTATAACCAGCATTTATACTTTCTTTTTGTGCTGTATCTCCATATCCATTTTCTCCCTGAACTCTGGCTTGTAATGTACTACTATTGTCAATATATGTCCTATTTTCTGTATATGTTGTATCTACATTTGCTAGTTCAGATGTTATAATTGTTGCTGTATTTTGGCATCTAGTTACATTTCCTTTATCATCAGTTACTAATACTTTAATTTTATATACTTGATTTGAAGTTAATCCCATTATAGTTGCTTTATCATCATAATATGTATTTGTTGTAATTAGTTTATAGCTTGTATCATTTGTTGTTTTATAATAATAATTATATAAAGCTCCCTCAGCATTTTTATTTATTTGTACTTCAATTTTGTTACTTGTTGCAGATACACCCAAAACCTCATAATTTGATCTTGTAATCTTTGCAAATTCTGCTTCTGAATATTCTTTTACTGCTGAATTATTTATTGTTATTGATGCATAACCTGTTGTTGAGTTTATTCCATCTGTTAGTCTTGCATAAACCACATTTCCATCTTCTAGATTTCCGATATTAATTGCTTTTTCTGTTGTTTTTGTCCATTTACTGCTATCTGACGTATCTGGATTTTGAGTGCTATCTGTTTTTATTTGATATTCTATATCATAATCTGTACTTTTATTATTTGCTGTTATTCTTGCAATAGAACTTCTCCAAATAATATTATTAAACTCTATTTGACCTGTAGTATATAAAAATTCACCTGTTGTAACTTCTATCTCTTTTTCTGTGCTGTTTCCTAATTTATCTTGTGTTTCTACTTTTAAATAATATTTTTTATTTGAAAGTAATTTTTCAAATTTACAGATATTTTCTGTTGTTTCTTTATAAGTAGTATAGTTACTATCTCCTTCTTTTCTATAACTATATTTATATTTTATTTCATCTGGCATTCCTATTCCATCATCTGTTGCAGTTACACTTACTGTTACAGAATTTATGTCTTTAGCTTGTTCATGTATTTCTACTTGTGGTCCATTTTTATCTATTTTTGTAATATCTATTGTTTTTGTTTCTATGTTTCCTGCTATATCTCTTACTTTTATTATTATTCCTGTTGTATTTTGAGTATATGTTTTGGTTGGCTCTGTTTGCCATGTTGTTCCACCATCAAAACTATATGCTTCTTCTGGTAATCCACTTTCTGTATCTGTTGCAGTTATTGATATTATTACATCTTCTTTTGTCCATTCTGTCGGATTACCTGATACCTCTAATGTTGGTGCTGTTACATCTTTTATTTGTTTTTGTAATGTTGCACTATTATTTGTTCCATCTGTTAATCTTGCATAAACTACATAATTATTTAATAAGTCTGAACATCTTACTTCTTTGCTATCTGCTGATTCTACTGTTGTCCATCCATCAGCTTTTGGTGATTCTGTTAAATTTGTTACAATTTGATATTGTAATTTATATTCAGAATTGTTAGTGATTTTTAAACTTGCTTTTTTATCTAACCATGTTGGATCTGATATTGTAAAATCTGTTGCAATATTTCCTGTTTCTACTGTTACAATTTTGCTTGTTGTATTTCCTAATTTATCTGCAACTTCTACTTTTATATAATATGTAATTCCTTGTGTTAGGCCTGTATATACTTTGCTTGATGTTTTATTTGCTGTTGTATCTGTTGCTTCTTCTGCAGATGAAAGTCCAGCTTCACTTGTTGCTATATAATAATGGAATGTTATCAAGTCTTCTAATCCAACACCAGAGTCTGTTGTATTATTTACATTTACTGTTATTGTACTAGATGTTGATTTTGTATTAATTTCAAATTCTGGCCCAATTTTATCTATATTAGTAATATTTATTGTGTCATATGTTGCTATATTTCCTGCTATATCTTTTACTTTTATAACAATTCCAGATGTATTTTCTGTGTATGTTTTATTTGTTTCTGCTTGCCAAGTTGCTCCTCCATCAAAACTATATGCATCTGCTTGCAATCCACTTTCTGTATCTGTTGCAGTTATTGTTAATTTTACTGCTCCTTTTGTCCAATCAGATGGTTCTTGTACTACATTGATTGTTGGAGCTGTTGTATCTTGAATTTGAATACTTGCATATTTTGTATAGTTTGTTCCATCATATAATCTAGCAATAATTGTGTAATTATTTTTCAAATTATTTACTGTTATTGTTTTTTCTGCAGTTGTTATCCAAGCATCATCTTTTATATCTTGTCCATCTTGAATTATCTGATATTGCATTTGATTTTCTGTATTGTTTTTTACTTCTACACTTGCTGTTTTGTCTGCCCAACTTGCTTTAGAAAATGTAATATCTCCTGTAATTAAATCAAATTTGCTTGTTGTTGCAACAAGGCTTCCTTCTCCTTGATTTCCTATTAAGTCTTTTGTTTTTACAATAATCTCATAATTTTGGTTTGCAATTAAATTTGTAAATTTATATATATTTGAAGTTTGATTTTCTGCCTTCTCTTTATATGTTGATGCTCCTTCTTCTTTTATATAATAATCATATTGTACATTTTCTGGCATTCCAGCTCCTGAATCTGAAGCTTCTACTTTTATAGAAATTGAATTAGTTTTTGTTTCTGTTTTTGTAATTGTAATATCTGGTCCTGTTTTGTCTTCAACTTTTAGTGTGTCTTCTAATCCATAATTTCTACCATCTGTTAATGCTATATAAATTGTATCTCCATTAGTTACTGTTATTTCTCCATTATATTCTTTCCAGTTTGTTCTATCATCTTTATTTGTTCCATATTTTATAATAAATCCTGTTTCTGTTGACAATCCTATTTGGGCTTGTGCTGTGTCTGGTGTAGTTGTAGCATTCCAAGTTATTACTCTTGCTATATTTTCTTTTGCTGATGGCACCATTAAAGTTTTTACTACTATTATTGTACTTCCTTTATTTCCTGCAACATCTTCTCTTTCAACTTTTATGTAGTAAGTTGTGTTTGCATCTAAATTTTCGAATGTATATGTTCCTGTTGTATTTGAGCCGTTTACAGTTGCATTTGCTATTGCATCTAATGATTGTGCTATATAATATTTATAAGGCTTGTCTGTTGTTAGACCACTTTCATCATCCATTGAATTTGCCTGTATTGATATTTCTCTTGTTGTAGTATTTGTAGCATTTGCTGTAATTGTTGGAGTTATTCCATCTGATATAATACAACTTGCATATTGTGTATAATTTGTTCCATCATATAATCTTGCTATTATTTTATTAGCAAATTTCAAGTTATTTAATGTTATGTTTTTTGGATTTACAGTTACCCAACCTGTAGTGTCTGTTTCATCTATGTCATCATTTACATCTACTATTTTATATTGCATACTATATGTTGATCCATTCGTAATAGTTACACTTGCTTTATTTGATTTCCATATAGGGCTAGTAAATGTTATTATTCCTTTAGTATATTCCATTGTGTCTTCATCTATAATTACATCTGTTCCATATTTTATTTTATCTTGAACTTTTTTAATAAATGTTATTTCATATGTATTCCCTTTTTCAAGTTTTGCTTTTGGTATTGTAAATGAATTCATTGTTGTTTGTGATACTGGATATACATCATCTAATAAATAATTTGATTTATCTAATTCTAATTTTGTATTATTGTATTTTATATTTAAATCTTTTTCTGGATTATTAACTTTTATATTTAATTTTATATATTCTCCATTATCTGATTCAATTATATTTCCTACATAGTTTGATACTGTATGTACTGTTAATTTTATATTACTTGTTATTTCTTTTGTATATGGTTCTGTTGAACATATTTGTAATTTTACATTTATTATTTTGCCTTCTTCTAATTCACTATTTTTAGGCAAAATACTTATACTATAATTATTAGTTGTTAATATTTGCTCTGCTGTTGTATCTGCTTTTAATGTTAATCCTGATACTGTAAAAGTTGTGTTTTCAGTGTCAGATTCTTCTTTAGTTGTAACAATAGAACCATTTTCATCTTTCAATTTTAAATTTATTAATTGTGCATCTTCATTTGTTATTTGTGCTTTTATATCATATTTAATGTCTTGTTCCGTAATCTGCATGTTGTCTAAATAATTTTTCACATTAAATTCTATATTTTGTACATCTTTTCCATTCCATTCATTTAATTGATATTCTTGTTGTGTTAAACTACTATTAAAATAAAAGGCATCAGATTCTAAAATATGTGTATCTTTTCGTTCTATTGCATATTTTGAAAATGTAACTGAAATAATTGTTGTTAATATGATGATTGATAGCAAAAAAACTATTATTAATACTTTACTTTTCTTCATTTTTTCTTCCTTTCTTGCACCTTTTAATCAATTTGTGAGCTGTTTAACACAATTTGCACATAATCGATAACTTTAGCATATTGATAATTTTTATTTTCCTGATTCCATTTAATTTTTAATTGATACTCTTGTTCTTCGTCATTTAATCCTAATTTAATTTTAGATGTTTTATTATTATTTAATAAATTTGTATGGTCTGTTACTCCGCTTTTACAACTATATAATTCGAACTCTACAGGCAAATTATTAGCATTATTTATTTCTAATGTGTATTCCATTGCAACTTCTGAAGTTTTGTCTTCTTCTTTATTCCTAACTTTAAATACATATTCTTTTTCTAGATCATTTGGATTTATATTTATATCTAATGTATTTTCTTCTAAATTAATAATTGGTACAGCAACTTGTGCCGAATCTCCTCCTGATATAACATTTGTATATTTAGATATAGATACAGATATCAATATAATTGCAGTAATAATACATAATAAAACCAAAATATTTATTGGTTTGATTTTTTGCATTTGTTTTCCTCCATTTTTTCATATTTTTCTCTTACCATTTTTCTTTTCTTTTTTCTCTTTTCTTTTACTCCACTATAAGAAATATATACATATAGTAATAATACAATTATTATAATTATTATTTTATTTTGTAAAAAAAGTGATATCTTTCCTAATTTAGGAATTTTGTATATTACCTTTCCTTCTATTACTGAATCTGTTATTGTACCACTATCTTCTATATTATTGTTATCACCTTTTGTTTGATATACAATCTCTCCATTTTCATCCATTATTTTGTTAATTCTATGTGTTATTACACTTTGACCTTGTCTAAATGAAATAATATCTCCTTCTTGTAAATCTTCCACTTTTTTTACTATAACAATGTCTCCTATATTCAATTCAGGTTGCATGCTTCCCGAAATAATAACATAAGATTTTATCCCTACTAATTCAGGTGTCTCTTTAGGCTGTATAGCAGATTGTATTATTAATATAATGTTACAAATTAATATTGGAATTAAGATAATATATACTATTATTCTAATCTTTTTACTTCTTTTTTTCTGTTTCCTCTGATTTTCTTCAATCTCTTCAATTGTATATATCATCTTTTTTCACTTCCTTTTATTAATTTATTTTACATACTGTCTAGCATTTATTTCTAAATTTAATTTATAATATTGCTTGTCCTGTTGACTTCCTATTATTGTGTCATTTTTATCATCATCTTCCCAGTACCATTCTAAAGTGTATATATTGGCAGAATCTTTAGGTACAATCACTTCTTTAAGTTTAATATCTTCCAATTTTTTATATTCCTCTTTATTTCCTTTTATATAAACATTATCAAGTTTTAATTTATATTTCATATTTACATGATATTGCATTTCATCAGTAAAATTAAAATCATAGCTCACATCATAATTTGACTTATTTCTAATGCAAATTTGAACTTCTCCTTTTGAACCTGGGTCTATTATTTTTTCTCCATTAAATTTCTCATTATTAAATATATTTAATTGCGTTTCTTTGGTAACATCAATATCATCTTGTGTAATTTCAATTTCTGGTATTAATTTTTCTTCTTGTGTAATTTTTTCTGGCTGTGTAGTAGTTTCTTTAGACTTCAAGCCAATTTTTCCAATTTTACTTCCAACTACATATCCCAAAAGTAATAATATAATAATGATTATTATTAATATAATATTTAAAATTCTAGATCTATCTCTTTGTTTTTTTAACTCATCTACATTATTTTCCATAGCTTTTTCTCCTTTTAATATACTCATTAAAATATGTTTTTAACGTACTTTAATCAATATATTAATTACAACAATAGGCGAATATAAAATTCACCTATTGCATATAAATTAATCAACTTGTGTAAATACAGTTGATACTTCTACTTTAACTGTTGGAGCAGTTGATGCTGTTCCTAAAGTATAATCTGTTGTATCTGTTTGTGTTGTTGTATAATTTGTACTATCTTTTCCTTCAAAAGCCCATCTCCAATAAACTGATACTGTTTTTGTTTGTTGTGTTGTTGAACCAATTTCTAAATCACCATTTGCAACTGATTTAAAATTTTCAGCTGTGACATATGTTGTTCCATCTAAACTATATTCTATTGGAATATTTGATGTATTTGTTTCTTTTAAATCTAGTGTATAATGTACTTTTACTTCTGAATCATTTGTTAATTGTATATCAAATTTTCCTCCTGTTCCTGGAGCAACTTTTCCATTCGCAACATCTACATCAGCAGTTGTTCCATCTACTTCTTTTGCAGTTTTGAACAAATCAAATACATTTGTTGTTGCATTTGAACCAACTTTAAATTTAGCTACAGTTGCTGTATCACTTCCTGTAAATGTAGTTGTATATTTTGCATATGTTCCTGAAACTAAAATTAATCCTACCATTACTATTAATAATGCTATAAGGAATACTTTTACTAATTTGTTATCCTTCATATCTCCCCCCCCTTTCTTATGTATCTAATAATATATAGGTTGTTTAACCTATAATTTTATATTAATGGCCTTAGCCTTTAATCACTTATTAATTTTTATTTTTTAATTTTTCTATTTCTTGTTCCATTCTCTTTTGCTTTTCTTTGTTTTCAGACATCTGTACCAATATAATTAATATAAGTGGTATTCCTAAACTTGTTATCATTCCAATTGGTGTTTGCATAAACATTGCTACATTTCCAAGTTTGCTTATTTTAAATTGGTATAATCCTTCAATTTGCTCTGGTAATACATACCAATTATCTGTCACATTATTATTGTCGCCTTTTGTTTTATATTGTATTTTTCCTTCATCTTCTATCTTTTCTACTATTCTATGTGTGACTACAACATCATTATTTCTGAATGCTATAATGTCACCTTCTTTTAGTTTTTCATTATTAGTTTCTTTTACTATTACTAAATCACCTGTTTTTATCTGTGTTTCCATTGAACCTGACAATACTATAAACGGTTTCCATCCACAAAATGATGGTATTTTGTCTGGATTAATATATGAATTTACTATTATTACACTATTTACAATAATAATTGGTAATAACAATATTAATAAAATAATTACAATTATCGTCTTAACTTTTTTCATTTTATTATCCCCTTTATCTTTTTATAACGCACAAAAAGACTGTATCCATTTTTAGTTTTTAAAAATGGACACAATCTTCCCTTGGTTATATTTTATTTTTTTATTTTTTAAATCACCTGTGTGTGTGTGTGTGTGTGTGTGTGTGTGTACAGCCTCAAGGATTTCAAGCTTTTGCATATTCAAAATACTCCTTTGTATACTTACTCTATTTGCATATATCGTCTTGTTAATGATATGATATCATATTACATTTTATTTGTATATACTTTTCAACAAATTTCTACATTTTTCTTGTTAAGAATATCAATAAATTCAAACATTTTCCATATACAATTTAAAGAGTTTTTGATTACTCATTTTGCTTATATTATTCTACCACTTATATTTTTCTTTTTCTTTTAGCTCATCATACATATTACAATATCTTTCATATCTTTCTGTTGAAACTCTCCCCTCTTGCATTGCCTTTTTCACTCCACAATTTTCCTCTTTTATATGAGTACATCCTACAAATTCACACTTTTCAATTTCTGGTACAAACTCTCTAAAACATTTATCTAATTCTTTGCTTTCAATTTCACTTATTTCAAAGCTTGAGAATCCTGGAGTATCCGCAATATATGTGTTTTCTTCTAGTTTATACAATTTGGTATCAGTTGTTGTGTTTTTCCCTTTCTTATTTTTTTGGCTTATCTCACCTTCTTGAGTTTTTTCTTTATCAAATACTGAATTTATTATACTTGATTTTCCAACCCCTGAATTTCCAGAAAATACACTTATTTTATTTTGAAGTACTTGCTTTAATTCATCTATTCCAATATTTTGTTTCGCACTTGTTACTATTACTTTATAGCCAACTTTTGAATACAATTCTTTTATAGATTGATAAATATCTTTTAAATCACACTTATTTACTACTATTATTGGTTGAATTCCTATTTTTTCTGCATACGCCAATTGCTTATCCAACATTAATAAATCAGGTTTTGGATTTTTAGTAGATATTATAAATATTATTTGATCTATATTTGCTATTTTAGGTCTTTTAATTTCATTTTTTCTTGGCAATATTTCTTCTATTATTGCTTCACTTTTTTGCTGATCAGTCAATTCTATTTCTACTCTATCTCCTACAAGTGGCTTTATGTCTTGATTTTTGAATTTTCCTCTTGCATAAGCTGTGTATATTTTTTCTGCCATCTCAATCTTATATGTATTTGATATATTTCCTATTATTATTCCCTGCATATCTTCCCTTTCTTATTTTTGCTTTTTTTATATAATTAACTGTATTTTAGAAAATTAATAATATATTGTTTTGCAATACCGCGTAAGCGACCAAATGAGCGTAGCGAATGCGATATGGAGCAATCTACATACTGATATTTTTAATATGAAGATTGCGACAGCAAGGTATAAAAAACCAATATATTATTAATTTATAAAAATCCATTTAATATAATTATAAATTATAACTAAATATAGCACACTTTTTACAAAAAAACAATATTTTCTCTTGACTTTTTACTCTACTTAGCTGTATACTTATATTGTATTTTTTCAAATTATTTTAATCAATTTTATTTTTATCTACTGTAGTGCACTTGCACTAACTCTTCAAATGAACAGGAGGTGATATTATGGATATTAATGATAAGTTTGATTTGATTTTAGAAAAACTTTCAAAAATTGATAAGATTGATTCAATTGATGAAAGACTTCAAAGAGTAGAAGCAAAACTTGAAGAACATGATAAAAAGTTTGATGCTGTTTTTGCCAAATTAGAAGAACACGACAAAAAATTTGATGCTGTTTTTGCTAAATTAGAAGAACACGACAAAAAATTTGATGTTGTTTTTGCTAAATTAGAAGAACATGATAAAGTATTAGCTAAACACACTGAATTATTAGAGCAACATTCTAAAACTTTAGATGAGCATACTAATTTATTACACAATTTAAATTACAGATTTGATAGACTTCTATTTGAATTAAAAAGTGATTTTAATAAGATTGAAAAAAGATTTGACGAAATTGATAACAGATTAGATAGTTTAGCACCACGTGTTGCACTATAAAATTAATTAATTCTTCTCAATTTCATAAAAAAGCCCTATACATTGGTTCTCGACCTCCGTATAGGGCTCTATTTTATTTAAAATCCACTGAAGTTGAATTATTTAAATTAACTGATTTTGTATCAGAAGCTAATGGATTGCCTTTTGAATCTTTTACAACCACTTTAATACTTACTGTTCCAGCTGCTTTTATAGTAGTCGAATATTTTTCATTATCTCTTTTAGTAGGTTTTGCATTATATTCTTTATCATCTATATACATAGAAACTGTAACTTGCTCTGCTTCTACCTCTTTACCATCTTCATCAGTTTTTTTAGTATATCCAGTTATTGAAGATACATTAACATTTACTGTACAATCTTTATCTTCATCATATTTATTAACTGTTAGAGTTATTTTGCTACCTTCATCAACTGTTGTTCCTGCACTTACACTTTGTTCTAAAACAACTCCATTACTTTGAGATTTATCTTTACTATAATTTACTTTTTCTATAACTAATCCTAAATCCTGTAAAGTTTGTTTTGCAGTTTCTTCATCTTGCCCAACTACAGAAACTACTTTAACTTGTTTTATACCAGTACCAATACTAATATAAACTTTAATAGTATCTCCTGCATTTACAGTTTCGCCTTCTGCTTTTTCTTGCTTAATAATTACTCCAGCTTCAACTGTTTTGCTTGTTTCTTCTTGGAACTCTAATTTTATTTTAGCTTCATCAGCTGCATCTTGAGCCTCTTCTTTAGTTAAACCTTTTAATTTAGGTACTGTGGTTGTTTCTGTTCCTTTACTTACAACAACTTTAATATCAGTATTTTCTTTTATTCTTCTACCTTGAACATAAGGTGGATTTTGTGATATTATCTGTCCTTCTGGAACATCTGCATTGTATTCTTGGCTTTCTTCCACATAATTCAATTTGTTTTGTTTTAATATATCTTTTGCTTCATCAACAGTTTTTCCAACCAAGTTTGGAATTTCAACATCTTTAGGTCTTGTAGCATTTGAAATCCCTATTGTTAAACCTATTGTAATAACAAATAATAATATTAAACCTATTATTGAAGATAATACCTTATGTTTTTTTATAAATTCTACAAATTTATTTGGTTTCTTTTTATTTTTAGCATTTCCATTTTTTTGATTTCTGCTTTCTTCTTCTAGACCAATTGTAGAAATTCTCTGTGTCGGAAAATCATTTTGATAATCATTATTATCTACAAAATCACCATTAGGCTCTTTTAATGCTCTTCTTAAATCCATTAGCATAGCTGTTGCATTTTGGTAGCGTAAATTGGTATCTTTTCTTAGTGCCTTCATTATTATATCATTAACAGCTACTGGTACATTAGGATTTACTTCTATTGGTGGAACTGCTTCTTCTTGCATATGTTTTAAAGCAACTGATACAGCTGTATCTGCATCAAATGGTACCTTTCCTGTCAACATCTCATACATTACAACTCCTAAAGAATACAAATCAGATTTTTCGTCTGTATATCCACCTCTTGCATGTTCAGGTGAAAAATAATGTACTGATCCAATAGTTGTTCCAAATGCTGTAATAGTCGAATTTGAAACTGCTTTTGCTATTCCAAAGTCTGTTACCTTTGCAACCCCATCTTCTGTAATAATAATATTATGTGGTTTTATATCTCTATGTATAATGTGATTTTTATGTGCTGTTTCAAGCGCTGATGCGATTTGACCTGCTATATTTACTGACCATTTCCATGGAAGTGGTCCTTTTTCTTCTACAATTATTTCTTTTAA
>JABLTM010037437.1_pt1 | contig 15239 bp, 11 predicted proteins | sample 7160121 | NCBI WGS metagenome assembly JABLTM01 (sample SAMN14651224, study PRJNA627086) | human gut metagenome | isolation source: feces | host: Homo sapiens
AATTATACATTAGGAGATTGGACGAGCGGAGCGTATGGAGCAAAAGGTTCAAGTAAAAGGATATTATTATCAACAGGAGCAAGTGATACATTTAGTAAACAAGGAATATATGATTTGGCCGGAAATGTAGGGGAGTGGACATTAGAATATACTTCTAATTCAAGATGTCCTTGTGCTTATCGAGGTGGCTATTACGACGACTATGGTGGCAGCAGTCCAGCAGTAGAACGTGGCAGCTTCGTTACGACCATTTACTACGATAACATCGGTTTCAGGGGGGCACTTTATTAAGGTAGACCTGTGTCCTGTGTAGCGAAAAACTAGAATGAGCTCAAACAAAGAATTAAATATAAAAATTAGAACGAGAGGAAGACGGGTCGCACATGATGCGAAGCAACAAGTGTGAGTCGTCTCCTCACCGGAGGTGTATAATACAATGTGCTTTATATTTCACACACTGTATTATACACCTTCAATAAATTTAGCAAATATTCAAAATAACAGACTTTGAGAAAAAGCATAGTCTGTTATTTTTGATTTTAAAACAAGAACAAAAGACTTTTGACAACTTTTGTCAAAAAACACTTGAATAAGAAAAAGAGAAATGATAAAATACAAGAGTAACAAAAGAACATAAGGTAAAATTACGCCAAAAGTTTAATTTTATACTTAGAGAGGATTGAAGGAAAAATGGGAAATATAGTATTATTAGATGATTTAACAATAAACAAAATAGCAGCAGGAGAAGTAATAGAAAGACCAGCATCAGTAATAAAAGAAATGATAGAAAACTCAATAGATGCAGGAGCAACAAATATAACAGTAGAAATAGAAAAAGGTGGAATATCATATATAAAAGTAACAGACAATGGAAAAGGAATATCAGCAGACGACTTAGACCTAGCATTTGAAAGACATGCAACAAGCAAAATAAGATCAGCAGACGATTTAAGTACTGTTACATCAATGGGGTTCAGAGGAGAAGCATTGGCTAGTATTGCGGCAATTGCAAGAGTAGAGCTAGTATCAAAAACAGCAGAACAACAAAATGGATATAAAGTAGTTGTAGAAGGTGGAAACATACTAGACAAATCAGAAACAGGATGTCCAACTGGAACATCAATAACAGTAACAAATCTATTCTATAATACACCAGTAAGATATAAATTCCTAAAAAAAGATTTTACAGAAGCTGGCTATATAGAAGATGCAATAACTAGAGTAGCACTAGTACATCCAGAAGTAGCACTAAAACTAATAAGTTCAGGAAGAACTGTAATACAAACAAACGGAAATGGAGACCTAAAAACAGTAATATACAGCATATATGGTAAAGATGTAGCAGCAGGAATAATAGAAACAGAATACACATATGAAGATATGCGTATAAGTGGAGTAGTTGGAAAACCAGAAATAGCACGTTCAAATAGAGCATATCAAATGTTCTTTGTAAACAAAAGATTTATAAAAGACAAATCGTTATCAGCAGCAGCTGAAAGAGCTTATAAAGGAATGTTGCCATTAGGAAAATTCTGCTTTTTAGTATTAAATATAGAAATGAATCCAAGTAAAGTAGATGTAAATGTACATCCAGCGAAATTAGAAGTAAGATTTGAAGAAGAAAACTTAGTATTTAAAGCAGTTTATCATGCAATAAAAGATTCATTATTAAAAGCAGAATTAGTTGCAAATACAGAAATATCAAAAACAGCACCAATAGTTCCAGTGCAACCAGTAACACCGTCAATAGTGCAACCAGTAGAAAAGCCAGTAATAGCACAACCTGTAAAAGGAGAAACAATAGTAGAGCAAATATTTAATGCAAGAAAAATTGCAGAACAAAAAGAAAACGAACCAATAGTCCAAAATCCTATAGAAAATATTGAAACAAATACTTTAGAAAAGACAGAAGTTGAAAAAAGTCAAGAAGTATTAAGAAAATTACAAGAAATGAAAGAAAAACTAATTCAGGAAACAAAAGGAACTATAGAAGAACCAAAACAGATTGAAGAAATATCAGAAACTGTAGAACCAGAGTCAGTAGAACAAATTCAACAAATACAACCAATACATCCAGAAGAACTTGAGCCAGAATTAGTTGAACAAGTACAACCAACAGAAGAGAAAGAACCTGAACAAATAGAACAAGTAGAGCAAATAGAAACAGTAGAAGAGCCAGAAACAGAATATAAACTAGAAGAACAACAAGAACAACCTGAGCAATCTGAACAACCAGAGCAAGAGCAACCACAAAAAACAGAAAGTGGATATACCAAAGAATTTGAAGAAATGTATTTAAAACTATTTGGAACAAAACCAGTGCAAAAACAAGAAAACAACGAAGAAAAAGAAGAAAATCAAATAGACGATATAGCAACATTAGGGAACACATCAGTATTTGACAATATAGAAGAATATCAAAAACCAAATTACAAGTTTATAGGAATAGTATTTAATACATATATAATAATAGAAATAGACAAAGAAATGTATATAATAGACCAACATGCAGCACATGAAAGAATATTATACGAAAAAATAAAAGCAAATTATTATAATGATGAAACCAAAGACTCACAACTAATGTTATTACCAGACATAATAACACTATCGCACAAAGAAATGGAAATAGCAAAAGACAACATGCAAATGTTTAGAAAAGCAGGATTTTTAATAGAAGAATTTGGAGAAAACACAATAAAATTAACAGGTGTACCTGAAATGTGTTTAGATTTAGAAACAAAAGAAATGTTTATAGAAACATTAGACGAAATAGACTCAATATCAAGAACAGCAAAACAAGAAATTGAAGAAAAATTCATATCAACAATAGCTTGCAAAGTAGCAGAAAAAGCTAATATAGCATTAACAAAAGAAGAGGTGGACAGCTTAATGAATGAATTATTAGCATTACCAAATCCATTTTCATGTCCACATGGAAGACCAACTGCAATAAAAATGTCAAAATATGATATTGAAAGAAAATTTGCAAGAAAATAAAAACATAAAAGGAGAGCAAGATGGACAAGCCAAAAGTAATAGTAATTTGTGGACCAACAGCATCTGGAAAAACCGCATTATCAATAGAATTAGCAAAAAAAATAAATGGCGAAATAGTTTCTAGTGATTCAATGCAAATATATAAATATATGGATATAGGAACAGCAAAACCAACACAAGAAGAAATGCAAGGAATACAACATTATTTATTGGATTTTGTTGAGCCTAATCAAAGATATAGTGTAGCAGAATTTAAAAAAGATGCAGAAAATGCAATAGAGCAAATTTTAGCAAAAGGAAAAGTTCCAATTATTGTTGGTGGAACAGGCTTGTATGTAGACAGCTTAATATATGGAATAGAATATCAAGATATAAAACTTGACGAAAATTATAGAGCAGAACTAGAAAAAAAAGTAGAAAAAGAAGGATTAGAAACATTATATATAGAAGCCCAAAAAATTGATCCGCAAGCAGTTGAAAAAATAAGCGAAAATGATAAAAAAAGAATATTAAGAATACTAGAAATTTATCATGCAACAGGAAAAAATAAAACACAGCAAGAAATAGAATCAAGAAAAAATGGAGTAAAATATGATTATAAAGTTTTTGCAATAAACATGGATAGAGAAAAACTTTATGAACGAATAAACAAAAGAGTAGACATTATGATAGAACAAGGACTAATAGAAGAGGTTGAAAACTTATTAAAAAAATATAATGAATTTCCAACAGCAATGCAAGGACTTGGATATAAAGAAGTTGTGGAATATTTAGAAAACAAAATTTCAAAAGAAGAAATGATAGAAAAAATAAAAAGAGAAACTAGAAGATATGCTAAAAGGCAACTTACGTGGTTTAGAAAAAACAAACAAACAATATGGATAGGACCACATGATTTACAAAAGATTCTAAATGAAATTTAATTTCATTTCAGAAAGGAGCGAAAGATTTGGGAAAAGGCAAAATGATAGTTGCAATTTTGTCTGCAATTGTAATAATAGCATATATAATAAGTGCAGTATATCTACTTATAGCCCATCCAACAGATACATATATTATTAGTCAAGGAACAATAACACAAGAAGACGAAAATGTTGGATACATAATAAGAGACGAAAAAGTAGAAAAAAACGAAAACTATAAAAATGGTATTTATGCAATTGCAACAGAAGGACAAAGAGTTGCGATTAATGAACCAATATTTAGATATTATAGTGACACAGAAAAACAAATAACAACACAAATAAATGAGATAAACTATAAAATACAAGACATATTGGAAAAAGATAAAAAAGTCACATCTGCTGACATAAAAGCAATAGAAAATCAAATAGAAGCAAAAATAGAGAAAATCAATACATTAAATAATTACCAAGAAATAATTGAATATAAAAAGAATATTGACACATTAATAAGTAAAAAGATTAGTTTTATAGGAGATGTAACTGAAAATAAAGAAATAAAAAGTTTAATAAAAGAGAGAAATACATTAGAAAATAAATTTAAAAATAACACTGAATACCAAAGAGCTCCAAAAAGTGGAATTGTATCATATAGAATTGACGGGTTAGAAGAAACACTTTCACCTGAAAAATTCAATCAATTAAATGAACAATACTTAGAAAATTTAGAATTAAAAACAGGACAAATAATATCAGCAAGCAATGATGGAGGAAAGGTTATTGATAATTTTAAATGCTATATAGCAATGACCTTAAACTCTAAAGAGGCAATGGAAGCAAAGGTAAATGATAAAGTAAAATTAAGAATTTCTAATGAAGATGAAGAAGATGCAAAAATAATACAAATAAACGAAGAAAGTGGAAAAAGAACAATAATATTTCAAGTAGATAGAATGACAGAAGATTTAATTAATCATAGAAAAATTTCAATAGATGTAATTTGGTGGGATGTAACAGGACTTAAAGTGCCAAACCAAGCGCTGACAGAAGAAAATGGATTATATTATGTTACAAGAAACAAAGCAGGAGTTCAAGCAAAAATATTAGTAAAAGTAAAAAAACAAACAGATAAATATTCTATAATAGAATCATATAAAAATGAGGAATTGCAAGAACTAGGACTTAGTGCACAAGAAATAAAAAATTACAAAAAAATTAACAACTATGACGAAATTATGCTAGAAAAATAATATTACAATTATATTACAAAAATATTAAATTTTTATTACATTTTTAAAAAGTATTGACAAAATAAAAAAAAAGATAGATACTTAATTGGAAAATTAGAATACGAAAGTGTAAAATATTAGGAGGTTAAAAAAAATGGCAGGAGCTATAATGGACAAAGTATGGGGGCTATTCGGAGGAGTAGACCAAGGAGAGACAGAAGAATATGATGATGATGATGTTTACGAATATGATGATAAAACATCAAATTATGATAATGAAGAAGATAAAGGATTTTTTGGAAAGAAAGGAAAAATAGTACCAATAAACGGACAAAATCAATCTGTAAAAATGGTAATTTCTCAACCAACTACATTTGAACAATCAGAAGAAATTTGTAGTTTATTAAAAGAAAAAAAATCTGTAATAGTAAATTTAGAATATGTAAATAAAGATGTTGCTAGAAGAATAGTAGATTTTATTAGTGGTGGAGTATATGCTCTAGACGGACATATTCAAAAAATATCTAATTCAATATTTTTAATAGCACCAATGAATTATGAAATAACTAACGAAATGGCTAGAGAAGAAATAAAAAGCAAACTTTCTGTTTCTTGGCTAAAGAATAATAGCATAAACTAAATCTTTCAAAAGAACGGAGGCTATCTAATATGATTACACCATTAGATATAGAAAATAAAAAATTTAGTAAACAAATGATGAATGGATATAATGTAGAAGAAGTTGATGAATTTTTAGATCAAATAATGCAAGATTATGAAGCAAATTATAAAGAACTTGCATTAACAAAATCAAAAATTGATGAATTAAACAATGCATTAAATCATTACAAAAATATAGAATCAACATTACAAAATACATTAGTAATGGCACAATCAACTGCAGAAGAAGTCAAAAATGTTGCAAAGCAACAAGCTGACCAAATAATATCAGAAGCTCAAAAAGAAGCTGAAAATATTGTGAAAAATTCTAAAGAAGGTGCTGCAAAAGCATTAGAAGAAATTGAACAACAAACAAAAGTAAAAGAGCAACAATTTAGTGATGTAAAGCAACAATTTGATATATACAAAGCAAAAATGGAAGCTTTATTAATTTCACAATCAGAAATAATAAAAGAAATAAATAAAGATGATGAATAATAATCAACGAAAAAATTCAGAGATACCTCCTAAAAAGAGAGGGATTTTTGAATTTTTTTTCTAAGACTATGATAACAGTAGTATTACAATGTTACAGAAATATTAAAACTATATTACAATTTAGTTAAAACTATTGACAATATGGAAAAAAAGAATAAAATATTAGTATAAAATAAGAAAGGCTGAATTTGGCACAATGAGAATAATAAGTGGAAAAGCAAAAGGAACAAAATTATATACATTAGAAGGAACAAACACAAGACCTACACTAGACAGAGTAAAAGAATCTATATTCAATATAATACAAGGAGAAATACAAGATGCAAAAGTATTAGATTTATTTTCAGGATGTGGTGCTATAGGTTTAGAATGTTTAAGCAGAGGGGCAAAAAAAGCAGTATTATGTGATAAGTCAAAAGAAGCCATAGGAATAATAAAAAGGAATGTACAAAAAACTCATATGGAGGATAGTGCAGAAATTTTAAATGTTGATTTTGAAGCATGTTTAGAAAAAATAAAAAATCAACAATTTGATATAATATATTTAGATCCGCCATATGCGACAGATTATATATCAAAAGCACTAACAAAAATAGTAGAAAACAAAATTATTAATGCAGAAAGTATAATAATTGTAGAAACAGATGACGAAAGAAGAATATTAAAAGAATTAGAAAACATAGAAGTACAGATTGTTGACCAAAGAAAATATGGAAGAGCAACAATAATATTTCTTAAATTAGGAATACCTAGAAAGGGGTAAACGATGGAAATCTTTACATTATTAGAAACATTAGAAGACATATTGGAAAATAGTAAAAATGTACCATTTACCAATAAAGGGATGGTAGATAAAGAGGAAATGCTTGAAATAATAAAGGAAATAAGAATAAAATTACCAGATGAGTTAAAACAAGCAAAATGGGTAAAAGAAGAAAGACAAAGAATATTAGTTGAAGCTCAAAAAGAAGCTGATGGAATAGTTAAAGAGGCTGAAAATAGAATTATTTCTATGATAGATGAACATGAAATAACAAGAAAAGCGTATGAGCAAAAAGCAGAAATTATAGAAACAGCAAATCAAATGTCAAGAGAAATATCTCAAGGAACAAAAGAATATGCAAATAACTTATTAGATTCAACAGAAAAAGTATTAACAGATACATTAGCTAATTTAGAAAAAAATCTTGGTCAGGCTGTTAATTTAATGGAAATTTCATTAGAAGACACAATCAAAACAATACAAAATAGTAAAAAGGAACTTCAATAAAAAGATTGGGGGCACGCCTTTCAAGAAAAAGAAGGGAGTGCCCCTTTTAATCGAGGAGGTATAAAAGTGGCAAAAAGAAGAAGTAAAAGTAGAGGAAAAAGAGCCCAAAAACAATCAACAGATTTAGGATTAATTATAACAATAATATTAAGTATTTTGCTAACAGTATTAATATATACAGAATCAGGCTATATAGGAATAATACTAAGTGATTTTTTTGGTGGAATGTTTGGAATAATAAAATATGTAGTGCCAATAGGAGCATTTGCAGTATCAATAAAAAAAGCATGTAAAGATGATGATGAATATATATCAGCTAAAATTTTAAAATATACAGTATTACTAATATTTGTAGCTGTAATTCTTAGTGTATATGAAATATGCAATGGAGAAATTAATATAGAACAAAATATATCTGATGTAGTAAAAGATGCATATGCACTTGGAGAAAATAATATAGGTGGAGGAGCATTAGGAACAGTTGCTGCAGTGCCACTATTCAAACTATTGGGAAAAGTTGGAACAATTATATTAAGTGCAGGAATATCTGTAATATTATTTGCTGTAACATTTGGAATAGACATTTCAGAAATGATTAGAAATTGGATACAATCAGGAGTTGAAAACAGAAAAGAAAAACAAGAAGAAAAAATGCAAGCTAGAGAAGAAAGAAAATTGGCAAGAATGGAAGCAAGAAATGCTGAAAGAATGCAAATTCAAAAAGAAGGGAAAATGGCAAAAAATATTAATGAAAACAGAAAAGCATATTTAGAAATAGAAGATGAACCAAAAGGACCAGAAGAAGTAGAACAAATAAAAATAAATCTAAATGGTAGAACAATAGAAGAAGAACCTAAAAAAGGAAGAAAAAGATTTAAACATGATAAAGATGATTTAGTTCCATTAGGAATGGAAGAAAAGCCAAAAATGGAACCAGACTTTATAGAAGGAAATCTATTTAAAAAAGAAGAAGAGACAAAAGAAGAAAAAGTAAAAGAAGTATTGCAACTAGAACATGCAGTAGCAGTGGAAGATGAACATTATGAATATCCACCAGTAGAACTATTAAGCAAAGGAACAAAAAAGGCAATAAAGGGTGGTGCAAAAGCATTAACAGATGTTGCAACTAGATTACAAAAAACTTTATATAGTTTTGGGGTACAAGCAAAAGTAGAAAATGTATCAGTTGGACCAGCAATTACAAGATATGAATTAAAACCAGCAGAAGGTGTACGTGTAAGCAAAATTGCTAATTTAGCTGATGATATAGCATTAAACTTAGCAGCTGAAACAATAAGAATAGAAGCACCAATTCCAGGAAAACAAGCAGTTGGAATAGAAGTACCAAATACAGAAAAAGAAACAGTACATTTTAGAGATGTTGTAGAAAGTGATGCATTCCAAGATAGCAAATCAAAATTAAGTGTAGCATTAGGAAAAGACGTTGCAGGAAATATGGAAATAGCAGATATTGCAAAAATGCCTCATGCATTAATAGCTGGTGCAACAGGTTCAGGAAAGAGTGTATGTATAAACACAATAATAACAAGTATAATTTATAAAGCAAAACCAAGTGAAGTAAAATTCGTAATGGTAGATCCAAAAGTTGTAGAATTATCAGTTTATAATGGAATTCCGCACTTACTAATCCCAGTAGTAACAGACCCTAAAAAAGCTGCAGGAGCATTAGCATGGGCAGTACAAGAAATGGACAATAGATATAATTTATTTGCACAAAAAGGTGTTAGAGACTTAAAAGGTTATAATGCTATGGCAGAAAAAGAAGGAATTGGGACATTGCCACAAATAGTTATAATAATAGACGAGTTGGCAGATTTAATGATGGTTGCAGCAAAAGAAGTAGAAGATTCAATTTGTAGATTAGCACAGAAAGCAAGAGCTGCAGGTATGCATTTAATAATTGCAACACAACGTCCATCTGTTGATGTAATTACAGGTATAATCAAAGCAAATATACCATCAAGAATTGCATTTGCAGTATCATCACAAGTAGACTCAAGAACAATTTTAGACCAAGTAGGAGCAGAAAAACTATTAGGAAAAGGTGATATGTTATTCTATCCATCAGGAGCACCAAAGCCAGTAAGAGTTCAAGGTGCATTTGTATCTGATGATGAAGTAGAAAAAATTGTATCATTTGTTAAATCAAATGGAACTGCTACATATAATGAAGATATATTGGAAACAATTGAAAATGGAAATAAAGCAGATAAAGAAATATCACAAGACCAAGACCCAGATGATGACACAGATCCATTCTTAATGGATGCAATTGATGTTGTTGTAGAAACAGGACAAGCCTCAACATCATTTATACAAAGAAGATTTAAAGTTGGATATGCTAGAGCTGGTAGAATAATTGATCAAATGGAAGAAAGAGGAGTTATTTCTGGATACCAAGGAAGTAAGCCTCGTCAAGTTCTTATGTCTCTTGAAAAATTACAAGAGCTTAAAATGGGCACAAATTCAGAAGAAGCATAAGTTTCGTAATAAGCCGAGGAATGTAATGCAAAGTTTTATTTAAAGCATCGAAAAAACAAAAGAAAGGAGAAGGCATGTTTAAGAGAATAATAAAGAAAGATAAAAATGAAGAATTAGAAAGAATATTAGATGAAAAACAAATAGATGAACAAGCAAGAAATCTTCTCCAAGGAATATTATACAAAATAGAAGTTTCATATAATGACTATCAAAAAGCAAAAGCAATAGAACAAACAGAAGAACAATATGTGGACCAAATAATAATGAACATAAAGAAAAAATGCAACAAAATACAAGTTGTAAAAGTAAGTCAAAAATTAGAAGATGAAGAGTTAGACAAAAAATTAAAAGAAAAGAAATTTATAATTACAGAAGATGGAATAATAAGCTATCCAATAGAAGAAAAACTTTTATATGCAATAGAGAAAAAGTCAAACAACAAAAAAATCTTAAACAATAAATACGAAGAAGCAACAATTGCAGTATCAGACTTTATAAATGTAGGAAAAGACATAGATAGATTAGAAGTATTAAGAGATTTTAATGGATGGTCATGGACAACTGTAAAAAAAGAAATCGAAAATATAGATGCAAATCTAATATATCAAATGTTGCAAATATTATTTGGAAAAGAATTTATGGACAATTGGGTTCAAGACAAAGATGGAATAGTAGATTATTTTGAAGCTATGGAACATGAAAAAACAAAATATACTAAAAATACAATAAAAGATATAAAAGAAAATCTAATTAAAATTGCTATGATAAATGACATAAAAGAAAACAAAGAATTTTCAGACCAAGTATCAAAAAAACTAAGAGAAATAAAAAAACAATTAAAAGAATACGAAGATACAGAAGCAAATATAGAAAGACTTTCAGAACAAAGAAAAAAAGCAATGAAACAATTAAAAGATATTGAAAAAATATTAAGACAAGAATCAAGACTAATGGCAGAATATGAAAAAAGAGATAATATATTCAATATAAAAGTATTAAAAAAAGAATTTACAGACAAAAGAAATAAACTATTAAACGAAATAAGTGAATGTAATTATTTTTTAAATCCTATGAACTATATGAAAGAAAAGAAAAAACTAGAAGACAAAAAAGCAAGACTAGATGTTAAAAGAACAACCAAAAAACAACAAGAAACATTAAAAATAGACTTTATTCAACAATTTCTTAAATGTTTTAATGCAAAAATAAAAAACAGTACAGAACAAGAAGAAATTGTAAAATTGATATATCAATTTAGGTATTTTATGTGCCTACCATATGATTTAGAAAATAATATAAAAGACTTAGAAAAAATAAGAGAAGATATAGAAAAAACAGAAAAATTATTAGAAAAAAAAGCAGTAGAGAAAAAAGTAATTACTAAAGTACCATTTGAAGTAATGCAACATATTTTAGAAACAAGAATAATTGTACTTGAAGAATTATATTATAAAGTAGAAAAAGAAGAAGACAAATATTATGTACAAATATTTGATGAAAATATATCAGAAGAAAAATTTGAAGTAAAATCAATAGAAAACACAAAGACAAATAAAAAAATAAAGATATTTATATAATGGTGCAAAATGTGCACAAGAAAGGGAAGAACGTATGAAAATAACATTTTTAGGAGCAACTAAAACAGTTACAGGCTCAAACTTTTTAGTAGAAGCAGCAGGCAAAAAGTTTTTAGTAGATTGTGGAATGTATCAAGGAAAAGCAGAATTAGAATTGGAAAATTACAATCCATTTGATTATAATCCAGCAGAAATAGACTTTATGCTATTAACACATGCTCACATAGACCATTCAGGGAGAATTCCTAAATTATATAATGAAGGATTTAAAGGACCTATATATGCACATAAAGCAACATGTGACTTATGTGGAATAATGTTACCAGATAGTGGACATATTCAAGAAATGGAATCAGAATGGAAAAATAAAAAGAGAATAAGAAAAGGGCAGCAACCATTACCACCATTATATACAGCAGAAGATGCAATAAATTGTCAAGAAATATTTGTACCAGTAAAATATGATGAAATAATCCAAATAGACGAAAATATCAATGTAAGATTTAATGATGCTGGACATATGTTAGGTTCAAGCATTATAGAAATCTGGGCAAATGAAGATGGAAAAGAGACAAAAGCAGTATTTACAGGTGATATAGGAAATAATGATTTACCATTATTAAGTGCACCAACAATGATAGAAGATTGTGATTATTTAGTAATGGAATCAACATATGGAAGCAGATTACATATAAGAAATAATCAAAAAGCACAAATATTCTTAAATGTAGTATCAGAAACAATTGACAATGGAGGAACAGTTGTAATTCCATCATTTGCAGTAGGAAGAACACAAGAAATATTATACGAATTAAACAAAATAAAAGAAAACACAAGTGATGAAGAATTTATAAGAAAGTACAAAACATTGATGAGAGTACCTGTATATGTAGACAGTCCACTAGCAATATCAGCAACAGAGATATTTAAACAAAACACAGATTTGTTTGATGACGAAATAAAAGAAGAAATGGAAAAAGGAGATAATCCATTAGAATTTCCAGGATTGAAATTTACTCAAACAGCAGACGAATCAAAAGCATTAAATGAAATGTCAGAATCATCAATAATAATATCAGCAAGTGGAATGTGTGATGTAGGAAGAATAAAACATCATTTAAAACACAATATTTGGAATCCAAATAGTACAATATTATTTGTAGGATATCAAGCACCAGGAACACTTGGATATTCAATTGTAAATGGAGCCAAAAAAGTAACAATATTTGGAGAAGAGTTTGCTGTAAATGCTAGAATTGAATATATAGAAGGATATTCAGGCCATGCTGACCAAGAATGGTTAATGAACTTTGTATATTCATTTATATCAAAGCCAACACATATCTTCTTAGTACATGGAGAAGAGGAATCTCAAGATGTATTAAGAGATAAAATTGTAGAAGAAACAGGAATAGGAGTTACAATTCCAGAATATGGAGAAACTTATGAATTAACAGGAGATACACAATTAGTTGGTAAGATTAGAGTTAGAAAAGCTAAGAGCATGAGACAAGAAATCTTAGCAAGATTAAACAAATTACAACGTGAAATTAAAGATATGGATGCAAGTGTAAAAGAAGATGTTGAAAATACAGAATTACACGATGAAGACATGTTTAGAATAAATGAAAAGATTAAAGACCTAGAACAACAAATTTTAAATATTATAGAAGGGTAGAGGAATACAATGGAAAAGTACCTAAATGAAGGGATAATAGGAAACAAAAATATGTTAGTAACATTTTCCGGAAAAGGGGAAATGTTGCGACTATCATATCCAAATAGAGATAATAGACAATATTTAAAATATTTTCATACAGGAATGAAAATAAATGATTCATGTTTAATTAATTTACATGAAGATATAAACAATAATTATTTGCAATATTATGATACAGATACAAATATATTAAATACTGAAATAACTAACACATATTTTAATTTAAAAATATTGCAAACAGATTTTGTTACTATAAAAGAGGACATACTTATTAAAAAATATACTTTTATAAATGAAAGCAATATAGATTTAGATGTTAAATTTTTAATACATTCAGAATTATTATCAGATCAAAATAATTTTGTAAGTGGGATGAAAATTGATACAGGTATGATTCAATATGCACATGATTTTTCAGTAGCAACATTTGCAAAATCAACAAAATTGTTAAGTCACCAAATAAATGATACAAGAAGTACAATTGGTTCAGGAGTTATAGGTGGAAAAGATTATATTGGAATGTCTAAAGATTCTAGTATAAGCTATGATATTGGAATAATCAAACCAGAAGAAAAGAAAGAACTTGAAATATGTGTGATAATTGATGAAAACAAAAAGACAATGCAATTGTTTGAAGATGAAATCGAAAGAGTAAGAAGAATTGATTTTAACAAAGAATATAATGATACAAAATCATATTGGAGAAAGTACGTAAAATCTCATAATGGGCTTGATTTAAAAGAACCAGAAAATAGTTATGATGAAAAAATTCAAAACATATACAGAAGAACAATTTTGCTATTTCCATTATTAACAAATCAAACAACAGGAGGAATAATAGCTGCACCAGAAGTTGATGAAGATTTAACACAATGTGGAAGATATGCATACTGTTGGCCTAGAGATGCGGTATTTATAACAAAAGCATTAGATATCTTAAAAATGAAAAAAGAAACAGAAAAATTTTATAGTAATTTCTGCAGAATGACACAGAGCAAAAACGGTATGTGGGAACAACGTTTCTATACAGACGGAAAATTAGCTCCATCTTGGGGATACCAAATAGATGAAACAGCTAGTGTTGTTTATGGAGTGTATTCACATTATGAATACACAAAAAGTGAAGAGTTTTTGAAAGTAAACCTTCATATGTGCGAAAAGGCAATAGATTTTCTAAAAAGATATGTTAGAGATTTATTTGATAAAACAGGAATATATCATGTAAGTTATGACTTATGGGAAATGTATGAAGGAGTACATTTATATTCTTTATCAGCAATATTTGCAGCATTCCAAGCAATGATAAATATTTACAAAGTATTAGGAAAAAATGTTTCTGACTTTGAAAATAATAGACTTAAAGATGAAAAGATAAACAAAAATATAAATGAAATTACATTATTACAAACTGAAATAAAAAAATATATTGAAGAGAATTTTTATGATGATACAAGAAAGTCTTATGTAAGAAATTTAGACGATAAAAGAATTGATATTAGTTTATTAGGCTCTGTTTATCCATTTAGAGTATTTTCACCAAAAGAGAAAAAAGTATTAAATACTATAGAAAATATTAATTTAAGACTTAGAACATATACAGGTGGATATCAAAGATTTGAATATGACCATTATAGAGGAGGAGCTCCTTGGCCAATTGCTAATTTATGGATGACTTTATATTATCTTGAAAACGGAGAAAAGAAAAAGGCAAAAGAAACTTTTGATTTTGTTGTAAAAACTGCTGGAAAGCATAGTTTCTTAGGTGAACAAATTGATAATGAAACTCTAAAACCTAACTGGGTTATTGGACTTGGTTGGTCACATGCTATGTTTATAATTGTATTAGAAAAATTAATGAATATATAATATTTAGATATGTAG
>JABLTM010013844.1_pt1 | contig 15236 bp, 10 predicted proteins | sample 7160121 | NCBI WGS metagenome assembly JABLTM01 (sample SAMN14651224, study PRJNA627086) | human gut metagenome | isolation source: feces | host: Homo sapiens
GAGCATCCGCCCCTACAGAGTTCCCGGAAGGGGGATTCTTATTTATAGTTATCACACAGGCTTACAAATTTTCGCCGTTCGCACCAATGGCCCCCGCATACCATGCGGCGCTGTCCCCGGGGGCGGACCGGCGTTATTCCGCCATGTCTCCCGCTTTTGCTTCCGGGGTCTCTGCGGCCTTCTGCTCCATGTCCGGGGCAATTTTGCCGCCGGGCATCTTGTGGCCGAAGGACGGCACAAAGAAATACTTGCGGATGATGAAGATCAGTGCGATGGCCCCCACGCTGACCAGGTTCTGCACGGCGTCCTCATGGCCGACGATCATGTGGCGGGCAATGGCGTAGAGCAGCACCTCCAGCACGCTGCCGGGGCTGTGCTTGGCCAGCATCTTGATAAACTCGATGCCGATGACGATGTCCAGCGCACGTTCCAGAAAGGTGCGGATCTCCAGGCTGTCGGCATCGGTCAGCAGACCGGGCATCAGCTCCACCAGCGGGACAATGCTCATGAGCAGGGCCGCCAGCACAATGCCGGAGAGCACGACTTCGAGGATGCCCGCAGCCTCGGCGATCTGGTCGCGGAAGATGCGCTTGAACCATTCCTCCCTGCCGTGCAGGGCGTGATTTGTCAGGCGTCGTTTGGGTGCAATCATACAAAGCTCCTTGTTTATGTATTTTTTCTATTTTATCATATTTTTGTGCCCTGTACCAGTAAAATTTTACAGGCCGTTTTAAAGTATGACAACTACCCTCCAAGACCCATCAAAAACGACAAAAAGCGACGGTCAAAACCCTTTTGCACCGTTTTTTGGCTGAAATGTCCGCCGGGCGCTTGCATTTTTTTTGCCCAGCGTTTACACTACAATTACAGGGCACATCTTACTTTTATTAAAGGGGGATCTTCCGTGGCAAACGCAATGCAGCGTATTGGCTTCTTCGCGGGTGTTCTGTACCATCATACCCTTTTTACGTCGACACCACAGCGCAGTGTATCCTGATGCGGAGCACTGCGCTGTTTGCTTTGTAAGGGAGGTTTCAAAACGTATGAAAAAAGTTGCGATCATCATGGGCTCGGACAGTGACTGGCCGGTGGTCAAGGGTGCCTGCACGGTGCTGAAGGATTTCGGCGTGCCGTATGAGGCGCACATCCTTTCGGCCCACCGCACACCGGAAGCCGCCGCCGCGTTCGCCAAGAGCGCCCGTGCCGAGGGCTACGGCGTCATTCTCTGCGCTGCCGGCATGGCCGCGCACCTGGCCGGTGCCTTTGCCGCCAACACCACCCTGCCCGTTGTGGGCATCCCGATGAAGGGCGGCGCCATGGACGGTCTGGACGCCCTGCTGGCCACTGTGCAGATGCCCAGCGGCTTTCCCGTGGCTACCGTAGCGCTGAACGGCGCGAAGAACGCCGCGTATCTGGCTGTGGCGATTCTGGCCGTGGCCGACGACGAGCTGGCCGCGAAGCTTGACAGCTTCCGCGCCGATACCGCCGCCGCGATTGCCAAGAAGGACGCCGCCATTGCCGCTGAAGCCGCAGCACTGTAAAAGAGCCTTTCCCCTTGGGGGGAAGCCAAAAACAGGTACACATACATACTTTACTATATTATACTATAAAAGGAGCGTTTCTCATGAATTACGAAGTTAAAGAGCAGCTGTACGAAGGCAAGGCCAAGCAGGTTTTCGCTACCAACGATCCCGAGATCGTCATGGTCCACTATAAGGATGACGCCACTGCCGGTGACGGTGAGAAAAAGGGCACCATTCGCGACAAGGGCATTGTCAACAACAAGCTGTCCAACGCTCTGATGCAGAAGCTCGAGAAGGAGGGCATCCCCACCCATTACGTGCAGGAGGTCAATGACCGCGACACCTTTGTGAAGAAGGTCGAGATCGTGCCTCTGGAGGTCATCGTCCGCAACGTTGCAGCCGGTCACTTCAGCCTGCGCATGGGCGTGCCCGAGGGCAAGGTCTTTAAGACCCCCATCCTCGAGTACAGCTACAAGAACGACGATCTGCACGACCCGTTCATCAACCACTACTACGCCCTGGCCCTCGACCTGGCTACCCAGGAGGAGCTGGACACCATCGCGAAGTATGCCTTCAAGGTCAACGAGGTGCTGAAGAAGATCATGCTGGACGCCAACATCCGTCTGGTGGACTTTAAGCTCGAGTTTGGCCGCCTGTCCGACGGCACGATCATCCTGGCCGACGAGATCAGCCCCGACACCTGCCGTTTCTGGGACGCCACCACCGGCGCACATCTGGACAAGGATCTGTTCCGCCGCAACATGGGCGGCGAAGCCGACGCTTACCAGGAAGTCATGAAGCGCCTGCTGGGCTGATTGCACCCGCATAATTTACCGTGCGCTTTCCCGTAGGGGCGCATTCTATATGCGCCCGCAAGAGGCAGCCGACCCACGGGCGGATATAGGATTCGCCCCTACGGCTTTACCATTCCGACAATTGGAGCAAATAAATGAGCGAAATTTCCCAATACACCGAGTCCCTGCACGAGGAGTGCGGCGTGTTCGGTATGTATGACAAGACCGGCGAGACCGATATGGTCAGCGCCGTCTACAGTGCGCTGTACGCCCTGCAGCACCGCGGCCAGGAGAGCTGCGGCATTGCGCTGAACGTCGACGGCGTGCTGTCCGGCTACCGCGATCTGGGCCTTGTCAGCGAGGTCTTTACCAAGCGCGTGCTGGAGGAGCTGCCCCGCGGCGCAAAGATGGCTACCGGCCATGTCCGCTATGCCACGGCGGGCCAGCGCAGCCGTTCCAACGCGCAGCCGATGGTTCTGCATCACTGCAAGGGCGCTATGGCGGTCTGCCACAACGGCAACCTTGTCAACGCGCCGAAGCTGCGCCGCAAGCTCGAGATGAGCGGCTCGATCTTTCACGGCACGTCGGACACCGAGGTCATCGCCTATCTGCTGACCCAGAACCGTCTGCTGACGCCGAACATTGAGATGGCCGTCAGCCGCACGATGGACGACATTGAGGGCGCATACTCCCTCGTCATTATGACCCACACCAAGCTGATCGCGGCGCGCGACCCCAACGGCTTCCGCCCGCTGTGCATCGGCGAGCTGCCCGACGGCAACGGCTATGCCTTTGCCAGCGAGAGCTGTGCGCTGGACGCCGTGGGTGCGAAGTTCGTCCGTGACGTGCGCCCCGGCGAGATCGTTATTGCCGACCGCAACGGCCTGCGCACGATGGAGAATCACTGCGGCGCCGCGCCGCACACGATGTGCGTCTTTGAGTACATCTACTTTGCCCGCCCGGATTCCGTCATCGAGGGCACCTGTGTGCATGAGGCCCGTCTGCAGGCGGGCCGGTTCCTGGCGCAGGAGCATCCCGTGGAGGCCGATGTCGTCATCGGCGCGCCGGACTCCGGTCTGGATGCAGCGCTCGGCTATGCGCAGGAGAGCGGCATCCCCTACGGCGTTGGCTTTATCAAGAACAAATATGTAGGCCGCACCTTCATTCAGGGCAGCCAGGCCCAGCGCGAGAGCAGCGTGCGCATCAAGCTGAACGCCATCACGTCCACGGTCAAGGGCAAGCGCGTTGTGCTGGTCGATGACTCCATCGTCCGCGGCACGACGAGCGCCCGCACCATCCGCCTGCTGCGCGAGGCCGGCGCTGCCGAGGTACACTACCGGATCAGTGCGCCGCCGTTCGCCCACCCGTGCTACTTCGGCACCGACATTCCCGACGAGAAAGACCTGATTGCCACCGGCCACACCGTCGAGGAGATCAACGAGCTGGTGGGTTCTGACACGCTGGGCTATTTGAGCATTGAGCATGTGCAGCAGCTGGCCATCCACAGCAAGTGCGGCTTCTGCACGGGCTGCTTTACCGGCAAATACCCCGTCGCCCCGCCCACCGAGACGATGGACATTGTCTACGACAAGCCGCTGAGCCAGTCTAAGACGAATAAAAAGCTGTAATCATAACGACGGAAGCACAGCAGTAGCGCAAACTTCTCTCCCCCACCGCCTGCGGGCGGAGCCCCCTCGCAGAGGGGGCCAAGCCTCCTTGCCTCCCTCTGCGAGGGAGGTGGCGCGCAGCGCCGGAGGGAGAGAGCTTGCCGCTGCCACCCGATTTTCCGAGTAATGTAACACATTTAGGAGTTCAACATGGAAAAAAGCTATTCTGCCAGCTACGCCGCTGCAGGCGTGGATATTACCGCCGGGTACCGCTCTGTTGAGCTGATGAAGCAGTATGTGGCCCGCACGATGACCGAGAGCTGCATCGGCGGTCTGGGCGGCTTCGGCGGCCTGTTTGAGCTGGACTGCACCGGCATGAAGCATCCCGTTCTGATTTCCGGCACTGACGGCGTCGGCACCAAACTGCGCATTGCCATGCTGCTGGACAAGCACGACACCATCGGCATCGACTGCGTGGCCATGTGCGTCAACGACGTCATCTGCGCCGGTGCCAAGCCGCTGGTTTTCCTCGACTACATCGCCTGCGGCAAGAACATCCCGGAGAAGATTGCCGAGATCGTCAAGGGCGTGGCCGAGGGCTGCGTCCAGGCGGGCTGCTCCCTCGTGGGCGGCGAGACCGCCGAGCACCCCGGCATGATGCCCGAGGATGAGTACGACCTGGCCGGCTTCACCGTCGGCGTCGTGGACAAGGCAAAGATTTTGGACAACTCCACGATGCAGCCGGGTGATGTCATCATCGCACTGCCCTCCACGGGCGTACACTCCAACGGTTTCTCGCTGGTGCGCAAAATTTTTGACATCGACAACAACCCCGATGTGCTGAAAAAGACATTCGACGGCATGGACAAGCCCCTGGGCGAGGCCCTGCTGGCCCCCACGAAGATCTACGTCAAGCCCGTGCTGGCTGTCATGGACGAGATCACGGTCAAGGGCGTGTCCCACATCACCGGTGGCGGCTTCTATGAGAACATTCCCCGCAGCCTGAAGAAGGGCTGTGCGGCCCGCATCGCCAAGGCCGATGTGCGCACCCCTGCCCTGTTCGACGTCATGCAGCGCGAGGGCGGCATCTCCGAGCACGATATGTTCAACACCTTCAACATGGGCGTCGGCATGGTGCTGACCGTCGCGCCCGAGGACGCGGACAAGGCCATTGCCATTCTGAAGGCCCACGGCGAGGACGCCTACCGTCTGGGCACCATCGTCGAGGGCGACGGGGTCGAGCTGGTATGAAGCGTGTAGCGGTACTGGTATCGGGCGGCGGCACGAACCTGCAGGCCCTGCTGGAAAGCGAGCGCCGTGGCGAGAACCCGAACGGCAAAATCGAGCTGGTCGTTGCCAGCAAGCCCGGCGTCTACGCGCTGGAGCGCGCCGCCAATTTCGGTGTGGAATCCGCTGTTGTCAGCCGCAGGGACTACGCTGACAGCGCAGCGTTTGACGCCGCCCTGCTGGACACCCTGCAGAAGCACAGTATTGACGTGGTCGTGCTGGCAGGCTTTTTGAGCGTGCTGGGCGAAAAGGTCATTGCGGCCTACCGCAATAAAATCATCAATGTTCATCCCAGCCTGATCCCCAGCTTCTGCGGCCCCGGCTTCTACGGACTGCGCGTGCACGAGGCCGCGCTGGCCCGCGGCGTGAAGCTGACCGGCGCTACCGTCCACCTTGTAAACGAGGAATGCGACGGCGGGCCCATTCTACTGCAGAAGGCCGTGGCCGTGGAACCCGGCGACACCCCCGAGACGCTGCAGAAGCGCGTCATGGTCGAGGCCGAGTGGCAGCTGCTGCCCAAGGCATTGGCGATGGTGTGCAGTGACGAGGTGTAAAATCGTTTTCTACCACTGCACGGCAGGGAATCCCGTTTCCTGCTTATGCAAAACGAGGTTTAACAATGAAAAAGAATCTGTACAAATATCTTGCCGGGAATGACTACCCCGGGCGCGGCATTGTGCTGGGCAAAAGCCCCGACGGCCAGAAGGCGTTCGTCGCCTACTGGATCATGGGCCGCAGCGCCAACAGCCGCAACCGTGTGTTTGAGCCTATCGACGGCGGCATCCGCACGGTGGCCGCTGACCCGGCCAAGCTCGAGGACCCGCACCTCATCATCTACAACGCTGTGCTGACCCTGCGGGAGACCACCGTGGTCACGAACGGCGACCAGACCGACACGATTGCCCGGTTCATGAACGGCAATCTTTTCCCCGGCTACAGCTTTGAGGCTGCGCTGGCGACCCGCACCTATGAGGACGACGCGCCGAACTTTACCCCGCGCATCTCCGGCGTCGTCGATATGCGCCGCGGCGGCTACAAGCTGTCCATCGTCAAGTCCGACGAGGGCAACGCCGAGAGCGTGCAGCGCCAGACCTTCGACTACCCGCAGCCCGTGGCCGGTGAGGGACACTTCATCAGCACTTACGTCAAGAACGGTGCTCCGATCCCCAGCTTTACGGGTGAGCCGCTGCGCGTCGCCATCGACACGAACGACGCGGACAAGTTTGCCGACAAGCTGTGGGCGAGCCTGAACGAGGACAACAAGGTCAGCCTGTTTGTCCGCAGCATCGAGCTGGAAACCGGCGAGTACGAGGACATTATCCTGAATAAATACACCGCTGTGGAGGGTTAATATGAACGAATTTCAGCTGAAATACGGCACGAACCCCAACCAGAAGCCCGCCCGCATCTACATGGCGGACGGCAGTGACCTGCCTGTGCAGATTTTGAACGGACGCCCGGGCTACATCAACTTTCTGGATGCGTTCAACTCCTGGCAGCTCGTGCGCGATTTGAAGAAGGCACTCGGCCAGCCCGCTGCCGCCAGCTTCAAGCACGTCTCCCCCGCCGGTGCGGCCATCGGTCTGCCGCTGGATGAGACCCTGCGCGCCATGTACCACATTGCGCCGGAGACCGCGCTTTCCCCGCTGGCCTGCGCCTACGCCCGTGCCCGCGGTGCGGACCGTATGTCCAGCTTCGGCGACTGGATCGCGCTGTCCGATGTCTGCGACCTGAGCACCGCGAAGCTGATTCAGCACGAGGTCTCCGACGGCATCATTGCGCCCGGCTACGACGCCGACGCGCTGGAGGTGCTGAAATCCAAGAAGAAGGGCGGCTACGCCATCGTCCAGATCGACGCCGACTACGAGCCGAAGCCGCTGGAGACCCGCACGGTCTTTGGCGTGACCTTCGAGCAGGGCCGTCAGGACCTGGACATTTCCAATGAGACGATGCTGCAGAACATTGTGACCGAGAACAAGGTCATCAGCGACGAGCAGCGCCGCGACCTCATCATCAGCCTGATCGTGCTGAAATACACCCAGTCCAACAGCGTCTGCTACGTGCAGGACGGCCAGACCATCGGCGTCGGTGCGGGCCAGCAGAGCCGCGTGCACTGCACCCGTCTGGCAGGCCAGAAGGCTGACAACTGGCAGCTGCGCCACATGCCGAAGGTGCTGGACCTGCCGTTCCGCGCTGACATTGCCAAGCCGAACCGCGACAACGCGATCGATGTTTACATCGGCGACACGCCGGAGGATGTCATCGGCGACGATGTCTGGGCCGAGACCTTCACCGAGCAGCCGGCCCCGCTGACCGCCGAGGAAAAGCGCGCCTGGCTGGATGCCGTGACCGGTGTGAGCTTGGGCAGTGATGCCTTCTTCCCGTTCGGCGATAACATCGAGCGCGCGCGCCGCAGCGGCGTGACCGCCATTGTACAGCCGGGCGGCTCCATCCGCGACGCACAGGTGATCGACACCTGCAACAAGTACGGCATTGCGATGGCGTTCTGCGGCATCCGGCTGTTCCATCATTAAACGCAAAAAACAACTCGCCTGCGGCGATTTTTCGTCGCGGGCTGTTGTGCTGTCAAGGAGGACGCTTATGAAAATTCTGGTTGTCGGCGGCGGCGGGCGTGAGCACGCCATCATCCGTGCGCTGAAAAAAAGCCCCCGCTGCTCCGAGATCTGGTGTGCGCCCGGCAACGGCGGCATCAGCTATGACGCCCACTGCAGGGCCATCCCGGCCACCGACGTGGACGCCATGGTCAAATTTGCCAAGGAAGAAGCCTTTGACTATGTCGTCGTCGCCCAGGACGACCCGCTGGCGCTGGGCATGGTCGATGCGCTGGCCGCTGTGGGCATCCCGGCATTCGGTCCCGACAAGGCCGCGGCCCGCATTGAGGCCAGCAAGGTGTTCAGCAAGGACCTGATGAAGAAATACGGCATCCCTACGGCCAAATATGAGACGTTCGACGACCCCGAGAAGGTCATGGACTACATCAAAGCCGAGGGCAAATACCCCGTCGTCATCAAGGCGGACGGTCTGGCGCTGGGCAAGGGCGTGCTGATCTGCCAAAATGAGCAGGAGGCCGCAGACGGCGTCAAGGAGATCATGCTGGACAAAAAGTTCGGCGCGTCCGGCAACCATGTGGTCGTCGAGGAGTTCCTGACCGGCCCCGAGGTCAGCGTGCTGTCCTTCTGCGACGGCAAGACCGTCAAGCCGATGGTCTCGAGCATGGACCACAAGCGTGCTCTCGACCACGACGAGGGCCTGAACACCGGCGGCATGGGCACCGTGGCCCCGAACCCCTACTACACGCCCGCAGTCGCCGAGCGCTGCATGCAGGAGATTTTCCTGCCCACGGTTGCAGCCATGCAGGCCGAGGGCTACCCCTTCAAGGGCTGCCTGTATTTCGGCCTGATGCTGACCCCAGACGGCCCGAAGGTCATCGAGTACAACTGCCGCTTCGGCGACCCCGAGACGCAGGTCGTGCTGCCCCTGCTGGAAAGCGACCTACTGACCGTGATGGAGGCCACAACGAACGGCACGCTGGACAAGACCGATGTCAAATTCAGCGACGGCGCGGCGGCTTGTGTCATCTTAGCCAGCGGCGGCTATCCCCTCGCCTATGAGAAGGGCAAGGAGATCACCGGCCTGACCGCGGGCCAGCTGGACGCCGCCGATGTGACGGTCTACCACGCCGGCACGGCCATCAAGGACGGCAGGCTCGTCACGAACGGCGGGCGCGTGCTGGGCGTGACCGCCACGGCCAACACCCTGCCCGAGGCGCTGAAAAAGGCGTATGCTGCCACGGAGAGCATCCATTTTGACAAGCTGCACAAGCGCAGTGACATTGGGGCAAGAGCGCTGGCAGCGATGCAGTAAAAAGGCTTCCCCATCTGGGGAAGCTGTCACCGAAGGTGACTGATGAGGGCAAACTTCCCGCAGCTTTCCGTCAGCGGGATACAGCGGTACACTTTCCCCTCATCCGGCCTCGGACGGGGCCTCGGCCACCTTCCCCCCAGGGGGAAGGCTTTCCGTCCGTCACTTCCTGCAAATTTAACTCTCAGGAGGAAATACAATGGTATATCGCATTTATGTTGAGAAAAAGCCCGGCTTTGACGGCGAGGCACAGGGGCTTCTGCATGAGCTGGTCGATCTGGTCGGCATCCAGAATCTGACCGGTCTGCGCCTTTTGAACCGCTATGACGTCGAGGGCATCGACGCAGTGCTGTTCCAGCAGGCTGTGCCCACCGTGTTCAGTGAGCCGCCTGTTGACGTGACCTACGACAAGCTGCCCGACGCCAAGACCGTTTTTGCTGTCGAGTACCTGCCCGGCCAGTTTGACCAGCGCGCCGACTCTGCCAGCGAGTGCATCCAGCTGCTGAGCCAGGGCGAGCGCCCCGCGGTGCGCTCCGCCCGCGTCTACCTGCTGGACGGCGACCTGACCGACGCCGACCTGGCTGCCATCAAGAAGTACGTCATCAACCCCGTCGAGGCCCGCGAAGCAAACCTTGACGAGCGCAGCACCCTGAAAATGGAGTTTGCCATCCCGACGGAGGTCGAGACGCTGACCGGCTTTACCGCGCTGGACGACGACGCGCTGGAAGCGTTCCGCAATGAGAAGGGCCTGGCGATGGACCATGCGGACATCGTGTTCTGCCAGAACTACTTCAAATCCGAGCACCGCGACCCGACCATCACCGAGATCCGTCTGATCGACACCTACTGGTCCGACCACTGCCGCCACACGACGTTCGGCACGATCCTGGACGACGTGAAGATCGACGATGAGCTTGTGCAGGCCGCATTTGACCGCTACATGGCACTGCGCGCCGAGACGGGCCGCGACAGGAAGAACCGCACCCTGATGGACTGCGCGACCATCGGTGCCAAGGCGCTGAAGCAGCGCGGCATTCTGAAGAACCTTGACGAGAGTGAGGAGATCAACGCCTGCACCGTCAAGATCAAGTGTGACGTGGACGGTGAGCAGCAGGACTGGCTGTTCCTGTTCAAAAACGAGACCCACAACCACCCCACTGAGATCGAGCCCTTCGGCGGCGCAGCGACCTGCATTGGCGGTGCTATCCGTGACCCGCTGTCCGGACGCAGCTACGTCTATCAGGCCATGCGCGTGACCGGTGCGGCTGACCCGCTGAAGCCTGTTTCCGAGACAATGCCCGGCAAGCTGCCCCAGCGCAAGCTGGTCACGACGGCTGCCGCAGGCTATTCCAGCTACGGCAACCAGATCGGCCTTGCCACCGGTCAGGTCGCAGAGCTGTACCACCCCGGCTACGCCGCCAAGCGCATGGAGATCGGCGCAGTTGTCGGCGCGACGCCTGCCAGCCATGTCCGCCGCGAGGAGCCCGCCCCGGGTGATGTCGTCATCCTGCTGGGCGGACGCACGGGCCGCGACGGTGTCGGCGGTGCCACCGGTTCCTCCAAGGCGCACAAGCTGACAAGCCTTGAGACCTGCGGTGCCGAGGTGCAGAAGGGCAACGCGCCCATCGAGCGCAAGCTGCAGCGCCTGTTCCGCCGCGAGGACGCCTGCCGCCTTATCAAGCGCTGCAACGACTTCGGCGCAGGCGGTGTGTCTGTCGCCATCGGTGAGCTGGCCGACGGCCTGCACATCGACCTGAACAAGGTCACCCGCAAGTACGAGGGTCTGGACGGCACCGAGCTGGCCATTTCGGAGAGCCAGGAGCGCATGGCCGTGGCCGTTGCTGCCGAGGACGCCGAGACCTTTATGAAGTACGCCGCCGAGGAAAACCTTGAGGCGACTATCGTTGCCACCGTCACCGAGGAAAAGCGGATGCGTGAGGTCTGGACCGGCAAGACTATCGTTGACCTCTCCCGCGAGTTCCTGAACTCCAACGGTGCCGAGCGCCACGCTGATGCGCACATCCTGCCGGGCCATGTCTGGCAGCCCCAGTTTGCCGGTGCAACGTTTGAGCAGAAGCTGGAATCCATGGTCAGCGACCTGAACGTCTGCAGCCAAAAGGGCCTGGGCGAGCGGTTCGACTCCACCATCGGCGCAGCCACCGTGCTGATGCCCTACGGCGGCAAGTACCAGCTGACCCCGACGATGGCCATGGCCGCCAAGCTGCCCGTGGACGGCGAGACGACGACCTGCTCCGGCATGGCGTGGGGCTTCAACCCCTACCTGACCGAGGCTGACCCCTACCGCGGCGCGTATATGGCCGTGGTCGAGAGCGTGACCAAGCTGGTCTGCGCGGGCTTCCACCACGAGGATATGTACCTGACGTTCCAGGAATATTTTGAACATATGAACGATAAGCCCGAGCGCTGGGGCAAGCCGCTGGCCGCCCTGCTCGGTGCGCTGGATGCCCAGATGGGTCTGGGCATTGCGTCCATCGGCGGCAAGGACTCGATGTCCGGCAGCTTTGAGGGACTGGACGTGCCCCCGACGCTCGTCAGCTTTGCGACGGCCATCGGCAACACCCGCGACGTGCAGAGCCCCGAGTTCAAGAAGGCCAACAGCTCCGTTGTCATCCTGCGCCCCAACTACAAGAACGGTCTGCCCGAGATCGGCAGCCTGATTTCCATTTACAAGACCGTCGAGCAGATGATCGACGAGGGCAAGGTGCTGGCTGCCGCCACGCCGGGCTACGGCGGTGTGGCCGAGGCACTGTTCAAGATGTGCGTCGGCAACCATGTGGGTCTGCAGCTGTCCAATGACATCGACCTGAACGATCTGTTCAAGCCCGCCTACGGCGCGGTCATTCTGGAGCTGCTCGATGCCTCCGCCGGTGAGTTCCTCGGCTTCACCACCGTGGACTACACGCTGGAGGCCGAGGGCAAGGCCATTGACCTGGCCCATCTGCAGGAGCTGTGGGAGCAAAAGCTCGAGCCTGTATTCCCCTACCGCAAGGCCGGTGAGTTCGTCCCCGCGCTGGAGCATGACTGCCCCGCCAACAAGCGCGTGGCTCCCTCTGTGCGCCTGGCGACGCCGCGGGTCGTCATCCCCGTATTCCCCGGCACGAACTGCGAGTACGACACGGCCCGCGCGTTCCGCCGCGCAGGCGGCGACCCGCATGTTCTGGTGCTGAAAAACCTGACCCCCGCCAACGTGGCCGAGAGCTGCGAGGCGCTGGTGAAGGAGTTGGACGAGGCGCAGATCCTGATGCTGCCGGGCGGCTTCTCCGGCGGCGATGAGCCGGACGGCAGCGCCAAGTTCATTGCGGCGTTCTTCCGCAATCCGTCGGTGGCCGACGCAGTCAACCGTCTGCTGAACCAGCGTGACGGTCTGGCTCTGGGCATCTGCAACGGCTTCCAGGCACTCATCAAGCTGGGCCTGGTCCCCTACGGCGAGATCCGTCCCATCACCGAAAGCGACCCGACGCTGACGTTTAATACGATCCACCGCCACCAGTCCATGCTGGTGCGTACCCGCGTGGCCAGCAACAAGAGCCCCTGGCTGAGCAAATGCGACATCAACGACGAGCACCTGATCGCCATCAGCCACGGCGAGGGCCGCTTTGTCTGCAACGAGCAGCTGCTGAACCAGCTCATCGACAACGGCCAGATTGCGACCCAGTACGTTGACCTGCTTTGCCGCCCGACGATGGACATGCGCTACAATCCGAACGGCTCCGTGCTGGCAATCGAGGGCATCACGAGCCCGGATGGCCGTGTCTTTGGCAAGATGGGCCACAGCGAGCGCAGCGGCGAGCAGCTCTATAAGAACGTCACCGGTGACAAATACCAGCCGATCTTTGAGGGCGGCGTGAATTATTTCAAGCTTTGATATTTCGGAAAGTTTCTGCTATACTGGAACTATCAGCTTAAAAGATTGTGAGGATTTGACCCAATGGCACAACACGACAAATATATTTCGCCGTTCTCTACGCGCTATGCGTCGGATGAGATGCAGTACATCTTCTCTGACGACAACAAGTTCCGCACCTGGCGCCGGCTGTGGATCGCGCTGGCTAAGGCCGAGCAGAAGCAGGGCTTGGCCATCACCGATGAGCAGATTGCCGAGTTGGAGGCGCACAAGGACGACATCAACTATGAGGACGCCATTGCGCGCGAGAAGCTCGTCCGCCATGACGTGATGAGCCACGTCTACGCCTACGGCCTGCAGTGCCCCAAGGCAAAGGGCATCATCCATCTGGGCGCGACCAGCTGCTATGTCGGTGACAACACCGACGTCATCATCATGCGCGAGGGCCTGCAGCTCGTGCGCAAGAAGGTCATCGGCGTGCTGGCAAATCTGGCCAAGTTCGCCGACGAGTACAAGGCCATGCCCTGCCTGGCCTACACCCACTGCCAGCCCGCGCAGCTGACCACCGTCGGCAAGCGCGCCACGCTCTGGATGAACGAGCTGTACATGGATCTGGAGGAGCTTGACCACCAGATCTCCCAGCTGGCGCTGCGCGGCGTTAAGGGCACCACCGGCACCCAGGCCAGCTTTGTGGAGCTGTTCAACGGCGATTCCGCCAAGATCAAAGCCGTCGAGGCCGACGTCTGCGCCCAGATGGGCTTTACCAAGGTCGTGCCGGTCTGCGGCCAGACCTACAGCCGCAAGGTGGACTACAATGTGCTGTCCGCCGTGGCAGGCATCGGCCAGTCCGCCATGAAGATGGCGACGGACATCCGCCTGCTGGCGAACTTCAAGGAGATGGAGGAGCCGTTTGAGAAGAACCAGATCGGTTCCTCCGCTATGCCCTACAAGCGCAACCCCATGCGCTGCGAGCGCATCTGTGCGCTGAGCCGCTACCTGATGGTGGACGTGCTGAACCCCGCCATCACTGCCGGTACCCAGTGGTTTGAGCGCACGCTGGACGACTCCGCCAATAAGCGCATTGCGATGGCCGAGGGCTTCCTGGCTGCTGACGCCATCCTGAACATCCTGCTGAACGTCTCCGACGGGCTGGTCGTCTACCCGAAGGTCGTCCGTGCCCGCGTCATGGCCGAGCTGCCGTTCATGGCAAGCGAGAACATCATGATGAAGGCCGTCAAGAAGGGCGGTGACCGTCAGGAGCTGCACGAGCGTCTGCGTGAGCACGCCGTGGCCGCCGCTGCCGTTGTCAAGCAGGAGGGCAAGCCCAACGACATGATTGCCCGCGTCGAGGCTGACCCTGCATTCGGCCTGACCCGCGAAGAAATCGAGGCCGAACTCTCCCCCGAAGCCTTTACGGGCCGCAGCGCCGAGCAGGTCACCGAGTTCCTGCGCGACGTCATCCAGCCCGTGCTGGACGCCAACAAAGAGGACCTGGGCCAGCATGTGGAGCTGAACGTCTGATTGATTGCATCGTAAATTGTAGGGGCGAATGTTTGCATCCGCCCGCAGGTCGATGACAAGCATCGACCCCTACAGAACAGCAAAATACCCGTATTGTCTTACTAAAGGCAATACGGGTATTTTTTATGCAATTGTATCGGCGGACGTCAGACCGGATTCCAACACATCCGCCATAAACGCGCTGTGGTCAGCGTAATCGCCGGTGGGCACAAGGGTGATGTCGTAATAGGTGATCGGCATGTCGTTGGCTTCCAACACAGCCTTCAGGGTGTGCAAGACCTGCTGTATATCCGCTTCTGTCGGCTTTCTGTCCCATAGAATCTGCGCACAAAGGCGGCTGGGCACCTTTTGCAGCAGAGTCTTGTCAAAAGCCGCGTCCAGCGGCAGGTCGTCCACATAGTCAGCTGGGGTCACGCCGTCCTGCTCCGTATAGCAGAGATTGATGTCTACGATATTTCCCTGTGCGCCGTAGGCCGAAGCGAATTGCAGTTCCGGGGCCTGCACGGTCAAATATGCAGCTGCCTGCTGGGCGGCTTCATTTCCCAGGCGATAACACGTGTTCCAGCGGTGGTCAACGTAAAACGTGTGGGTCGGCTCAAGCTCCATACCCCGGATTTCATCATCGGTCAGCAGCCAGAACCGCGTCTGCACCGCAAAGTTTGTATCACGGCTCTGGTCAGACTGAACGTACACCATGTAGTTAAAGAACTGCCCGTCGGCGGCGGTGCGCTGGTCCCAGTGAAATGTTTCCTCCGGA
>JABLTM010031185.1_pt1 | contig 15219 bp, 9 predicted proteins | sample 7160121 | NCBI WGS metagenome assembly JABLTM01 (sample SAMN14651224, study PRJNA627086) | human gut metagenome | isolation source: feces | host: Homo sapiens
AGCCGGTGTTCGTACTCCAATGCCAATCGCTCAGATGGAGCAGGAGTTCCCAGAGGCTTATAAGAAATTCTTAGAGGTGTGTGAGACACTTGAGAATCACTACCATGATATGCAGGATATGGAGTTTACGATCGAGAACAAGAAGCTTTACATGCTTCAGTGCCGTAATGGTAAGAGAACAGCTCCAGCTGCTTTGAAGATCGCTTGCGATTTAGTAGATGAAGGACATAAGACAGAGGAAGAAGCAGTAGCAATGATCGATCCTCGTAACTTGGATACATTGCTTCATCCACAGTTCGATGCTGCAGCACTTAAGGCTGCTACACCAATCGGAAAAGGTTTAGGAGCTTCTCCTGGAGCTGCTTGCGGTAAGGTTGTATTTACAGCAGAAGATGCTGAAGAGTGGAACGCTCGTGGAGAGAAAGTTGTATTAGTTCGTCTTGAGACTTCTCCAGAAGATATTACAGGTATGAAGGCATCCCAGGGTATCCTGACAGTTCGTGGTGGTATGACATCTCATGCAGCCGTAGTTGCTCGTGGTATGGGTACATGCTGTGTATCTGGTTGTGGCGATATTAACATGGATGAGGAGAACAAGAAGTTCACATTGGCTGGACAGACATTCACAGAGGGATCCGAAATCTCTATCGATGGTACAACAGGTAACATCTATGCAGGCTTGATTCCTACTGTAGATGCTCAGATCGCTGGTGAGTTTGGCCGTGTTATGGAGTGGGCTGACAAGTTCAGAACATTGAAGGTTCGTACAAACGCTGATACACCTGCAGATGCTAAGAAAGCTCGTGAGCTTGGTGCTGAGGGTATTGGTCTTTGCCGTACAGAGCATATGTTCTTCGAGGAAGACAGAATTGCTGCATTCCGTGAGATGATCTGCTCTGATACTGTAGAAGAGAGAGAAGCTGCATTGGAGAAGATTCTTCCATATCAGCAGTCTGACTTCAAGGCTCTTTATGAGGCACTTGAGGGTAACCCTGTAACAATCCGTTTCTTGGATCCACCTTTGCATGAGTTCGTTCCTACAGAGGAAGCTGACATCAAGAAACTTGCTGATGCACAGGGCAAGAGCGTAGAAGAGATCAAGGCTATCATCGACAGCCTGCATGAGTTCAACCCAATGATGGGTCATCGTGGATGCCGTCTTGCAGTCACATATCCTGAGATTGCTAAGATGCAGACAAAGGCTGTTATCCGTGCAGCAATCGAAGTTCAGAAAGCACATGCTGACTGGGCAGTTAAGCCGGAGATCATGATTCCTCTTGTATGTGAAGTAAAAGAGTTGAAATATGTTAAGAAGGTAGTAGTAGAGACAGCTGATGCTGAGATCGCTGCTGCAGGCGTTAAGCTTGACTATGAAGTTGGTACAATGATCGAGATCCCTCGTGCAGCACTTACCGCAGATGAGATCGCTGCAGAGGCAGACTTCTTCTGCTTCGGTACTAACGATTTGACACAGATGACATACGGATTCTCTCGTGATGATGCTGGTAAGTTCTTAGATGCTTACTATGATGCTAAGATCTTCGAGAACGATCCATTTGCTAAGCTTGACCAGACTGGTGTTGGTAAGTTGATGGAGACAGCTATCAAGTTAGGTAAGCCGGTAAACAACAAGCTTCATGTTGGTATCTGTGGAGAGCACGGTGGAGATCCTTCATCCGTAGAGTTCTGCCATAAGATTGGTTTGGACTATGTATCTTGCTCACCATTCCGTGTACCGATCGCTCGTTTGGCAGCAGCTCAGGCAGCTATCGCTGACAAGAGTAAATAAGAAGCAGTATGTTCACTGTTGCGATATAACGGTTACTCGTGATGATGTGAAAGCCTTTATGGCACAGCGTGATGAGTACACGAAAGCCAACAGATTTAAGGATATTACCGTTAAAGTATTTATCTGACATGCATACTATCAGCAAGGGAAAGTATTACATAATGCTTTCCCTTGTTTTGCGATAAAAGAAAGCAAAATTTGGGAATAGGTCTTAATTATTAAAATGGTTAAGATTTGTTCCCATTTTTTATTTTATAAAATATGCAAATCTGGAGGTGGTGAAAATAGGATTTTTGAATATCTCAGATACAAGAAAGGAGATTCGGCACATGATCAAGAGATTAGAAAAGGACAAGCAATATGAGATTATTGAGGTGTCTGATATCAAGTCGAATCAAAAAAATCCAAAGTACTGTCATGCGTGTATTCAGTATCGGCGGATCGGTAAAAAGCAGTAATAACAAATTAAAAAAATACGGAGGGTCAGAATTATGTGTAAAGTAATCGCTATATGCAATCAAAAAGGTGGTGTGTCCAAAACCACCACAACAGTGAATCTTGGAGCAGGCTTAGTCAGAGAAGGAAAGAAGGTGCTTGTGATCGATGCAGATCCACAGGGAAATCTGTCACAGAGTCTTGGCATTATGAATCCGGATGAGCTGGACGTGGCACTGCCTGACATTATGGAGCAGATCATTATGGATAAGGATGTGGATGTGACAGAGGGGATTGTTCAACACGAAGAGGGACTTGACCTTATGCCATGCAACATCAATCTGTCCGGTGTGGATGTATCGCTTGTGAATGCCATGAGTAGGGAGTTTGTTTTGAAAACTTATGTCGAAAGTATGCGAGAGTTCTATGACTACATTCTTATCGACTGTATGCCGAGTCTTGGAATGATAACTGTAAATTCCCTTACTGCAGCGGACAGTGTGTTAATCCCGGTACAGGCAGCATATCTGCCGGTAAAAGGACTGGAGCAGCTAATCACAACGATCTGCAGGGTGAAGAAGCATCTCAATCCGTCGATTCGGTTTGAGGGGATATTAATCTCCATGTTGAATGCAAGGACCAATTATGCGAAGGACATTATGGAACTGATAAACGAGTATTACGGAGATTCCGTTCCTATTTTTGAGAGTAAGATTCCATTTTCCGTAAAAGCCTCTGAAACATCAGCGGCAGGAGTAAGTATTTTTTCGCTGGATAAAAAGCATCCGGTAGCAAAAGCTTATGAAGAACTGACGAAGGAGGTAATCGCTCATGAGTAGAACAAAGGCTTTAAAAAATGTGAAATTGACGAGTTTTGATGACCTCTTTGGAGGCAAGGTTGTGGAGGAAACAGCAGAAACGGGCGATGTGAAAGAGATACCGCTTTCTGAACTGCATGAGTTTCATAACCATCCATTTCAGATCCGTTCGGATGAAGAATTGGAAGAGATAATTGAGAGTGTCAGAGAGCATGGAGTGCTGGTGCCGGGAATTGTACGGAAACGAGAACAGGGCGGTTACGAGATCATTGCAGGACATACAAGGAAGCATGTGTGTGAAGTGCTTGGCTTGGAAACCATGCCGGTCTTTGTAAAGGAGCTGAACGACGATGAAGCCAGTATGGTGATGGTGGATTCTAACATTCAGCGGGAAAATATCCGACCAAGTGAAAAAGCAAAGGCGTATAAGATCAAGTATGATGCCATGAAGAATCAGGGTAAAGCAGGAAACAGCCTGCAGATGATGTCGGAGGAAAGCGGTGAGAATTACAAGTCGATCCAAAGATACATCTGGCTTGCCAGGCTGAATGATGATCTTTTGGCATTGGTCGATCATAAGCGGCTTGGACTTGGTCAGGGCGTCAGTTTATCAGTTTTGACGGCTGAAGAGCAGCGAATGGTTTATGAAGCACTCTGCCGGTATCAAAAGAAACTGTCGGCGGTACAGGCAAATACGATCAAGCAGCTTAGTGTGGATGGAAAATTGGATGAAGAGATGTTGGAACGCTATCTTTCCTCTGCACAGAAACAGAACCGTAAAAAAGAGATCACTCTGAAAAATGAACGACTGGCAGAGTATTTCGAGGAAGAAACTACAGAAGAGGAAATGATGAATATCATTTTCGGACTGTTAGATACATGGAAACAAAAGAAAGGAAGTGGACAAAATGAATAAGATTATTTTACTGGGAAATATGACAAGAAATCCAAAAACAACGAGAAAGACGGCAGAGGATGGAAACGAGGTTGTGATCACGAAATTTGATCTTGCGGTCAACCGCCGGTCAAAGCGTGATGGAGAATCGGATGCAGATTTCTTTCATTGCACTTCCTTTGGCAAGCAGGCAGAATTTGTCGAGAGATATTTTCACAGTGGTTCCCGTGTGCTGGTAATTGGGCGGGTGCAGAATAATAACTACACGACAAGAGAGGGCAGCAAGGTATATGGCTTTAGTATCATCACAGAAGAGGTTGAGTTTGCACAGAAGAAAAGTGCAGAAAAACCGGCAAATAAAGACGGTGATTTTTCATCTGCCACAGATGAGGATCAACCGTTCGATGGCAGGTAGGTGATAACATGGCAGAAGGTTTCTTCCGAAGCAAAAAAGGATTTACCGTCGTTCAAAATGAGATAACAAGAGACACCCACATTTCTTTGAAGGCAAAAGGATTATATCTTGTGATCCAAGCATATATCTCGATGCCGGATAAGAAATGGACAAAAGAAGATTTTCGGAATCTGACCAAAGAAGGAAAAAAAGCATTTGACAGTGCATGGAAGGAGTTAAAAGATTTTGGATATTTAAAGGTACACTTTATGCCGGATAACGGTAAGTGGCAGGCGGAGTATGAGCTGCTCGATGAGCCGGATCTGGGACCGCATACACTATATCATAACAGCAATGGAGAAATTTCCAGTAACAATCTGACACGGGCAGAAAGGAAACAGCAGGCAGATTTATGTGCAGAAGAGAATGAACAGGCTTCTTCTGAAAACAACAGTGATCCGGCTGCAGAAAAAGAGACAAATGACCGTTACCCCCCTTTTGGTACTAACGGTAAAGATGACCGTTACCCCCTTTTCGGTAGCAACGGTAACGGTAACAACGCAAACGGTAATAACGCTTACGGTAGCAACGCAAATGGGGGTAACAATAATAAAGACTATAATATAAATCCTGATATAAAGACTGGTATATTAAATCCTAATCTTAATCCATATCAGGATCAGGAGGTGATCCGAGAAGATTATTCGATGGAGTTCATCGTGCAGCACTATGAACTGGAAGCAAGGTATATTCCTCGTGGAAAGGAGAAGCAGTTCAATACGGTAAAGGATGTACTTTATGATGTTTTAAACACCGGGAAGCCGATTATCCGGGTTATGGGAGAGGACAAACCGGCGGCTGTTGTAAAATCAAGGCTTTTGAAACTGGATCGATTGGATATTGATTATGCGATCGAGCAGTATCAAAAGCAGGTGACAAAGGTACATAATCACAAAGCCTATATGCTTACGGTGCTGTATCAGGCGAAATCGCAGGGTGAACTGGATATCAGCAATCAGGTCATGTATGATTTTTATGGAGTAGGCAGCCATGAAAAGGACAGCGGTGCTGGGTGATAAAAATGTTTTAATAAACTAACAGATACGATATAATTAACATTGCTGGGAATGACCAGCGTACAGCAAGGAGCGTGAATGATATGAAAAGATTAGTAAAAACAGGCGTGTTCATGATGTTGGTGCTGATGATATTGGCATCACAGAAAAATGTGGCAGAAGCAAAGACGAAAGTCATTCATAAAAAAATGACGATTGATCTAAACATGGATTCTTCCTCTTTTCGCTACATACCGACAAAACTGCAGAAATATTCCAAAGTGAAGGTTTGTGTCAAAAACAGGAAGGTGCTGAAAGCGAAAGCAAAAGGCAGAAAATACATTGTCATGAAAGGAAGAAAAGGCGGTAAAACGACAATGACGGTCAGCCTGTATAAAAAACACAGAAAAGTGCGTGTGTACCGTTATCGTATCAAGGTGATCGGAAAGGGACAGGATGGCTATAAGTCACAGGCAAAGGAAGCATTTGCCATTCAGAACCAGTACCGGGCAGAGAAAGGTGCAAAGGCATTGACATGGTCAGATGAGTTATATCGGTTTGCCCTGTACCGTTTAAAGCATAGCGGTTATGATAGACATAAAAATCTTCCAACCGATATGGAGAACTTTTTCGGCGATACATTGGTAGTCAACAACATATCCTTAGGAGAAAATATGGCGTGTGGACAGACAAGTGCCAAAGAAGTGATGCTTTCGTGGAAACACAGTCCCGGACATTATCGAAACATCAAGAACAAAGGATATCGTTGTGGTGCGATTGCCCGCTATAAGGACATCTGGTGTGCGGTTTTTTATGATGGTTCTCCAGAAAATCTGACGAGAAAACAGGAAAATGCATCGGAAATGATATTTACCGTGAAAAGACAGGATAAATCAACCGGGCAGTATATTGGTGGAGCAACGATCGGATATTACGAGGAAAATGACCGATGGAATACCAGTAAACGGATCACGGTAGGCGAATCCGGAAGGCAGATCGTCTTGGAAATTGGAAAGACCTATGTGTTTTATGAGAAGACAACGCCGGAAGGACAGAATAAAGCAGAAAAAGTAACGATAACCGTGACGAAAGACACGCCAAAAGATATTGTTCTGATAGATAATTAAGCGGTAGAAATGTTTGGCATTGTATGGAAGTGAAAAAATAAAATATAGCAACTGTTTATGTAGCAGGAAATGTATGTAAGAAAGATAATACATTTCCTGCTTTTTTGATTGGAGGAAAAATAATGCAGTTTCTCATCCGCCCGCCACCGGACAGGGCAGAAAGAAAGTCCGGACAAATAAGCGAATCAGTCTGCATTCTGACGCAGAGGATGCAGGGAAAAGAAATATGCGTAGAAATGAGGTTTATCATGAAATCAAAAGTGAAGAAAAGATGTAAGCAGATGCTTACGGGATTGCTGGCATTATCTATGCTGTGTGGCTTGCTGCCGCAGAATACAGTGAATGTCAGTGCTGCAACGACAGCAAAAACAACGGTATCTTCTTATGGAAGATTAGGAACGGTGGATGTCGGTTCCAAAACGAAATCCGGGACATGGTGGAAGATCAATGTCGGCAACAAGACGGCATTCTGCCTCAGTCTGGGTAAGACCTGTCATACCGGAAATACCTATCAGGTGACGGATACCCATACATGGAACCAGAATACCGGTGGAGAAAAACACGGTTATTATGCAAAGATCATCCGTTTTTATGTGAATGACTGCAATCGTGCAAAGAAAGCCTTTGTACTGGGACAGGCGCTCATATGGGCGGTTTCTGAGGGAAATACTTCAGAAGTCAATCTTAAAAATGTGATCAAGCAGGTAAAAGCAAATACCGGCTATTTTCCAAATAAATCCGTGGCAGATCTGTATAAGCAGATCTTTCAGCCGAGCGGTACATGGGAGGCGAAAGCAACCATGTGGGAAAAGACCGGAGCAACCAAAGGATATCAGAAACTGATTACTGTGGATGCGGAATCATCGAAACTACCAGGATATAAGACAACAACAGACCATACTTATTACCGTCAGCGTATTACGGTACATAAGCAGGACGAGGATGGAAAGGGACTGGGCGGTATCCAGTTTACTTTGTCTGCCGACAACCTGGATGATCTGTATTCGTTCAATGTGTTTGACCGCAATGGAGACACGACAAGCAATGCGGATGAAGATGATAACACAGAGTTTGAGGTAAGCGGCTTTACAACAGATGGAGGAACCGTTGCATGGAGAATGACTTACCGTCTGGAAGCTGATGAGATGGCGTATTACACTGACGATACGTTGGCAGCAATGAATGCAGAACAGAAAAAAGCGGCAAAGGAAGCTCTGGAGGATGATGGATATAAACAGGGTGTTCATTTTGGAAAGAACATGACCAAAGCAGAAGCAGATGATCTGATCAAACAGGATCTGAAAGCACAGATGAAAGATATTTCCAATGCTTATACTTTGACAGAGAACAGTGTTGGAAATAATAAAAATATTTTTCTGGATCCATCCCTGGCAAAAGGAGTAAAGATCACCTTGAAGGAAGCGAACAGCTGGCAAAAAAATGCAAGCGGAGACTGGCCGGATAAGCTGGTGGAGCATCCGACACAGTACGAGAAAGCGTATATTACGAATCCGACGAATAAATACAAAAAGGCAGCCATTTCGATCGCAAAGAAATCCGGAGGCTCTGCAGATGGCAGTGCTCATGGAGATGCCACTTTAGACGGTGCCGTATTTCAACTGTATGCAGACAAGGAATGTACGCAGAAAGCAACCGTTTATGATGTGGCAGGCAATGCCAAAGCAGCTGGTGTCTATCAGACAATCGGAGGGAAATTAACAACCGATTATCTCCGAAGCGGTAACACCTATTACCTGAAAGAGATACAAGCCCCGACAGGTTTTTTGTTAAGTGATGAAGTAAAAGAGTTAAAGATCGATGCATCTGCAAAGACGGACGAATTTACACCGGTTCTTTTCGAGGCAGATTTTTCCGACTCACCGATCAAAGGAAAGATTGCTGTAAAGAAGAAATCCTACGATCCAACCCGAAAAAAATATTATCCGGAGAACAATACAACATTTCAGGTGTATTTGAAATCGAAAGGCAGTTATGAAAAATGTGCCGATGATGAAAGAGCAACGATCAAGACAAATGCGGACGGATATGCTGCAACAGGAGATCTGGTCTATGGAAACTATGTGGTACATCAGGTGGATTCCGGAGATGTAGATGCGTATTATGTGGATGATTTTGAGGCACAGATCACAGAGAATGGCAAGGTATATGAGTTTGAAAAGGTCAATGAATTATTCAAGGCTTATTTCAAGATTATCAAGAAAGATAAAAACACTGAGAAAACCGTATTAAAGCCGGGAACCAGTTATCAGATCTATCAGGTAGTGGATGGAAAAGAAGAGCTGGTGACACAGGAATATATGGAAGATGGTGAAACCAAGACGGCAGATACCTTTATCTGTGATGAATCGGGTGAAGTAGTAACGGTGGATTCGCTCTGTTCCGGAACCTATCATATTTATGAGGCAGCTGCTGCAGATGGTATGCATATCAATCATCAGTATGTGGAGGTTGTGGTAAACAGCAAGGCAGACAATTACGAGAGCTACATTGACGAGGAAGGATATCACCATGTGACGATCACGCTGGAGTACCTGAATGAAGAGACAAAAGGACGCTTAAATCTCTTAAAGACCGGCGAAGTGTTAAAGGGCTGGGACAACGAGAAGCAGGAGTTCATTTTTGAAGAGATGAAACTGGATGGCGTGGAATTTACACTTTACGCGGATGGAGATATCCTGACACAGGATGGACAGAGCACCGACAATGCCCGCGACACATGGTTCAAGGATGGTGATAAAGTGGCTGTTCTTACAACCGGAAAAGGTGTGGAATTTACTTCGGAGTGTGGCGGCATTACCGTTTACACGATGGATGAAGATGGAACCATTCATGTATCGCTTCCATTAGGAAAATACAAGCTGAAAGAAAACAAGACACCTTATGGTTATGTGTATCCGGACACGAAAGAGTGGTCATTAGAGTTTCAGTGGAAGGATGGACAGGATGAATATGTCCTTAACAGTACGGATGTGACGGACGAAAAGGGACTGCTCCATATCAAGAATGATTTTGCAGGAACAAAGCTTCAGCTTGTAAAGCAGGATGCAAAGACGAAGGAATCCATTGAAGGAGCACAGTTTGGTTTATATTCTAAGCATGATATTTACAACTATGCCGGAGAGAAGATCGTAGATGCAGGTACACAGCTGGCAACGCTTACCACAACGGAGGACGGAAGCGTGGTTTGCGACAAGAAACTGCCGCTTATGAGTGAGCTTTATACAGAGACTGCTTCGGCAGAAACAGCAGGAAGTGATGCAGCGGCAACGGCTACACCAGCAGCAACATCCTTACCGTTTACAGAAGGAAAAGCGGAAGTGATGCCGGGACTGGATCTGGGTGTAACCGCTTCTCCGGCACCAACGAATGGTGCTGCAGCCGTAAGGTTAAATTCCGGGGATTATTATCTGCAGGAGTTATCTGTATCGGACAGCTACTTTGTAGATACGACACCGATCAATATCCATCTGGAATATAAGGATGCTGAAACCAAGACAATCGAGGCAAAAGCAGTGAAAGAAAATACCCAGACAACCAATGTGGTCAGCAAGGTTGGTGTGACCGGCTCGAAAGAGATTGCCGGCTGTAAGCTGGAGATCACAGATGCAACCGGAAAAAAGATTATCAGCTGGACATCAGGCGATAAGGATTCTGTGAAAGTCTATGTAACAGAGAAAGACGGTTATCAGAATTTTAAGTATTCTTTTGACGAAAAAGGGAATCTTCTTGTGGGAGGATTATTCCGCGACAAGGACTATACATTGAAAGAAACAAGACCTGCAGATGGTTATGTTACAGCAGATGCGATCACCTACCAGATTAAACCGGTGGCAGCATCATCTACAGCAGCCGATACAGAGAACACGGTGGCAAGCGGAAGTGCTGTTACTATCAAACCGGTAAGCGGTTCTGCTGTGTCAGGTGAAGCTGGAGTGTCTTATACATCCGTTGTGTCAATCAAGAAGAAAGATGGAAGCTATGAAGATCATACCGATGATAAGGTGATCATGATGGATGAGCAGACACATATCCGGCTTTTGAAACTGGACAAGGGAACTGGACAGGCTCTTGGAGGTGCAAAGTTTGCCGTGACAGATTCCAAAGGGAATACGGTGATGAAGTTTGTGACAAAAGATGACGCCTATGACATCACCGGAATACTGGTTGTTGGAGAGACTTATACCTTTACGGAGACTTCTGCTCCGTCCGGTTATCAGTTGGCAAAGCCGGTCAAGATTACCATCAAGGATACCGGAAAAGTGCAGACCGTGACGGTTAAGGATGCACCAATCCCGGATGTGCCGGATACACCACAGACTGGAGGAACTATGCCGATCATTCCGCTTGCAGTGGGACTTCTGATGGTGGCTGGTGCTGCGGTGCTGGTGTGGAGAAAACGAGGACTGGTAAAGAAATAAGATTTTTGTAGAAGCTTGTAAAGCTATTTGATATAATTATAACATAGGAGGGCAATGAAAATTACCCTCCTCAAAATAGAGATAGCCTGATCTAATGGAATTAAGGTGTATTTAACGGAAAATAGAACATTGCAGAAATTATGCATGAAACTTGTTTAGAGAGGAGTTAAGTGAATGGAAACATGGAAAAAGATACAGAAAAAGAATAAAAGAAATGAGATATTAGGTATTGTCTGTATGGGTGTGTGTTTGACAATTGGCATAATTTGTGATTGGAATGTTCTGGTTAAGAACAATGTGTTAATTCAAATAGAGGATATAACATCGTTTTCATTGACAATTTTACAGATTCAGGCAACGATTGGAACTTTAATCTTTACAATTATAGCGCTAATTACGGGAAGTAATTCTGATTCTTATATGGGGGTTCCTATAAATGAATTTTATTTAAGTATCAAACCGTGGAAACTGACGCAAATGAAACTTATTGTTGTTTCTTTAGGAATGTGTTTAGCTGGTGTAATATTCCATTCAATAGGATTATACAATATGGTTTTTTATTTGTTTATAGCGACATTAATTGCAATTCTAAAGGAGAGATCTTTACGCCGGATGCTAAGATCCTGCTTTCGTGGAATGTGGTGGCAAAGCGGATTGAAAAGCTGATGAAAGAGGACCGTTACCTGACAGCAGAGAAGAAAGAAGAGTATGCCATCTATCAGCAGAAGCAGAAAGAAAAATCACTGCAGAAAGCAAAGGAAGAGTTAGGACCGGTGGTGGATGAGTCTGCAGTAGTTCATGGAGAGGTATTCGATGAACTTGGCGGATCAGATCAGGTGATAGAGACGGCAGAAACAGTTTCGGAAAAGAATCTGTCAGAGGATGCGGCAGAAAAAATGGAAGAGAACGTTCCAGTTGAAACAGTAGCAGATGGAGCTGCTCACATTCGACAGACAAAGCAAGAAGATGTAGAGTTGGCACAAAGCCTGCCAGATATCACAGACATCAGTATGCCGGCAGTTTCGGCAGAAAACTATGAGATTACCGACATGGAGCTTGGTACCGGCACGGCGAAAGAAAAGTTTTGGCGAAATGTGGAGGCTATTCGTACCCTGAAAATGATCGAATCTGAGGGCAGGATGGCAACCGCTGACGAGCAGGAGATTTTATCCGGGTATGTCGGATGGGGAGGTCTTGCAGATGCTTTTGACGAAACCAAGAGTGCCTGGGTAAAGGAGTATGCAGAATTAAAAGATCTGATGTCCGAGGAAGAGTATCTATCCGCAAGAGAAAGTACCTTAAATGCCCATTACACCAGTCCCGTGATTATCCGGGGGATTTACCGGACTTTACAGAGAATGGGATTTACGAAAGGAAATCTGTTAGAGCCTTCGATGGGGATCGGTAACTTTTTTGGAATGCTGTCGGAAACAATGCGGGAGAGTCATCTGTATGGTGTTGAGCTGGATGATCTGACAGGAAGGATTGCCAGACAGTTGTATCCCAAAGCGGATATCACGGTGGATGGATATGAAAAAACAACATTTCCGAATGATTTCTTTGATGCTGCTGTTGGCAATGTACCCTTTGGTCAGTATAAGGTGGCAGATAAGAAATACGATAAATATAACTTTTTAATCCATGATTACTTCTTTGGAAAGACATTAGATCAGGTGCGTCCGGGTGGTGTAATTGCTTTTATTACCAGTAAGGGAACGATGGATAAGGAAAATCCAAAGGTAAGAAAGTACATTGCACAGAGAGCAGAACTATTGGGGGCGGTACGGCTTCCGAATACCGCATTCAAAGCCAATGCCGGAACGGAAGTGACATCGGATATCATTTTCTTGAAAAAGCGTGACCGTATCATGGATATCGAACCGGACTGGGTGCATCTTTCACAGGATGAGAATGGCATTGCCATGAGCAGCTATTTTGTGGAACATCCGGAGATGGTTGTTGGCTCTATGGAAATGGCCAGCGGACCGTATGGAATGGAGAGTACCTGTGTGCCGGATGATTCCATTCCTTTCGAGGAGCAGTTACAAAAGAGTCTGTCTTTTATCGAAGGTTCTTATGAAGAAATCGAACTGGAGGAGATGAATGAGGAGCTGACGGCTGAGGTGATCCCTGCCGTACCGGAAGTAAAAAACTTTAGTTATGCACAGATAGAGGATCGGTTGTATTACCGTGAAAACTCGGTGATGCGTCCGGTGGAAGCCTCCGAGGGAATGCTTGAGCGGATCAAGGGTATGGCTTCCATAAGGGACTGCACACAGGAACTGATCCGGCTGCAGTTAGAAGATTATCCGGAGGAACAGATACGGTCTGCACAGAAGAAGTTAAATGATCTGTATGATGCTTTTGTAAAGGATTATGGAAGGATTTATTCCAAAACCAATAAGCGTGCCTTTCATCAGGACAGCAGCTACTGTCTGCTCTGTTCCTTAGAAAAGCAGGACGAGGAAGGCAACTTTATCGGAAAAGCGGACATGTTTACGAAACGCACGATCAAGAAAGCAGAAGTGGTGACCAGTGTGGACACGGCAAGCGAAGCACTGGCGGTATCTCTGGCAGAAAAAGCAGCGATTGATTTTGAATATATGTCGGAACTAAGTGGAAAAGACCGGGATACGCTGATTCGTGAGCTGACCGGAGTAATCTTTAAAAACCCGATCAGTGAGGAATGGGAGACAGCGGATGCTTATTTAAGCGGTAATGTGAGAAACAAACTGGAGACAGCCGAAAACTTTGCAAAGAATGAACCCATGTATGCGGTCAATGTGGAAGCACTCAAACGGGTGCAGCCAAAAGAACTGGATGCCAGTGAGATCGAAGTAAGGCTTGGAGCTACATGGATCCCGTCAAAGTACATCGAGGACTTTATGCGGGAGGTGTTTGAGACACCGGAGCATTTACTGGATCGGGATGTGATAAAGATCCAGTATTCCGATGTGACCGGGCAGTGGAATGTAAAAGGGAAAAATGCAGACTATGGAAATTCTCTTGTCAACATGACCTATGGAACCGGCCGGAGAAATGCGTATCAGATTTTAGAGGATTCTCTGAATCTGAAGGACAGCCGTGTGTATGACATTATAGTGGAGGATGGGAAAGAGAAGCGTGTGCTGAACAAAAAAGAAACCACGATCGCTGCACAGAAACAGGATGCCATGCGGGAAGCTTTCAGAGACTGGGTATTTCGTGACAGAGAGCGGCGCGAGGTGCTGGTGGGAAAATACAATGTACTGTTTAACTCCACCAGACCAAGAGAGTATGACGGCTCGCATTTAGTTTTTCCGGGAATGACCCCGGACATCGAGTTAAAGGATTACCAGAAAAATGCCGTGGCACATGTGCTGTATGGAAACAATACCCTGCTTGCCCACTGTGTCGGTGCCGGCAAGACCTTTGAAATGACTGCGGCTGCAATGGAGAGCAAGCGGCTGGGATTATGCCGGAAGAGTCTGTTTGTCGTACCCAATCATCTGACCGAGCAGTGGGCAGGCGATTTTTTGCGATTGTATCCGGGAGCCAATATTTTAGCGGCAACCAAGAAAGACTTCCAGCCTGCCAACCGCAGAAAGTTCTGCTCACGGATCGCTACCGGCGATTATGATGCCGTGATCATCGGGCATTCGCAGTTTGAAAAGATCCCGTTATCCGCAGAAAGGCAGACAGCAATGGTCGAGCGGCAGATCGAAGAAATCACGCAGTCCATTGAAGAGATCAAGGCAGAGAGAGGGGAACGCTACACCATCAAGCAGATGGAAAAGATGAGAAAAACCCTGCAGACCAGACTGGAGAAACTAAACGATACTTCCAGAAAAGATGATGTTGTGACATTTGAACAGTTAGGAGTGGACAGGCTCTTTGTGGATGAAAGTCATTTTTACAAAAATTTGTTCCTTCATACAAAAATGCGGAATGTTGCGGGAATCGCACAGAGCGAGGCACAGAAATCTTCCGATATGTTTGCCAAGTGTCAGTATCTGGATGAACTGACCGGCGGAAAGGGAATCACTTTTGCAACGGGAACACCAATCTCCAACAGCATGACAGAATTATATACCAACATGCGTTATCTGCAGTATGGTACGCTGCAGCGGATGGGACTGGGACATTTTGATTCCTGGGCATCCTCCTTTGGCGAAACGCAGACAGCCATTGAACTTGCTCCGGAGGGCTATACTTTAATAGGACGATAAAATTAACTGTCCTAAATTGAAAATACATAAGGAAGGAGGTTAAGAGAATGTCAAGGACT
>JABLTM010135013.1_pt1 | contig 15206 bp, 14 predicted proteins | sample 7160121 | NCBI WGS metagenome assembly JABLTM01 (sample SAMN14651224, study PRJNA627086) | human gut metagenome | isolation source: feces | host: Homo sapiens
CCCCAAGGTTTTGCCGCTGGCAAAATCTTGCCGCAGGGGCGATTCACTCGACCCGAGGAGGTGAAATTTCATGGGGACCCCAAAAGTCCCTGACTTTTGGGGTGACTGGCGGATGCCCTCTGATGCTGTAGTTACCTTGTGGCAGCAGGAATTAGAAGACCTGTAAGCCTTCCATTTTCGCACTGAGCCTGTCGCCGCCCCAAGGTTTTGCCGCTGGCAAAATCTTGCCGCAGGGGCGATTCACTCGACCCGAGGATGCGAAATTTCATAAGGAACCCAAAATTCCCCCGATTTTGGGGGGTGACTGGCAGATGCCCTCTGATGCTGTGGCTACCTTGTGGCAGCAGGAATTAGACGACCTCTCAACACAAAAATTTTCCATATCAACCCTGTCCCGAATGCCTTGCCGCATTCGGGACGCAACCCTATCGCAACGCTATGAATCTTTATTTTGACTTATTTATTACCTTTGCAAAAATGGGCGTCTGCACTTTCGGCGGCGGCCTGGCCATGCTCCCTATACTCCAGCGAGAGGTCGTAGAGAAGAAGAAATGGGCTACCGATGAAGAACTGACGGACTACTACGCCATCGGCCAATGTACCCCAGGCGTTATTGCGGTCAACACCGCCACCTTTATCGGCTACAAGGAAAAGGGTGCCCTGGGCGGCATCATTGCCACCATGGGCATGATCTTCCCCAGCCTGATCATTATCACCGTCATTGCCGCCTTCCTCTCCAACTTCGCCCATCTTCCCGTGGTCATCCACGCCTTTGCCGGCATCCGTGCCTGCGTCTGCGTGCTGATCTTCAACGCCACCATGAGGCTGTGGAAAACCACGGTGATCAATCTGCCCACAGGCATTCTCTTTGTCTGTGTCTTTCTTCTCTCCACCCTGGTGGGACTGTCTCCCGCCCTGTTGGTGATAGCTGCCGGTCTGGTGGGACTGGGTCTGCGCCGTGCAAGGGGGTGGCAGGCATAATGCTCTACTTACGACTGTTTTTAGAATATTTCTACGCCGGCCTCTTCTCTGTTGGCGGCGGCTTGGCTACCATCCCCTTCCTACAGGATATGGGCGCCCGCACCGGCTGGTTTACCAGCCAAGAGCTGGCCAACATGATTGCCGTCTCTGAAGCCACTCCTGGCCCCATGGGGGTGAACATGGCCACCTATGTAGGCTTCACCACTGGGGGACCTTTCGGTAGTGTCATCGCCACCTTGGGCTTGGTGGCGCCCTCCATCATCGTCATCATCCTGGTATCCGTCCTGCTTCATCGCTTCCGTGACAATCGCTATGTGGACAGCTTCTTCTACGGCCTGCGTCCAGCCTCTACCGCTTTGATCGGCGCCGCTTGCTGGAGCGTGGTACTCATCACCTTCTGGAACTCCACCACTTGGAGCGAGTCCCATAACCTGCTGCAAGCCATCCACTGGAAATGTGTTCCGATCGCTGTGCTCCTGGTGTTCTTCACAAACTGGAAAAAGACCAAGCCCCTTCACCCCATCCTCTGGATCGCCCTGGCCGCTGTGGCCGGCATCGTCTTTCAGCTATAAAGGCAACCGCCGCATGGATCTCCATGCGGCGGTTTTGACTGGCGCTTTAGCATGAAAAAATGCCCGAACAAAACACATTGTTCGGGCATTTCTCATTTTTTACGCTTTTGCTTCAAAAATCACCTTAGCGTAGGCTTTGCCCTCGGCATCGCACAGCGCCACCCAAACGGTGCCGCCCTGCTGCGCCACCTTGGGATACACCAGTTCCCCCTGTCGAGCAGACTGGGTGTACTCTACCTTTAGCTGTCCCAGCTGGAATCCTTCCGGCAGGTATTCCATTGCGAAGCGTACATACCAAACGTTGTTCATATGCTGGTTCACATCAATGGCATACCGAGGCACCTGAAACTCTGGCCGAGCTTCCAACTCCTCCGGCAGCTTGAGCCGACGCACCATGGGCGGCATCTCCAATCTGGGATGGGTCTCATAGTGTTCCGCCTGTTCCTTTTTCATGGGCAGGGGGATTTTTTTCTCAAGGTCCATCAAAAACCACAGGGAATCCGCCCGCAGGCACAGTTCCCCATCGGCGTTGGTGATGGAGCAATTTCGATGGGCGAACACCCGATCAAATTTGTGCGCCCAGGTGGCCAGCTGTACCGTATCTTCAAAGTGACAGGGCTTGTCAAAATAGATGTTCCAGCTGTTGGCCACCCACGCGATATGCTGCTGTTTCAGTTTGTCCGGACCTGCCCCTGCCGCCATGGTGTGCAGGGTGGCGCAGTCCTGGAGGAGATCCATAGCACAGGCCGGAGTCAACTGGTTGTCCGGGCCTGATCGACTGATGCTGATGGTATAAGGATAACTATAGATCATATTATCTCACGCTTTCTTTACACATTGAATCGGAACAGGATAATGTCCCCATCCTGCACCACATAATCCTTGCCTTCACTGCGCATGAGACCCTTTTCCTTGGCCACCTTTTCGCTGCCGCAGGCTACCATGTCGTCATAGGCGATGACTTCCGCCCGAATGAAGCCCCGCTCGAAGTCAGAGTGGATCTTACCGGCCGCCTGAGGCGCCTTGGTGCCGCGGGTGATGGTCCAGGCGCGGCATTCATCCTCGCCGGAGGTCAGGAAGGAGATGAGCCCCAAGAGGGTGTAGCTGGCCTTGATGAGACGATCCAGACCGGATTCCTGGATGCCCAGTTCTTCCATGAACATGGCCTTCTCGTCCTCTTCCATCTGGGACAGTTCTTCTTCCAGTCGGGCACAGACGGGCATGACCTGAGCACCCTCCTTGTCCGCCAGCTCCTTTACCTGCTGGTAGTAGGGGTTGGACTCATAGTCCCCGCCAAAAGTATCCTCATCCAGATTGGCAGCGTAGATGATGGGCTTCAGACTCAGCAGGTCGCTGGTAGCGATGAGCGCCATATCCTCCGGCTCACACTCGTAGCTGCGGACGCTGCCGCCATTGTTCAGATGCTCCCGAAGGGCAGAAAAAACATCCACTTCCCGCAGGAACTTCTTGTCTCCCTTGCTGGCCTTCTTGGCCTTGTCGATGCGGCGATCCACCATTTCCAGGTCGGCCATGATCAGCTCCAAGTCGATGATGCCAATGTCCCGAATGGGGTCGGTGCTGCCTTCTACATGGATGACGTTTTCATCATCAAAGCAGCGCACCACATGAATGATCGCTTCGGTGCCGCGGATATTGGACAGGAACTGGTTGCCCAGCCCCTCACCATGACTGGCGCCCTTGACCAGACCGGCGATGTCCACGAATTCGATCACAGCGGGGGTGGTCTTTTTGGGATGGTACAGATCGCTCAGCCAGTCCAGGCGGGCGTCTGGCACAGCCACCGTGCCTACGTTCGGCTCGATGGTGCAGAAGGGATAGTTGGCGCACTCTGCGCCTGCATTGGTAATGGCGTTAAACAGGGTGCTCTTGCCCACATTGGGCAGACCCACAATACCTAATTTCATAGCTTCTTGCTCTCCTTATGTTGCAACGGTTCAGCTTTTCCGTTTTTTGATCAATACCGATACATTTATTGATTGTAGCACAAGGAGGTTTTTTTCTCAATAGCCAAGTTCCGCCCATCTGGTCGTGCATTACAATCTGTTTCCATTTTTTAAGATAATTTGACGGTTTGTTGATATATATGCTATACTATAGGCAGTTCACGTTCCGGTATCCGCCGGGATAACACGCAAAAGAGGAGAATCAAATCATATGAAAACAAAGCTTTCCTTCCGGGAATATGTCTCCGTGGCAAGTATGCTCTTCGGTATGTTCTTCGGCGCAGGCAACCTGATCTTCCCCGTAGCCTTGGGACAGCACGCAGGCAGCAATGTATGGCTGGCCTTTGTGGGGCTGTTCATCACTGGCGTTGGGATGCCCCTGCTGGGCGTAGCCGCCCTGGGCATCAGTCGTTCCACCGGCCTGTTCGACCTGTCCAGCAAGGCAGGACGCCCCTACGGGATGTTCTTCACCTGCCTGTTGTACCTGACCATCGGCCCCTTTTTCGCTATCCCCCGCTGCGCCACCACCTCCTTCACCGTAGGTCTGGAACAGATCCTGCCCCAGAACGACTGGACCTGGCTCTATCTGCTCCTGTTCTCTATCCTGTTCTTTGTCGTTGCCCTCTTTTTCTCCCTTCGTCCAGGGAAGATCCTCACTTGGATCGGCAAAGTCCTCAACCCCGCCTTCCTGCTCTTCCTGGGCATCCTGGTCATCGTGGCTCTGCTCCATCCCGGCGCCGCCATCGCTCAAGTGGAACCGTTGGACGGGTACGCCTCCCAGCCCTTCTTCACCGGCTTCCTGGAAGGCTATAACACCATGGACGCCCTGGCCAGTCTGGCCTTCGGTATCGTGGTCGTCCAGGTCATCAAGGATCTGGGCGTGGAAGACCCCAGCGCCGTGGCCGGCAGCACCGTTCGCTCTGGTATCTTCAGCTGCCTGTTCATGGGTCTGATCTATCTGGCGGTGACTGTCGTAGGCGTCCAGAGCCGCGGTCTGTTTGAACCGGCTGCCAACGGCGGCGTAGCACTGGCACAGATCGCCCGCCATTACCTGGGCAGCGCCGGTCTGTTGGTGCTGGCTGCTACGGTGACCTTGGCCTGCCTGAAAACGGCGGTCGGCCTCATCACCAGCTGTGCCGAGACCTTCTCCGCCCTCTTTCCCAACGGCCCTGCCTATCGCATCTGGGCGATCATCTTCAGCGCCATCTCCTTCCTGTTCGCCAACCTGGGGCTGAGCGCCATCATCGACTACTCCATCCCCGTCCTCATGTTCCTCTACCCCCTGGCCATCGTGCTCATCCTGCTGGCTCTGTTTGGCAAGTTCTTCCGCCACGATCGTGCGGTCTACATCAGCACCATCGTCCTGACCTTTGTGGCCGCCCTGTACGACCTGCTGCGCACCCTGCCGGAGTACCTGCGCACCCTGTGCCACCTGGACGCTCCCCTGGAAGCCGTGGGCAACGTGTTGCCCCTGGCCTCTCTGGGCTTGGGCTGGGTCTGTCCGGCCGCCTTGGGGCTTGTCATCGGACTTGTCATCCACTTCCTGCGCAAGCAGCCGGAAGCAGCCTAACATGACACAAAAAACGAAGCATGGCTCTGTACCATGCTTCGTTTTTTCACTTCTTCACACAGGCTGTATACAGCTCCCCCGCCGCTCTGGCAAAGCACCTCGCCCCAGCCAACGCCTCCTGCAAGGTGTTCCCGCTGGTGCCCACCTCCACCAGCATGGAGCCAGGGGTGGCGTGGCCGTTGAAGCGAGGACTGCGCAGGTCGATGGGACGAGGGAAACTCTTGTCGATGGCCAGCATCTTCTTCTGCATCTGCACCGCCAGCGCCAGGTGATCCTTCCACTTGGGATGACTCAGCCCCATATCATTGGTGCCCACGACCAGCATCACCTGTGCCACGCTCTCCCCACTGACCTTGGTGCGCTTGGCATAGCTGACCCCTTTGCTGTCAATGATCGCATCTCGGTGGACATCCAGCACCACCTGGATGGTGGGGTACTTCTTCAGATAGCGTTCAATGCTGTTCAGCGCATGGGCATAGGAGCCGTTATAGCTGGGATAGTCGTGCTTTCCGGTGTCATGCACCACTGACAAGCCCATGTCCTCAAAGACCTGTTTCATCTCCTCCCCCACCCGTACCATATTATAGTTGTTGTTCAGCGTCCGCGCCGGATCGGTTTCTTCGTACTTGTCCTTCTTCCCCTTGGTATATGCCTCGGTGGTGTGGGTATGGACGATCAAGATCTGCGGGCCTTTTTTGGCTGGCTGTAAGGTCAAATTCACTTTCTTGTTAAAATAGTCCTTCATGTTCACTTGAATCCCTTTGGTGTGGTTGTCCAAATTGATGTCAGCCACCTTTAGCTTGGAGGTATCCAGCTTCTTGGTGGCTTTTCCGGACTTTTTCTCCTTCTTTTGGGCTTTGGCCCTTTTCTTCGGCTTCTTTGCCGCTGTCTGTCCCTGACTCTGCTCCGTCACGTTCTTTTTTGTCTGCTCCTGTTTTTCCTGGGTGGAGGTGGAATCCAAAGGGTTCTTTGGAAGCGCTGCCCGCTGGATCAGCAAGACAGGTGACTGCGCCACCACCAGTTCTTCCCAGCCAGTGAGCATTACGCCGCACTCCTCCTCCAACGGCCGGATCAGCTCCTGCCGCACCAGCTGTTCTGCCCACGCCGCACTTTGGATGAGCTGTGTCCCGCTGTGGGCAACTGCCTCCCAGTCTGCCGTCTGGCTGACTGTCCACACAGTAGCCGCTGCTGCGGACAGCGCCACCCATCGCCGGACATTTCTTTTACCGATTGATTTCTTTCGTTTCATGAGCCATCCCCCTCCTTGCTTGTTCCCGTATGTTTATGCGTGGTCAGTGAAAAATATGACCCTGATTTCCCCCTTTTCACCAGAATTCCACATCCTCCGGCCCCGGAATGTTCTTGACAGTCTCCTTGTTTGGCATTAAAATAAACTATGGATTGTTTTGAAGAATCGAGCGGTGCCGATTCCTCTGGAATCGGCATCGTGAGGGTTTGGTTTTTCAATGAGTACCGCTGTGCGGGAGTTCCTCTGCGTACAGCGTCTTTTCATGTTATTGACAGCCCTGCTGTCATCCCCACATTTTGATTAAACAGGAGGTGTATCAAACCGCTATGATGCCCTATATTTTAGTAGGTATCCTTTCTTTCCTGGTGGCTCTGGCTTTGGGTCTGTTCCTGGGCTATCGCTACCGCAAAAACGCAGCAGAAAAAGAGATCGGCTCCGCCGAGCAAGAGGCAACCCGCATCGTCAACGATGCGCTCAAGTCCGCTGAGAGCAAGAAGCGCGAAGCATTGGTGGAAGCCAGGGAAGAAATTCATAAAGAGCGCAGCCTTTACGAACAAGAAGTAAAGGAACGCCGCGCGGAACTCTCCAAGCAGGAACGCCGTCTGCAATCCAAGGAGGAAAACCTGGATCGCAAGACCGATGCCATGGAGAAAAAGGAGGAAAAGCTGCAAAACCGCATCGCCGCTGCCGACCGTACTCGGGAGGAAGTGGAACAGATCAAGGCAGCCCAGTTGGAAACACTGGAACAGATCTCCGGACTGTCCACAGAGGACGCTAAAACCTATCTGATCAACCAGGTAGAGGCGGAAGTGACCCATGAGGAAGCCATGAAGATCAAGGAGATCAAGGATCGCTTTAAGGACGAAGCAACCACCTACGCCCGTGAACTGGTCGCTATGGCCATTCAGCGCTGTGCCGCTGACCAGGTGGCTGAGGTGGCCGTATCAGTGGTTCCGCTGCCCAATGACGAGATGAAGGGCCGGATCATCGGTCGGGAAGGCCGCAATATCCGCACTCTGGAAACCCTCACCGGAGCAGAGCTGATCATCGACGACACGCCGGAGGCTATCACCGTCTCCTGCTATGACCCCATCCGTCGGGAAATCACCCGCATCGCACTGGAACGGCTCATCACCGACGGCCGCATCCACCCTGCCCGCATCGAGGAGATGGTGGAGAAGGCCAAGCGCGAGGTGGAACAGGTCATCAAGGCAGAAGGGGAACGGGCTGTACTGGAGACCAACATCCACAGCCTGCACCCAGAGGAAGTCAAGCTGCTTGGCCGGATGCATTACCGCACCAGTTACGGTCAGAACGTGCTGAACCATTCCATCGAAGTCGCCCATATCGCCGGCCTGCTGGCCTCCGAATTGGGCGCCGATGTGGCCACTGCCAAGCGTGCCGGTCTGCTCCACGACCTGGGCAAGGCCGTTGACCACGAGATCGAAGGCAGCCATGTGCAGATCGGCGTAGATCTGGCTCGCCGCTACAAGGAGAACGAGTTGGTGGTTCACGCCATCGCCGCCCACCATGGCGACATTGAGCCTCAGACTATCGTAGCCTGTCTGGTTCAGGCAGCCGATGCCATCTCCGCCGCTCGTCCCGGCGCACGCCGTGAGAACGTGGAGAACTATATCAAGCGTCTGGAAAAGCTGGAGGAGATCGCATCCTCCTTCAAGGGCGTAGACAACGCCTACGCCATCCAGGCCGGTCGTGAGATCCGCATCATGATCAAGCCGGAAGAAGTCAGCGAGGATGAGATGATCATCATGGCGCACGACATTGCCCGGAAGATCGAGAAGGAGCTGGAATATCCCGGCCAGATCAAGGTTCATCTGGTGCGGGAAGCCACTGCGGTGGAGTATGCAAAGTAATACAATCTGAAAAATGCCCTGATGACTTATGTCATCAGGGCATTTTTTTGCGCTATGGGCGTATCATGCCTGTTCTTGGTTGTCCGCCGCCTCTACTTCCGCTTCCGAGACGGCGTCTGTATCCTCTGTCAGCGCCGCCTCTGCCGCCTCTGCCATCGCTTCTTCCGCTGTTGCAATCGCCATATCAGCAGCAGCAACCGCCTGATCTGGTGCATTTCCCGCCGCTTCCAAGGCTTCCGAAGCTGCTTGCGCCGCCTGTTCCTTCATTGCGGCAGCCTCCAGGATCGCCTTGCGCTCCTGCAGAGCCTGATACAGCGCTGGCAGGAGGAGGAACATGCAGAGCCAGGTAGAGCGCAGACCGAAGAATCGGATGCCCAGGACACCGATGGCGACCCCAGTGTGATAAAAGGCCAAGGTACCGGCGAAGAACCTCGCCTTACGCTTTCCGTCCCCCTCTGGGTGGTAGCGCGAATCGGTCAGCCCCAGCACCACTTGCCGGAAGTTGTTGGTGGAAAAGACCGAGGAGCTGACGTAGCCGCAGGCTCCGGGGAAAGAGTTCCACTGAAAGGACATACACAAAAAGATCGGGTAGAGGGCTAAAACCAAGTCCATCTCAGTGGGCATAAACCAAAAGGCACAACACCCCAAGAAGCTCAACAACACAGAACAGACCTTTAAATCCTGGGGACGGTGGTTGCGGATGACCATGGTCATCCACACACCAATGGCGTAGAGCACGGATGCGCCGACCCGAATGAAGAATCCACTCCAATTCGCTTTCAACAGCATCTCCACCGCACCAATCAGATTCCCCGTCTGGGCGGAACCTAACACCAAGCTGCGCACGGAGGCATAACCGCCATAATACCCGCCTACCATCGCAATATTGTAAAAAAGTTTCTGTTCTGGCGGCATAGCCATGAGAAACACCTCCAAATAAGGCGAATTTCTGCCGATTCCATACGATTTTTTCATTATACTCCACCCCTTTTCTCCTTGTAAACAGCACTACATGAAAATTTCACAGGCTTTTGGTTGATTCTATTGGTGCATCCGCCCATAATAAATCCGACATCCGCCCTTGACGGAATTTTGATCTTTTCTGGAGATACTTACAGAATAGGAGGTATTTCTATGGCGTACACCATTTTGATCATTGATGACGAACCGATGCTCACCGACCTGCTGTCGGAGCATTTGACGCATCATGGCTATCGAACCCATACCGCCAACAACAGCGCTCAGGCGTTGGAGCTGCTGCGGGATCAGCCTGACTTGATTGTGTTAGATCTCGCTCTGCCCGATGGGCTGAAGCTGTGCCAGCAGATACACAACTACGGCGCCTATCCCCTCCTCCTTCTCACTGATCATATCCCTCAGCCAAGTCAGGCAGACGGCTTTCAGGCCGATAAGGACTCCTATCTCACCAAGCCCTTTCGGCTCTGCGAATTGACCGCCCACATTACCGCTCACCTGCCCCAAGTACCAAAGGCAGCTTTCTACGCAGGCTTTCAGTTCAATCGGTCAGACCAGACCGTGTTTTTCAACGAGGTGGAACTTTCCTTCTCCAAACGGGAGTTCGACCTGATGGAATTTCTCATCACCCACCCCAACCAGGTATTTGACCAGAAGCAGCTATACGAGGCCGTATGGAACTGCAATACCAAAGGAAACAGCACCACAGTGAGAGAGCATATCCGCAAGATCCGTGCGAAGCTGAAGGCCGCCACTGGGCGGGAGTATATCAAAACCGTCTGGGGCGTGGGCTACAAATGGAACGGGTAACTCACGTTTCACTTGAAAAAGATCCCCAGGAAAGCAAGGGGTGCTTTCCTGGGGATCTGGTGGTCGTGTCTGCTGGGCGGAGGTTGTACTGTATCCAGCAGGCAAGCGGCCAGCTCCACCTAGAATGACGGTCCGAGCTGCCGTCATTCCAGCTGGAGGGACAAAGAAGGGATCGCGTTTTTCTACCACTCACCCGTTGGCCAGAACGGGCAAGTGGTGAGAAAGACAGTCATTGTTTCGCTTTTTCTGAGGGATAGCGGAGGGAGTACGTTCGATATATTTTGATTGGATTCAAAACCATCCCTTCTTTGTGCCGTTTGCTGTAGACAAACGGCTACAATCTGTGTAAAATGATAGGAAAACAATATGGCTTTCTTTTGTGTGTTTTGTTGTGTGGCAGCATCATCTTACGCAGGAATTGCTATGTTGTCTTTTTATATACGCAGAAGCGCTGGGCAAATACTGTGCTCTCATCATCAATCTCCATATTGCGCCGTTTTAGCGCATCAGGAAACGAAATTGGGCAAGTAGCTAAAGTAAGGCCACAGCTTTATCGCAGCACAGCCGAACAGGATGACTACCACCATATGAACCAGCGCCACAGGAATCCCTCGCTTCAGCATTTCCTTTGGATCCAGACCATAACTGATTGGGATGGCTCGGACGCTAATGGGCAGGAGCCATTCGGCGTTAAACGCCATTGTGGTAATGAACCAATACGGAATGGGGTTGATCCCCAGCTTGCTTGATACACTAAATACAATGGGGCAAACGATCGCCGCCGCCGTAGTGCCATTGGTCATTTCGGTGAGCAGCCGAGTGAATACGACCAGAGCAATGATCGTGGTAAAACCACCGTCCAGGTTCATTTCGGACACCAGATCTGCCAAGCAGGCGCTTGCGCCAGAACCATTGAGCAGTTTCCCCATTGCTAAACCGCTGGCAAAAAGGATCATCATTCCCCACAGCGTTCCTTTCTGCGCGTGCTCCCAGGTCAGCAGCGGGCCGCCTTCCTTCATAGTAAGGAAGAAGCATATAAAACCAATGGTCAAGAAAGAATAGGCGGGAACGAGCCCCGGCAGAATCGCTGCATACAGGGGACGCGTAAATGCAAGCAGCATTGCGACAAGGAACATGGAACCACAGACTTTCTCTACCGGCTTCATCGGGCCAAGCGCCGCATAACTCTCTTTGAAATATTCCTTCGTGCCCTCCAAGTTCTTTACCTTTAGCGGCATAAGCAACATACATCCCAAAAAGACTGCCACTGCAATGACGAAAAACGGCCCAATATGGCTGATCCAATCCACATACATAAATTCTTGTCCTGTGAATTCCTCCAAAATGGAGATGGCTGTCAGGTTCATCGCCCCACCCAACGGAGTGCCGGCGCCGCCCAAGGATACACCCCAGCCAACTGCCAAGAGGATTGGGATCCCAGGCGCACAGTTGCGAATATCATCATATCCCGCCGCATGAAGCATGGACACTGCAATCGGTGTGAACATAGCGCAGACCGCAACATTGGGCAGACAGGTGGTCAGCAACGTGCTGGCCAGCACCCAAACCGTGATCTGGGACTTCATAGACGGCCCAACTAGGGAGAGAACTTTCAGTGCAATGCGACGATCCAGGCCAATGAGCGCCCACGGCAAAGTGATCAAGCCGGAACCAAAGACCAAGATAATGCTCTCACAGGAATACTGAGAGATGACATCGGTCATGGGCACCATGTTGAGGAAGGCGTTGGCGATGGCTGGGATCAATGCGGTGATGGTAATATCGACAGGGCCGGTGATCCACCAGAAGATCATCCACAGGGAAATGCCGATGGCCTGTGCGCCAGACGTGGTAAACAGGTCTCGCAGCAGCAGCGCTGACAGCGCAAAGATCACAGGGCCTAAAATCAAACAGATGAAGCGTTTTCTATTACTCATGGCTAATTCTCCTCTCTTTTTCTGATTTGGATTTGCGCCATCTTCATCGAGGAGCTTCCCTTCGGTTTTCTCCCCTTTCTATCACAGCGCAGTTCCCCTCGTCCTCTTGTCACATGGAACAGGGCGCATACTTTTTGAAAGGTTCTATCCTTTTTTGTCTCATCTTCCGGTTGTGAAAACCGCCAAAAAAATAACGCCGTCATTCATCATCATTGTCATAATATAACGATGCAGCTGGTTCTTGCAATGGGCATTTTGCCTTTTTGCCCTGTTTGAAACATATTCTCACGACTTGATTTTCTTTTCCATATCACGCAAATTCTCTTTTATATGATGCAAGAAACGCTTGTGATTTTCAGATACAATGTGCAGAGGATGCATTGTGCTTTTCTTTTTTGCATCGTTAGTTTCCATATACAAAACTCCCCCTCTTGGGTTCCCTTTGATCGGAAGCGAATAAACCTCCTCTTTTCTTCCATTTCGTCCTTTTTCTTCTTGCCTTGCGGCAACCATTCTTTCTTTCTCTACTCTTTCGATTTTTTAGAACTTTTGCAGCCAATTCCCATTGTACACGAAGCACCCGCTCCATGCAAAAAGATTCTCTTTCCTGCGCAATATTTTTTCCTTCCTTCCCGCAACACACCGCTTTGCTCACTCCATATTTCTCCTCCCTCTCCTTTCCCCTCTTGTCCCCTCTTGTCCCCTCTTGTCCCCTCCTGTTCCCTCCTGTTCCGACCCAAAACCCATAAAAAGGAGGGGATTGCAGCGTCCGTCATGTCCATATATCATGGACATGACTTCCACATACAATCCCCTCCGCAGCCACGGAGCCTGAATGCATTTCACTTTGGATAGTATCCCAGTTTGCCAGAGATTCTTCCTGCCACTGTGACCACTGCCCTGGCAAGTTCTTGCTCCCGTTGCGGCTTGCTCAGGCCGTGGGCGCTGGTAGAAATGCTGATGGCAGCAATCGGTTCTCGGCTGCGATCAAATATCGGAGCCGCCAATGAACTTTTATTTGCGGACAACTCCTCAAACAGCACACAATATCCCCGCTGTCTGGTTCGCGCCAGTTCCTCCTTGATCTCCCACAAGTCGGTTTTCGTCTCTGGCGTGAGCTTGCACAGATCACTGTTTTTTAGAATCTTCTGCGCCTTCCCCTCTGGCAGGTAGGCTAGGATCGCTCGCCCCATAGCAGAGCAATACATGGGATGGGAATGACCCATGGGGATGAGCAGTTCCATGGTGTTTTCACAGCTGATGCTGATCAGATGGACAATATCCGTCCCCCGAGGTACGCTCATATGGCAGTGTACCTCATATTGATAGGACATCTGCTGCAATTCCGGATAGGCATGACGATACAGAGGGTTATTTTGCAGTGCTGCGCCCGCCAAGGCCACCACCTCATATCCTAGAGAATAGCGTCCGGTCTCCTCATCCCGCATCAAGAACCCCCAATCCAGCATGGTGTTCAGGTGGCGGGATACGGTGCTGATATTCATATGCAACTTTGCGGCAATGTCAGAGGTACGTTGGGTGGGCGTCCGCTCATTGAAGCTGGAGAGTATCGCAAGGGTCTTGCTGACACTCTTGGTATTCGTCGAAACTTTTTGGTGGTTCTCTCCCGCCTGAGGCATAGTCAACATCCTTTCGTTCCAATGACCCGCCTTTGCTCCCTGCACCTGCTGTCCGCCGGGCACCTGTTTTCCCATTTTGCCACGGCTGGATCAGGCGCCTTACTGTGATCATATCGCCGCAGGTCGGGCATCCCTGTGGAAGGAGGGTCATTTAACATCTCCCTATATTTCCCTAGTGTGTCTTTTTCAGAACATTTTGCATAAACCCCCATTGGAATTCCGCCATCTCTCCCCTTCCCTCTCACCAGTGGAAAAGGCACCCCAAATGAAACCATTTGGGGTGCCCTTGAGAAAGAGAATGTTCTAAATGAGAAGGATTCCCTTAGTAAGCCTTATGATACAGAGCAATGACGTCATCCAGGGTGGTTTCTCTGGGGTTAGCAGGGATGTTGCCGCTCTTCATGGCGTCAACTGCCATAGCGTGGATCTTATCTTCGGTCACGCCAACTGCTCTCAGGTTTTCAGGAATGCCCAGTTCCTTGTTCAGCTCAGTGACCAGATCGACCAGCATCTGAGGCTTGAAGTCCTTGACGGGTTCCTTGTCAACGCTGACATAGTTGTAGATCTTTTCATAACGGCCGATGTCTGCCAGTGCGTTGTATTCCATGACGGCGGGCATCAGGACGGAGTTTGCAACACCGTGTGCAACGCCGAAGAAGCCGCTGACGGGGTGGCTCAGAGCATGGATGTTGCCCAGTCTTGCCCATGCGAATGCGATGCCGGCAAAGTTGCTGCCGACCATCATGGCACAGGCTGCCTTCTCGTCGTGTCTGTTGGCGACGAAGCGGCGGAGGTTGGTGCCGATCAGTTCCATTGCCTTTTCTGCGAAGCAGTCAGAGAAGGGATTGGCGTTGTTGGACAGATAGGCTTCCATCGCATGGATCAGTGCGTCAACGCCGCAAGCTGCTGCGATGTGAGCGGGAGCGGTCATGATCAGTTCGGGATCCAGGATAGCGAACTTGGGCAGGTTGTAATAGCTGAAGATGGTGGACTTGAAGTGGGTCTTCTCGTCGGTGATAACAGCGGAAGCGGTCACTTCGGAGCCGGTGCCAGCGGTGGTGGGGATTGCGAAGATGGGAACGATGGGGCCGGGCACCTTGAAGTTGCCTTCGTAGTCGAAGATCTTGCCGCCATAGGTAGCGACTACGCCGACTGCCTTAGCAACGTCCATGGGGCCGCCGCCGCCCAGAGCGATGATGCTGGAAGCGCCGCATTCTCTGTACTTATCGGTAGCATCAGCAACGATAGCGGAGGTGGGGTTAGCCTGGATGTCCAGATAAGTGGTGCACTGCAGGCCAGCTTCTTCCACGATGTCCTGGATCTTCTTGACCACACCCAGCGCTTCCAAGCCGTGGTCAGAGATCAGAAAGACGTGATCCAGATCGTTTTCCTTCATGATTTCGGGCAGCTTCTTCAGAGCGCCAACGCCGAATTCGATGGTCTGGGGAATCATAAATTTGAAGTCGTTCATTTCTTGTTCCTCCTATAAAATTTTATAACACAGATCCTGCCTGCACGCCACAGCATATTGCAATGCTGTGGTCGTGCCAAGAGGCAGTTTGAGGTTCCAATAAGAAATCAGTCTTCGAAAGCCTTAGCGGTATCAGGCAGATAGGATTCATCGTAGGGATAGC